>Ga0307426_1000562_pt1 | contig 25619 bp, 21 predicted proteins | sample SalMarWE160340MG_FD_202165 | JGI IMG/M metagenome (GOLD analysis project Ga0307426, IMG submission 202165) | Salt marsh sediment microbial communities from the Plum Island Ecosystem LTER, Massachusetts, United States - WE1603-40 | ecosystem: Environmental > Aquatic > Marine > Intertidal zone >...
CAGGTACCCCAGTCCTATGGTGACCTCCGGGTGGTGACAAAAAGATTTGTGGAAGCCGCCCACGCCCGCAATCTAAAGGTACATGTGTGGACAATCAACGACGTTGATGCCATGAAAACACTGCTGCAGCTGGGTGTGGACGGCATCATGACCGATTATCCCCAGCGTCTGCTGGAGGTGATAATAAATCATGCTTATTCGAATGCAGATCCGGGGACCGAATTTAACCATTGAGAACATTGAAGTGGAAATGCCCACGGTTCCCTACGAAGAATGCATCGCGACCCTGACATCCCTTGAGCCGATCAAAGGTATGCGCATCGCCTCCGGCTTTACCAACGATGTCAAGGAGCTGATCGGCGGCCCCAAAGGGTGCGCCCACCTGGTGGCCCTTCTGGTAAGCATGGCTTCGGCGGCGGTCCAGGGCGCCTGGACCGCTTTTTCACGCCGGCCGGCCGAACCATCGGGGTACCTCGACCGGGCAATGGAAGCCATTGTCGACACCTGCTGGGTCTGGCGCAAAGACGGTCCGAAGTTTAAAACCCACCTGAAATAGTTTGCTACAGTTTTGGGTCACGTTGAGCGATCCGATTTAATGCTTATACTAAATTTATTCTCGCTAACCGTTGCCCCGAAGGGCCGGTTTACTTGGCGACGTTGTTTAATATCGTTAAGGACGCATACGTCATAATTTTTAACCAATCTTGATATTTAAAGATTGCACATATAATTGGAGGAAATTACCATGTCTCACAATTTACCAGAACTGCCTTACGCATATAACGCGTTGGAACCATATTTTGATGCTCAAACAATGGAAATTCACCACACCAAACATCACCAGACCTACGTTGACAAGCTTAATGGTGCCTTAGAAGGTCATGCCAATCTGCAGAATAAGAGTGTTGAAGATTTACTGCGCGATCTCGATGCCGTTCCGGCAGGCATCCGAACGGCGGTCAGAAACCATGGCGGCGGTCATTTCAACCATTCCTTTTTCTGGCCCATGCTGAGAAAGGAAACCCGCTATGGCGGGGGGGTGGCCGATGCGATCAATTCAACCTTCGGTGGTTTTGACAAGTTTAAAGACCAGTTTTCAAATGCCGCCGCGCTGCTTTTCGGCAGCGGCTGGGCCTGGCTGGCCTGGAGCAACAATGAATTGCAGATCGTGACCACACCGAACCAGGACAATCCGATCAGTCAGGGCAAAACGCCGATCCTTGGAATCGATGTCTGGGAACATGCCTATTATCTGAAATACCAGAATCGCAGACCCGAATACATCAATGCATTTTTCAACGTCATCAACTGGGATAAAGTCAATGAGTATTTTAAAGCGGCTAAAGGATAATAAATTGCCGTTTGGCAAAAATTATAAAATAAATACAGCCGCGTAGTGTTGACTTAACATGAAAGGGCAGGCTCCGAAGGACCTGCCCTTTTCGGCTTTTGCTTGAAAATAGGAGAAATACCATGCAAACCAAGTTATTCATTGATGGTGAGTTCATGACCGGCAAAGGACTGGACCAGGAAATTCTCGATCCGGCCACGGGCAATGCCATCGTCACCGTCTCAGAGGCAGCGCCCGAACAAATCTCCCGCGCCGTCGAGGCGGCGGCGACCGCGTTTTCAAAATGGTCCTGCACCACACCCGGCGAGCGCGCGGGCATGCTGCTCAAGCTTGCCGATCGCATCGAAGAAAATGCCGAAGATTTTGCCCGCCTCGAATCGCGCAACTGCGGCAAGCCTTACAGACTCGTAATGCAAGACGAAATACCCGCCGTCACAGACTGCTTCCGGTTTTTTGCCGGGGCGGCCCGGTGTCTGAGCGGAAGCGCCACCAATGAATATCTGCCGGGTTTCACCAGTATGATCCGGCGGGATCCGGTGGGTGTCGTGGCTTCGATTACCCCGTGGAACTACCCGCTGATGATGGCGGCCTGGAAGCTGGCGCCGGCCCTGGCGGCCGGCAATACGGTGGTCATTAAACCGTCCGAACATACGCCGTTGACCGCGCTCAGGCTGGCGGAGTCAATTGCCGCGATCTTCCCCAAAGGTGTTGTTAACGTTGTGGCCGGGCGCGGCGAGAGTGTCGGTGCCCCTCTGATCGAAAACCCCGGTGTACGCATGGTGTCCTTGACCGGTTCCATAGCTACCGGGCAGAGGGTATTGCAGGCTGCCGCCGGAACCATCAAGCGCACCCACCTCGAACTTGGCGGCAAGGCACCGGTGATCGTCTTTGACGATGCCGACCTCGAATCCGTGGTCGAAGGCATTCGACGCTTCGGTTACTACAACGCCGGCCAGGACTGCACCGCGGCCTGCCGTGTTTACGCCCACGAAAAAACCTATGACAGCTTTGTTGCCGAACTGGGCTCGGCGGTCGCTTCGATCAAATGCGGCCAACCGGACGATGAGACCGTTGAGATCGGTCCGCTGATCAGCGAGGATCAACGCAATCGCGTGGCCGGCTTCGTAGAACGGGCTCTGGAGGCGAGCAATACAGAACTGGTTACCGGCGGTAGAATCAGGCAAGGCGCCGGCTTTTTCTACGAACCGACGCTTATCGCCAATGCCGGACAGGAAGACGAAATCGTGCGCCGCGAGGTTTTCGGTCCGGTTGTTTCAGTGACCCGCTTCCGTGAGACCGACGATGCCGTCGCATGGGCCAACGATTCCGATTACGGACTGGCATCATCCGTGTGGACCAGAGATATCGGCCGCGCCATGCAGGTCGCAAGTCGGCTGCAGTATGGCTGCACCTGGATCAATACCCACTTTATGCTGGCCAACGAAATGCCGCACGGCGGCATGAAGATTTCGGGCTACGGCAAGGACATGTCCATGTACGGCCTCGAGGAATACACCAGCGTGCGACATGTAATGGTCAAGCTGAACTGAGCCCATCCGGCAGGACGGCACGGTCACATCAGCCCAGTGCAGAAAATATACAGATCAATAAACCAAAAGAAGATAATCCATCGTGCAGGCTTTCATTTTTAAAATAATATCGGACTATTGGAGTAATGGAGTGATGGAGTGATGGTAAAAGGTTTGATGCCTCTCTTTCCAATACTCCAACACTCCAGCAACAGCATCGAGACTCTCAAGAACTTGCGGCAATCTGAATATTATCTTTTTATTGGTCATCGTTCCGAAAATAAATATCCCGTTGATATAATCTATTTTTCGCGGTATATTATTTCAAAAAAGCTTCTTAATATGAATATATAAGATGTCTAGCGCGCCTAAACCAAAATCGGGACCGGATCAATTCTGAGCCCGATTTTTTTTAATTTTCCGGAGCGCAGCAAAATCTTTTTACCATTCTTTTGCTGCTGTCAGGAGGTTTACCATTAAAGATTACAGCCTGTTTGAAAATATTCCCCGGGGCAGCTATGATGCGTCGTCGTTGGAAGTCTTAAAAGGGCTGGATCCGGTCAGGCGCCGGCCCGGCATGTATACCGATACCTCGCGACCGAATCATCTGGCCCAGGAAGTTGTCGACAACGCCGTTGACGAGGCTATCGCCGGGTTCGCCAAACGGATCGATGTCATTTATCACGAGGACGGCTCGCTTGAGGTAAGTGATGACGGCCGGGGCATGCCGGTCGACCAGCATCCCGACGAAAAAATGTCCGGCGTCGAGGTCATTATGACCAAGCTGCATGCCGGCGCCAAATTCGGCAATAAAAATTACCGCTTTTCAGGCGGCCTGCATGGCGTCGGGGTTTCGGTCGTAAATGCACTGTCGGCCAGGCTCGAGGTAGAAATTAAACGGGGCGGCAACCGGTATTCGATTTCCTTTGCCAACGGCAAAAAAACATCCAATCTTGAAAAAATCGGAACGGTGGGCATCCGCAATACCGGTTCGACGGTTCGATTCTGGCCCGATGAACAGTATTTTGATACGGTTAAATTTTCCGTGCGCAGGTTAAAACACGTCTTGCGCGCCAAGGCCGTCCTATGCCCGCGTCTGACGGTTACCTTCACCAACAAGCACACCGGCGAAACCGATACCTGGTATTTTGAAGATGGTCTGAGGGACTATCTGCTTGAAAACCTGATGGAATTTGATCGAATCCCCGAGGAGCCTTTCATCGGTGAACAGGAAGGCAAAGAAGAAATGGTGAACTGGGCGGTTATCTGGCTGCCGGAACAGGCACAGGTAATAGCCGAAAGTTATGTAAACCTCATTCCGACCTCGCAGGGCGGCACGCATGTCTCCGGCTTTCGCAGCGGCCTTCTGGCGGCCGTAAAAGAGTTTTGCGAGTTTCGCAATCTTATTCCCCGGGGCATCAAACTGGCGCCGGACGATATCTGGGACCGGTGCAGTTATGTTCTGTCGGCCAAGATGAACGATCCCCAGTTTTCGGGGCAAACCAAAGAGCGCCTCGGCTCGCGTCAGTTCGCAACGTTTGTCTCGAATGTGGTCAGAGATGCGTTTGCCCTGTGGCTCAACCATCACACCGAAGTGGGTGAAAAACTTGCCGAAATGGCCATTGAAAGTGCCCGCCGCCGATTTAATGCCGCTAAAAAGGTCGTGCGGAAAAAAATGGGCAGTGGCCCCACCCTGCCCGGCAAACTTGCCGACTGCATCTCCCAGGACCCCGCCGAAACCGAGCTTTTCTTAGTGGAGGGTGACTCCGCGGGCGGATCCGCCAAGCAGGCACGCGACAAACAGACCCAGGCGGTGCTTCCCTTAAGGGGCAAAATACTGAATACCTGGGAAGTGGATACCGCCACTATATTAAAATCAACTACAATTAATGATGTCGCGGTTGCCGTTGGCGTAGATCCGGAGAATACCGACCTTTCAGGACTGCGCTATCGGAAAATCATTATTTTAGCCGATGCCGACTCAGACGGACTTCACATTGCAACGCTTCTGTGCGCCCTGTTTCTAAGACATTTTATACCGCTGGTTAAAGCGGGCCATATCTTCGTTGCAATGCCGCCCCTTTATCGCATCGATCAGGGGAAACAGGTTTATTATGCCCTGGACGAAACCGAAAAGGATGATATCTTGCGACGGTTGAACGGTTCGCAAAAAAAGGGCAAACCTAATGTTCAGCGCTTTAAGGGGCTTGGCGAGATGAATCCGTCTCAGCTGCGTGAAACTACCATGCTGGCCGACACCCGACGACTGGTCCAGCTGACGCTCGATGGTGAAAAGAAAATATTCGAGACCATGGATATGCTCCTGGCCAAAAAAAGGTCCCAGGACCGCAAGCAATGGCTTGAAATAGAAGGCGACCTGGCGGATCCTGAGGTGGTTTGAGGTCAATTGAAGATTGAAGATTGAAGATTTTTGGAGTAAAACAAAACCATGCCCGAAAACGAAATAGTTGCCTATGAAGGCATTGAACAGGTTTCACTTGACGCTTTTGTCAAGCCCTCCTATCTGAACTATGCCATGTACGTCATCAATGACCGGGCCTTGCCGTTTATCGGCGACGGTCTCAAACCTGTTCAGCGCCGGATCGTATATGCCATGAGTGAGCTTGGCCTGCGCGCAACGGCGAAGCACAAAAAATCGGCCCGCACCGTCGGTGACGTGCTGGGCAAATTCCATCCGCACGGCGACAGTGCCTGCTACGAAGCCATGGTGCTGATGGCTCAGGGTTTTTCTTATCGTTATCCCGTCATCGACGGTCAGGGCAACTGGGGATCCAACGCCGCACCCAAAGAATTTGCCGCCATGCGCTACACGGAGGCGCGTTTGTCCGCCTATGCCGATGTGTTTCTCAGCGAGCTTTCAATGGGTACCGTTGACTGGGTGCCTAATTTTGACGGCACACTCAACGAGCCGCGCATGCTGCCGGCCAGGCTGCCGAATGTTATATTAAACGGGGCCACCGGGATCGCGGTCGGTATGGCAACCGACATTCCGCCGCACAACCTTGCTGAAATCGTCAATGCCTGTATCCATTTGATTGATAATCCCGGGGCAACCCTTGAAGATATCTGTCAAATCGTGCAGGCTCCCGACTTTCCGACCGGCGCGGAAATCATTACCTCAAAGGAAGAGATTATAAACATTTATCGGTCGGGCCAGGGCCAAATTCGAATGCGGGCCACCTATGAATACGAAAATGGGGATATCATCATCACATCCCTGCCCTACCAGGTATCGCCTGCCAGAGTTATCGAACAGGTGGCCATGCAGATGCGGGAAAAAAAGCTTTCGATGGTTTCCGACATCCGCGATCTGTCCGACCAGGAGGAACCCACCCGCCTTATGATCATGCCGCGCTCCAACCGTGTGGACAAGGAAGCCCTGATCAGCCATCTGTTTGCCACCACCGATCTTGAAAAAAGCTACAAAGTAAACATGACCGTTATCGGTCTGAACCGCAAGCCCCAGACGCTCGGGCTGCCGGAAATATTAGGGCAATGGCTTAAATTCCGCCGGCAAACGGTGATTCGCCGGCTGGAATTTCGCTTAAATAAAATCCTGGAGCGGCTGCACATACTCGATGGACTTTTGGTCGCCTATCTTAACCTCGATGCGGTTATTAAGATTATTCGCGAAAATGACGAGCCCAAACCGGTCCTGATGCAAAAATTCAATCTGAGCGATGTCCAGGCGGAAGCGATATTGCAGATAAGGCTGCGCCAGCTGGCAAAACTTGAAGAGATTAAAATCAAAGCGGAAAAAAAGGAGCTGGAAATAGAAAAAGACTGGATCGATAAAACGCTGGCATCCAATCAGCGCTTGAAAACCCTTATGAAAAAAGAACTCACCGAAGATGCCGCAAAGTACGGCGACGAACGCCGCACCCTGATCGTCGAACGCAAGGAAGCCCAGGCCATCAAGGAAGTGGAGCTCACCGCGGTCGAGCCCGTGACCGTCGTGCTCTCCGCCGGTGGTTGGGTACGCGCGGCCAGGGGACACGACGTCGATCCCACCGCTCTCAATTACAAGGCCGGTGATGAATTTTTAAGTGTCGCCCTCGGCAAAACCACACAGCCGGCCGTTTTTCTGGATACAAGGGGCCGATCCTATTCGTTGCCGGCTCACACCCTGCCCTCCGCCAGGGGGCAAGGTGAACCGCTGACCGGCCGGCTGACACTTTCGAACGGGGCAAAATTTCTGGCGGTTGTCATGGGACCATCCGACCGCAAGGTGCTGCTGGCCAGTGATGCGGGCTATGGCTTTATTACGGAAATTTCCAATATGGTGACCAAAAACACCAAGGGTAAAGCAATGCTCACCGTCTCAAAAGATTCGGCGGCGCTGACACCCGTATATGTTCACAACTGTGAAACCGACTATCTGGCCGTAATTACCACGGAAGGCTATATGCTGGTGGTACCTGCGAAAGCGTTGCCGGAGCTTGCCAAGGGCAAGGGCAACAAGATCATCCAAATCCCGCCGGCCCGGCTCAAAAACCGCGAAGAGTATGTAAAGTTACTAGAGATCATACCGGAAAGTGCGTCGATTAAGATCCACGCCGGCCGACAATCCGTCCGTTTTACACCGGGCAACATTGCCGCTTTTATCGGCGAGCGCGGCCGCCGCGGCAAAAAACTTCCCCGGGGCTTCAGAAAAGCGGATCGGGTTGAGATCATTCCGGTGGAAACAGAGGGGGCGTCCGAGTAAGCAATCCCATAGCCGGTGGGCTAAGGGGGGAACCACTCGGCTTCCTGTTCGTTCTAACTTACTTTCAATCCCTATTGATGCCCTCCCATCTTACGCCAACCCTCATCGCTGAACCGCTTTTCGCGATTCAAACCCCATTCCTTCATGGCCTTGTAATAGGCCAGTACGTCTGTCTTGGCCAGCTTCTGTATCTGATCGCGTTCCTGATTTCTGCGTACGGTGTCATCAGGGGTGATTCCGACCCAGGTGGCATAGCCTTCATCAAAAACCCGATTCGCCGTAATTTCTTCGGGGGCAATACCCATTGAGCCGGCATACAGTCGCACCGCGTCCATGTTCATCTCAAGCACCCAACCGTTGTCCCATACCCTGTCGTCCCTGTCGGCATCTATTTCCCGGCTGCATAGCGGGCAATACACCTCTTCGATGGCGGTTTCGTTTAAAATACATTTGCCGAAGAAAATCTCGGCGGTGTTTTTTTGACAGGTGCAGGGCACTTTATAGCTTTGGCACATGGCTGATCTCCCTTCGCAACGTTTTTTCAAACAGATTTCAGTTTAAAAACCATCTCTCATCATAGAGTTTATTATGTAATTTAATGTTATTATTGCGGAAAAGCTTTGACTTAAGTCAATAAAAACGGTTTTAACCGTTCCGGGTTCATAGGTTCAAAGTTTAAAGGTTTCGGGGTTCAAAACGCAATTTTCGAGCAGAGGACAGAAGACAGAGATTAGAGAGTATAGCGCGCAGGGAAATGAAAGATGACAGAAGATACATGACACAAAAAAGTTCTCACGAGGTGCCGCGCCCGCTGCCCAACCCTGCGATGTCCGTCGCGCGCTCCTACCCCTGCAGCCCTGCGGCACGCAGACCCATGGCCAATCTGCTCCGATCTTCCCGTTGGCAATAGAGAAAGGTCTCCTCGACGCCCGCAGCCGAAATATTCGGGACGAGGTTAGTCAGCTGCACTATCGCCCTCTTTGCCTTGTCAGTCTCGCCTGCCAGGCCGTATGACGCGGCCGCCATGATGTGCAGAGTGGGATGTCCCGGGCGTTGTTGAATGGCCCGGTCAGCGGCAGAAGCGGCTTCGCCATACCTGCCGGCCTGAAAGTGGGCGAAGGCGTAATATAGCGCATATTCATCGCCAAAGATATCGCGGGGACTCAAACGAACGCCCCGGTCGATGCACTCGATGGCCTGGTCAGGCCGTCCGCCGAAAGCATGGGCCGCCCCAAGAAGGCCGTGTGCATATGCAAAGTTGGGGCTCGCATCGATGGCTCGGCTGAATGCACTGATTGCCCCGGAATCACGCCGGTTCGCGACCGCGATGAAGCCATGCGCAAGATAGGCCCAGGGTTCCCCCGGATCACATGCGACCGCACGATCGGCCCCTTCAGCGGCTTCCGCAAAGGCTGTATCGCGATTGTCCCAGCCCTGAATCGCACGCCATGCAAGGCAGACGGCGCGCAAGCCATGGGCTTGGGCGTAGCAGGGGTCCAGCTCGATGGCGCGATCGAGCATGTTGAGAGCGTCTTTGGTACCTGTGTCCGAATGCTGACTGTAGAGGAACATGCCGCGGATAAAACTCTCCCACGCATCCAAGCTTTGTGGCGGCTTCCTTTTCAGGCGGTCATGCTCTGCAGCATAGACTTCAGGCTGAATGCAGCCGATCACGCTTTCGGTGATTTCGTCCTGGATTGCGAAGACGTCGTCAAGCGCCCGATCGTAGCGTTCCGCCCAAAGGTGATTGCCGGTCTCGGCCTCAATGAGCTGCCCGGTGATCCGAATGCGGTTGCCGCCCCTTCGCACGCTGCCTTCGAGGACGTAACGTACCCCTAACTCGCGTCCGATTTGGCGCACATCCACGTTGCGACCCTTGTAGCTGAAGCTCGAGTTGCGCGCGATCACAAACAGCCATCTCAGCCGCGAGAGGCCGGTGAGGATGTCCTCGACGATCCCATCAGCGAAGTACTCCTGCTCTGGATCGCCGCTCATGTTGAGGAAGGGAAGGACGGCGATGGACGGCTTGTCTGGTAGCTGTAAGGCGGCGCCCGGGGCGGGTGCTGCCTTCGACTCAGCCGGCGTCCGGAGGCGATAGACGCGTACCGGACGCGCGATGTTCTTGAGCTCACGCTCGCCTAAATTCTCGAAGGCAAGGTCGAGACGGTCGCGCACCTGGTCGTGGACCGCTTGCGAAACGAGCACCCCGCCAGGTGCAGCGAGCGCTTCGAGCCGCGCCGCGACGTTGATGCCGTCACCGTATATCCGGGTCTCGTCGTGGATGACGTCCCCGAGGTTGATGCCAATGCGAAACAGCATCCGGCGATTTTCGGGCGCATCCTGGTTGCGTGCCGTCATGACGGTCTGGATCTCAGCCGCGCACTGGATCGCGCCGATCACGCTGCGGAACACGGCGAGGATACCATCGCCGGCCGTGTCCATGATGCGCCCGCCGTGGCGGGCCACCAACGGCAGGATCACGGCCTGGTGGCGTTTCAGGTCGCGGACTGTGGCGGCTTCGTCCTGGCCCATAAGCCGGCTGTAGCCGGCGATGTCGGCGGCAAGAATGGCAGCGAGCCAGCGCTTGATCGAGGGTTCTTCGTCCATCACGTTATCTCGCATGGTATCGGAGGCGCGACGCCAGTGCTCTTATCGTTGAACTTGCAACCGGGCGCGGAGCACCCGGTTTGTATGGCAAGAATCAACCTAATCAACTTAATCAACCCAATTAACTCAATAACTCAGCCAACCCCATCGGCTTTTATGATGACCAGAGTAATATCATCCTCGGATTTTTGGCCGCTGGTAAATGAATGGAGTTCGGTGTAAACGGCATTTAAAATGTCGCCGGCGCCCGCAGCGGCGTTTTCCCGGATAACATTTTTAAGCCGTGCCTTGCCGAACATTTCACCTGCTTTGTTGACCGCCTCCCAGATGCCGTCCGTCCCGACGGCTATAATCTGCCCATCGGCCAGACCGCTGTGCTGATTCTGCTCGTAATTAAAATCATCTTTGACCCCCAGAGCAACCCCGCTGCCTTTCAGTTCTTCAAATTCTTCCCGCACCGGATCATAAATAAGGGCCGGATCATGCCCGGCCCGGACCCAAACAAGGCTCTTTTTTTCGGCATCGATGGTCAGGTAAAACAACGTCATGAAACGGCCGGTTTCAAGTACATCGCGGGTCAGATGGCTGTTCATGGCCGTAACAATTTCGGCAATGGTTCCAGGCTGAGAAGCGCGCATGCGCAAAAACGCCCGCGCGGTGGTCATCAGCAGGGCTGAATCCACACCGTGACCGGAGATGTCACCCACCACGACACTGAAGGGACCTTTCTTGGAATCCCGCCGCCAGAGAAAATCGAAGTAATCGCCGCCGATCTCATCGCAGGAGACATTTCTGCCGGCAATATCAAGTCCCTTGACCCGGGGTTTGTCCTGGGGCAGCAGGCTTTTCTGGACTTCACCGGCCAGCGCCAGGGCTTTTTTATGTTCGGTCATATCCGTTATAAAGGCCATGTTGCCGATCACATTGCCCTGATCATCCCTGAGGGTGCTGCCGTGAACCAGGATCGGCACGATACGACCGTCTTTCGCCACACTGCTGCCTTCAAATTCCCTGTATTCCATGGCCAGAATAGTTTCTCTGTTGTTAAGCATATATTGTTTAAACTCATCGGTGGCCAGATCAAGGGGGGTTTTACCGATCAATTCTTCCCGGTTATAGCCGAGCATCTTGCAATAGGCATCGTTGACCGCCACAATCACCAGATCTTCGTTCATCAGCATAAACCCTTCGGCGGCCGTTTCGACAATCCGGCGAAATTTTTCTTCGCTTTTGCGCAGCGCCTCCTCGGCACGTTTGCGCTCGGTGATATCTACCAGTATGCCTTGATTGTGAATTTTGTTGCCGTCTTCATCCCGTACCACCGAGGTCTGGTCTTCAACCCAACGAACGTCGCCGGATTTGGTCAAAAAGCGGTACACCTGGGTATATTCTTCTACATCCGCTTCGGCATAACCTCTAATTTCTTCTCCAACCCTTTCCATATCGTCGGGATGTACGATATCTTTAAAAAGTATCTTGCCGCTTAAAAACTCTTCCGCCGTATATCCCATTTGGCGAATATTTTCGGATACGTATTCCAACTGGGGTTGATCGCCGGCTCTCCGCCGGAAAAGGATCACTGGACTCCGGTCAACGATCACCTCCGCCATGCGCAGCGCTTCCGCGGTCTGGTCCCGCTGGCTGCATTCTTTGGTAAATTCCTCGGTTCGATCTTCGTAGCGGTTTTGAAGCTCAGTGTAAGATTTTTGAACTTCTTCCAGGCGCCGGCGCAATTCGTCGGCTTCGGCCGCCCGCCGCCTGAGATAACTCAGCTCTTCAACAAGCTCATTTTTTGTCTTTTCTGATTCCGATTTCATATTATCCCTCACCGCCAGAATTGACGAATGACGATTAAATATTGAATATTTCCGGATCATTATTATTCATAAAATAAGACAGATCGGAGCGATTCCATCCTTTGTCATTCATCATTGATCATTTTTTGTTTAAGATATGGGTGGCACTGCCCAGAAAAATTTCGGCCGCCTCCCCTTCGGTCTCGGAAAGGGTGGGATGCGGATGAATACTCAGCGCCATATCTTCGGCCAGGGCACCCATTTCCACCGCCAGCACGCCTTCGGAGATCAGTCCCTCGGTATCGCGCCCGGTTATCCCGACGCCCAGGATGCGCTGGGTTTCCGGCTCAACAATGATTTTGGTTAAACCTTCGGGGGCCCCCATGGTTGCGGCCCGGCCGGAAAACTTCCAGGGAAAGCGCTGCACTTTTATGGCCCGATTTTCTCGGCGGGCTTCTTCTTCGGTCAGGCCGCACCAGGCAATTTGCGGATCGGTGTAGACAACCGCGGGAATGGCCCGCGCGTCAAAGGCCGAGGGTTTTCCGGCAATAACCTCGGCCGCGATTTTGCCTTCACGCGTGGCTTTGTGGGCCAGCATCATTCCGCCGGCGACATCGCCGACCGCAAAAATTTTTTTATCCGTTGTCCGCATCTGTGAGTCAACGATCACAAAACCTTTATCATCCAGTTTAACTTTGGTATTTTCAAGGCCCAACCCCTGCGATGCCGGACGGCGTCCGATGGCAACCAGCACCCGATCAAATGTCTGCTGGGCACTCTCGACCGCGCCTTCCAGTTTTACATCCACCCCGCTATCGTGCTCAACGAGTGAAACCACTTTGGTTTTCAAATGAATGTCGGCAAATATACCTTTGAGCTTGCGATGCAACGGTTCCACCAGGTCCTGATCAACACCCGGCAATAGTCGATCCATGTATTCAACCAGGGTGATCTGCGATCCCAGCGCCGCGTAAACGGTGCCCAATTCCAGACCGACGTATCCGCCGCCCAGAACCAGCAGCCGTTGCGGAATGTCCGTCAGGGCCAGGGCCCCGGTGGAACTCATTATTCGGCCGCCGGCCTTGAATTCAGCGCCGGGAAAAGGGATCGGCCGGGATCCTGCCGCCAATATCGCATGCCGAAATTTGATACGGCTGACTTCCGAATCCTGTAAACGAACCATGTCTGCGCTTTCAAATTCCGCCCGTCCTCTGATAAGCTGCACCCCTCGGCGATTGCTGAGACTGACCAGCCCATCGGCCATTTTATCGATCACCCGGGCCTTCCAATTGCGCAATCCCTCTAAATCGATTTGCGGTTTACCGAACGAAATCCCCATGGATGCAGCTTTATCAGCATCATAGATAAGTTCCGCCAGATATAAAAATGTTTTGGAAGGAATACACCCGTTGAATAAACACACGCCGCCCGGACGCCGGGACATATCTACCATGGTCACATCCATACCCAGGTCCGCCGCTCTGAACGCCGCGGCATAGCCTCCCGGGCCGTTGCCGATCACCAGGAGTTCCGCCTCCTGCATCAATTCACCCATGACCATAATTCGGTGCCCTCCGAAATCTATCTATTATCTTCATGATCATCATCGAATCAGGATTTCCTCAACCCCCCATGACCACAAATTCGAAGCTCGAAATCCGAAATCCGAAACAAATTCTAAATTCTAATGTTCCAATGATAAAAACCATACGCCGGTAAGGCCGGCAACGTCATGCTAATGTTTCGGGCATTTGAATTTTGGTTTTCGATATTGTTTCGAATTTCGAAATTTAATTTTACACCATACTCATCAGCAACTCATCCGGGTCCTCCAGCGTTTCTACCAGAACCTTGAGGAATCTGATGGCGTCCGCCCCGTCCAGCACCCGGTGATCGATGCATAACACAATCGGCATCATCAGCCTCGGAACAATGGTGTAATCGCCTTTTTTCTGTTGCCGGACAACCGGCTGCATCCGCGCCTGGCCCATACCCAGGATGGCGACCTCGGGGTAATTGATAATCGGTGCAAAAAAACCGCCGCCCATAGCCCCGGCGTTGGTGATCGTAAAAGTGCCGCCCTGCATTTCTTCGACGGTCGTCTTGCGATCCCTGGTTCGCTGCACCAGGTCGGTTAACTCAAGCGCCAACTCTTTGATGCTCTTGCGATCCACATCTCGAACCACCGGAACAATAAGGCCGCTGTCGGTGTTTACGGCCACGCCGACATTGTAGTAGTGTTTGATGATGATCTCGCTGTTTTGAACATCCAGCGTCGCATTAAAATTAGGATAGGCTTTCAAAGCTATGGCTACCGCTTTGAGAGCAAATACGGTTATGGTTAATTTTCCGCCGACAGCTTCAATTTCTTTTTTATGCTTCTGGCGAAAGGTCTCCAGTTTGGTAACGTCGACAACATCCTGGCTGTTGACGTGGGGTATTTGCGACCAGGCCAGGGACATTTGTCGGGCGGTCGCCCGGCGGATGGAACGAAACGGAACGCGTTCAACATTGCCCCATTTGGTAAAATCGGGCAAAGTTGGAATGCAAATATCGACAGGCCGCGGTGCGGCGGGCGCAACCTCTGCTGCCGCCGATTTATTTTGGCCAAAGCCACGCACATCCTCGGCCGTCACCAGACCTTTCGGGCCGCTGGGTTTCACTAGATGAATATCAACTCCCAACTCGCGGGCCAGCCGTCTCGTCGCCGGTGAGGCCGGAACCGGTCCTTGCTTGTGCGCTGACGGCACCGGCTCAGCAACAGCGGCTGCTTTTGCCGGAGCGGCCGCTTTCTCCAGGGGTTTCTGCTCTGCGACGGGCAGCGACGCTTCGCCATTGGAGAAGGTCATCATCACATCACCGACTTTGACAATATCGCCCGGTTTGACAAATATCTCCTGAACCTTCCCGTTGAACGGTGAGGGGATTTCCACCGCCGCCTTATCCGTTTCTACTTCCAGGATAATATGGCCCTCTTTTACTTCCTGTCCTACCTCAACCGGGACAGCAAGTACTTCGCCTTCATGGATGCCTTCTCCGAGATCCGGCAATTTGAACGACCTGGACATCATACCTCCCCCTGTTATGAATGACGAATGTCGATTGACGAACGACGAACTTTGGAATTCTACCATTTAATTTAAGACCGAACATTCACCATAAGAATAAAACTTGAATGGACCCTTCAATATTGAATCACCAATCGTTATTGATCATTTTTAATCGACAGCATTCCTTAATTCGTCAATCGTCATTCGCCATTCGTCAATCTTCTGGCTGCTCTGAGGATCCGTTGCGCATTGGGTATATAGGCCTTCTCACGGCTAAACAGCGGCGCAATGAGGTCAAAGCCGGTCACCCGCGCGATGGGAACTTCCAGGTAGTAAAACGACTTTTCCATTATGCGGGTAACGATTTCCGCCCCCGGACCGAAGCTGCGGGGGGCTTCGTGAATGACCATGGCGCGGCCGGTTTTTATGACGGACTGGGTAAAAAGTTCATCGTCCAGCGGAGAAACCGTCAACAGGTCGATGACTTCAGCTTCGACCCCTTCTTCATCTTCGAGTAAGGCTGCGGCCTCAAGCGTTGGACGCATCATGGCGCCATAAGATATCATGGTCAAATCCTTGCCTTCCCGGACAATCCGTGACCGGCCGATGGGCATGGTTTCCTCTGCTTCGGGTACTTCTTCACGAAAGGCCCGGTAAAGAGCCTTGGATTCATAGAAGATCACCGGGTCGGGATCCCTTATGGCACTGACCAGCAACGCCCGGGCATTGCGCGGGCCGGACGGAATAACCATCTTCAAACCCGGTGTATGCGCCCAGTAGGCTTCACGGCTTTCGGAATGATGCTCAAGGGCCCGCACGCCGCCGCCATATGGAGTTCGAAGGACCATTGGCACGTGGTATCGACCCTGGGATCGCAATCGCATCCTGGCGGCGTGGTTTTCAATCTGGTGAAAGGTCTGATAGCTGAATCCTGAAAATTGGATTTCACAAACCGGCTTGAGGCCATAGATAGCCATGCCGATTGACATACCCGCTATGGCGGATTCCGCCAGGGGCGTGTCCAGTACCCGCTCCTCTCCAAACTGACTGATAAGCCCGTCGGTGACGCGAAAAACACCGCCGTCCACGCCAACATCTTCGCCGAGCACAATAACCCCGTCATCTTTCTGCATCTCCTGGCGCAGGGCCAGGTTGAGGGCCTGAACCATCGTCATCTTAGCCATTATGCCCCTCCTTTTCCATAGCGGCCATTTCTCCGAGCAATTCTTCTTTTTGTGCCTTCAATGAGGGAGACATCTCGGCATAATGGTGTTCGAACATATCCGCGGGATTGCCCAGGGTTTTTATCTGTTCTTCGGCCCTATCGACGGCGGATTGAATTTCATCCAGCACAGTGCTTTCGATAGCAGCAATTTTTTCTTCGGTAAGAATACCTTTTTCAAATAAGTACTTTTGAAACCGTATTATCGGGTCCCGTTGTTTCCATACTTCTACCTCCTGATTCGCACGATATCGCTGCGGATCGTCCGCGGTGGTGTGCATCGTCAGCCGATAGGTAACACACTCTATTAATGTGGGGCCGCCTCCGGATCGGGCCCGCTGGACGGCTTCTTGGGCAGCTGCATAGGATGCCAGGATGTCATTGCCGTCTATTTGAATGCCCGGTATGCCGTATGCCAGGGCTTTTTGCGCGATTGTTTCGGATCTTGTTTGTTTGGAGCGCGGGAACGATATGGCCCATTGATTGTTCTGGCAGACAAAAATCGCCGGTGTCTGAAATACAGCGGCAAAATTGAGCCCCTCGTGAAAATCTCCCTGTGATGACGCCCCGTCTCCAAAAAAAACCATCGCAACCCGATCTGTTTGGCGGTATTTAGCAGCCCAGGCTAACCCAACCGCATGCGGAATCTGAGATCCGACCGGAACGGATACAGGAAGATCATTGCTGTCCTGCGGTATTTCAACACCTTCACTGAACCCATTGTTGTAAATTATCATACTCTCCAGCGATCGTCCCCGCCAAATTTCAGCAGCGGCCTCCCGGAAGGCCGGAACAAACCAGTCTGAAGGTTCCAGGACGGCTGCAGCCCCCAGATGCGATGCTTCCTGCCCGCTGATGGGCGGAAAAGTACCGATCCGTCCCTGCCGCTGCAGGTTCAACAGGCGCTCATCGAATTTTCGAGCCAACATCATGGTGCGGTAGAGTTTGAGAAGAATTTCTTCAGGAATATCCGGTTCAAGATCCGCATCCAGAGCGCCTTTATCATCTAAAATTGAAAGATATTCCAGCGGCTGCGAGATTTTAATCTTTTTCCTTGGCATGCTTTTACTCCATGAGTCGCTCTCGGACTGAGCTGATTGTTAAACGGATGAAAAGTTTCTTGCTGCCTGTTTATGATAAGTGCAATATGTTACCAAATTTTGCTTAGTCAAGGTTGAAAGTGTTTAACTACTTGAGGGCGGCGATAAGCTTACAATTGCTAAAGGGAAGATTTGATGTAAGGCCTTTTCATTAAAGGAAAGGGAAAAAATTAACCAGGCACTAAAGAAGAAGTCTCATTGAGACATCGGCAAAAGAGTTTGCAAGGCTGGGAAATGGTGGATGCCGCCGGCTCCTGCGCCGGGCAAAACAATATCTGCAGGAGGAACCGAAAGTTCGGCAACAATATTTTTCAGGGAATTATTCTACAATTTCAAGCACGACCCGTCTTCGTAACTTGGCTGAAGCTGCGCCAATAATTGTGCGCAGTGATCTTGCCGTGCGGCCCTGCTTGCCGATAATCTTACCGAGATCCTCTTTGGCTACTTTCAGTTCCAGTACAGTTGCCTGGTTACCTTCAATCGCTGTCACCATCACTTCTTCGGGTTTGTCCACCAGCGCACGGGCGATAAGTTCGACCAGATCTTTCATTGCCATTCTCCTTCATTACCCGTTAATAGCGAGCTAAAGTTAAGTACCAAGGCTCCAAAATCCAGCATAACTTACTGATAATAAACAAAAATGCTAAAGGTGCAACTCAACCCCACGGCTTCCCCCGGCCCTGCCGGGCAGGTAGAAACACTGTCATTGATAAATCTGTCGGAATCGGTGACGGATATTTTTAGCAAGAACTTAACCTTTTTTTTATATTTTGATCTTTTCAACTTGTAAATAGGGTAAACAATGTATTTTATAAGGATAAATGCAGTATAACGGAAAATAGGGCAATCGATAAGCAACCTTGTTTTCTCAGCTACCTGTTATACTTTCCCAGAGGCCGTCGTAATTTCGAATATTGGAGGTAATCTATCATGGATTTAGCTGTCCCGCCGGCATTGCTGAAAGATCTTGATCGTTTCAGGGAGTTTATCAAAACCCATGTATTGCCGGATCTGAAATCCTGGACCCGGAAACGAGAATTACCGCCGGCGTTCTTCCAACGTATGGGAGACGGCAGTTGGTTTGGACTGAATTTTCAGGGCGGGCGCCTCATCCGGGAATCGGCCTTGAAGGAGGCCCTGATTGCAGAGGAACTGGCCGTTCTCTCACCGGGGGTTGCCATCGCCGCATTAGCGCACGTTGATTTAGGGCTGATGGGTGTGTACCTGTTCGGTTCGCGTGATCATCATCATACTTACGGGGCATCGGCCGTGCGGGGCAAAACGGTGATGTGTCTGGGAAACACCGAAAATATAGCCGGCAGCGATGTCGCCGGCATTTCCATGACCGCAACCAAAGTCGACGGCGGGTGGACGCTGAACGGAACCAAGGCTTATGTCACCAATGGAAAGATCGCCGATCTGGGCGTCATGACCGCTATTTCGGATCCGCAGGCTTCACGGAACAGTCGCTTATCCATGTATCTGGTAAATTTACACTCAGATGGTGTCGGCCGCACAAAACTGAACAAACAGGTATGGATTCCATCTGATTTGACGCGTTTAAAATTTGATAATGTCTTCGTGCCGGATGATCACCTTCTGGGGGCCCGGGGGCAGGGACTGCAGCAGGTGCTGGAAATCTTTACCAACAGCCGGGTGCCGATCTCCGCTCTCACGTTGGGAGGCGCGGTCGGCGCATTCAACCTGGCCGTCAACCATATGCAAAAACGCCGGATTTTCGGCCACAGGATTATGGATTTTCAAGCCAAAGCATTTGAACTATCTGATTTTTACGCCAGGATTGAAGCCGCCCGGCTCATGCTGTGGAAGGCCTGCTGGAAAATTGATCAGGGTGAGGATTTCCGCCAGGCGGCTTCCCTGGCCAAATACCTGTCCGTTGAGGTCGCCCGGCAGGTAACTGTCTGGGCGGCGGATATTTTTGGCGCCGCCTCGGTAGTTCATGAACACCCCATCCACAAATACCCGATGGACACCTGGGGCGCATCTTTGGGTGAGGGCACCCAGGACGTACAGAAACTGATTATATTTCGTGAGTTTATGAAGCACTGGCACGCTAAAGCGTAGTCGGTTGTCCGTTTTTTGTTGTTCGAAGAGCAAACAAAATAAACCACCGCCGAGTTCGCAGAGAACGCCGAGAAATACCGGATAACCGATTAAAAAGATAATCTAAAATGAGCTCTGCGACCTCTGCGTTCTCTGCGGTTGAATTAACTGTCACCTGAAACTTCATGAAATGGCATCGGATTTTATCTAGTTTCACACGAGGTCCGACGCTTTTACGGCGCCAGAACAATTTTACCGAAATGTTTGCCCTCCTGCATCAATTGGTAAGCCTCACGCCCCTCGCTCAAGGGCATGACCTGATGGATAACCGGTTTGATTTTGCCGGCCCACAGTAAATTGAGCACATCACGAAAGTCCTGGTGGGAGCCCATGGTGCTGCCGATCAGGCTGATCTGCTTGCCGAAAATGAAACGAATATCGATTTCAGCCTGCGGCCCGCTGGTATTGCCGACAATCACAATCCGCCCGCCGCGGGCAACGGCCTGCATGCTGGTGGTGATGGTGGCCTGGCCCACATTGTCTACCACGACATCGACCCCCCGTCTGGAAGTGAGTTTAAATATCTCCTTGCCCCAATTGACCTGTGACCGATCCAATACGACATCCGCACCCAGCTTCCGGGCCTGCTCGGCCTTTTCCGGGTTACTGGCCACGGCATAAACGGTTGCACCGGCCAGTTTGGCAATCTGGATGGCAACACTGTTCACCCCGCCGCCGGCGCCGACCACCAGCACGGTTTCCCCGGCACGCAGACCGGCCTGATGCATCAGCATGCGCCAGGCGGTAAGGCTGACCAACAGCGGAGCGGCAGCTTCCGGAAAATCCATATCATCGGGCATGGCCGCCAGGTTGCCCGCCGAAATCGCTAAATACTCGGCGGCCCCGCCACGCCTGTGTTCTCCCAGAACATGATATCCGGGACTGACACTGTCCTGACCGCGACGGGTAAATTCATCTTCCAACAGATTGACGCCGGGATCAACCACGACCCGTTGTCCGACCTGCCGGTCGGTAACATTTTCACCCAGTTCAACAATTTCACCGGCGACATCCGCCCCGCACCAGTGGGGTATTTCCAGTTTGAGGCCCGGCCACCCGCGGCGGACCCAGATGTCCAGAAAATTAAGCGCGCAGGCACGCACACGAACCAGTACTTCGCCCGGTCCGGGTTTCGCATCAGGCACATCGCCGTACTTTATAACATCCAATTCACCATGTTTATCAAAGTATAATGCTTTCATTGAATCCCCCTTGGAATTTAAAATCGACAGGATTCCTCAAATCTTCAATCTTCAATCTTCAATCTTCATTCTATCAGATCTCATCAACGCCAAACGCCTCCACCCAGGTTTCAATCAGCGTTTCGGTGCGCTTCTTGAGTCGTTTCGAAATGATATCACTCATTCTTTTCATGATTACGTAACCCAGAGCATTGTCCTCTTCGAGCATGGCCCTGAGTTCCGAAGCCGGCAGGGCAATTATCCGGGCGGCCCCTATGCAATGGGCGGTGACGGTTCGCCGGCCGGGTCCGACCAGAGACGCCCACCCGAACACCTGGCCCGGTTGAACCTTGTCGACGACAATCGACTTCTCTTCTTCAACGATACTGGCCTGGATGGCTTCCTCATATTCAATTTCGGTCTTCAATACTTTATCTTTGAAAACAACGCTTAAACCGACTTCACCCTCTAAAACGCCATATAAATGCGCTGCAGGCTCGTCAAAACGAAAGATAACATCATCGGTTTTAAACGTTAGTACTTCTGCCTTGCGGGCAATTTTTTCGAGTTTTTCAGGTTGAACATCGCTGAAAAATTTGAACCTGACTAAAAGGTTTTTTTCCGTCATGCTAATCTCCTTGCCAGAGTGCGTCGTCTGGAAGTTCGTGCCGGAACAGTAAATTCTTTTCCGTTCACATCCACCCGGTGTTCATAGGCATCATTTGCGGCGAAGCCCGCAGCATTTCCGATATTGACACGGTAATTTTTGGAAGCGACCAGATGATCTTCGCTGCACCGCAGCTACTCGAGCATGACCTCTCTGGTTTCTTCCCCGGCCGGCGCCAGATCGGGGTTGTTCATGATGATGCGCGCACAGGCATTCCAGCGCAAAACGGCATCATCGTTACCGGCCAATCGCTGGTCCAACGCCTTTTCGTAAGCGCTCATGGCCTGCCGGAACCAGTCGTAGGCCAGGGGGCCTGATCCGGGATTGCCCCGACCAAAATGGACCTTGGCGCGACGTTCACAGATAATCCCACGGTAGTAATTCCGGCAGTAATTGTCGGTCAGCTGCTGAACCGCCTCACGCGCCTTTACGAACATTTGAGTTAACTCGTTTGCAAACTGGTCGGTTAAAGCCAGGATCAGCGTCATCAGCGCCTGTTGATTTTCCGGTTCAATTTCCAGAATATCCAGACAGATGCTCTCCGCTTCTACGGGCTCGTTCAGATAGCGGTAACAAGTAGCTTTTTCAAGGGCAGCCGGGATTGCTTCCTCGGATAACGGTTTGAGCGTGAACATATTATTCTCCCTTTTCCTTTTTTTTAATCACCCGTTTGATCTGCGCCAGACATTTGGTAACCGGAATGCCTTTGGGGCAAACATCCGTGCACCACCACATGGATTTGCAGCCCCAGATGCCGTCATCACTGTCGATATTTTCAAGCCGATCATCGGTGGCTGCATCGCGCGAATCGAAGATGTACCTGAACGCCCTCAAAAGAGCCGCCGGTCCTAAATAGTCCGGATTTGTACGCGTAATCGGACAGGACGAGGTGCAGGATGCGCACAGGATACAGCGCAGCGCGGGCTCAAAAAATTCCTGCGTTTTGCTGTCCTGCAGCCGTTCTTTCTCCGGCGGCTTTTGGTCATTGATCAAATATGGCCTGACGGAGCGGTGCTTTTCAAAAAACGGCCTCAAATCCACTACCAGGTCTTTGAGGACATTAAAAAACGGCAGCGGCTCAATCACAAAATTATGCCCGGTTTTAAAGTCGCGCACGAGTTTTTGACAGGCCAGTTCGACGCGACTGTTGATAACCAAAGCGTCCGAACCGCATATACCGTGCGCACATGAATAGCGGTAGGCCAGGGTCGGGTCTTGCTCCCACCGAATTTTGTTGAGACAGTCCAGAATTTTGTCGGTGGGCGCGGCTTCCACGCTATATTCCTGATAACGGCTTTCTTTATCAACCGCGGGATCAAAACGGTAGATGATAAAGGTGCATTTCATTTTAATACTTCCTTTCCTGAGGTTGGAACCGGGTTATCGTGACGGGCTTTTCAAAAACCTGGGGAACGTCATCCGTATAGCGGACCAGGGTATGCACCAGAAACTGCTGATCGTTGCGCGCGGGAAAATCTTCCCGGAAATGGGCCCCGCGGCTTTCTCTACGATAAAGGGCCCCCATGGCGATGACCTCGGCCAGATCCAGCATGTGTCCCAGCTCGATGGCATCCAACAAATCCCGGTTAAAACAGCTGCCCTTGTCCTGCAGACGGACGTTTCGATAGCGCTGCTGTAATTTACGGATATTCTCCAGTGCTTCGCTGAGCCCCGCGTCGGTGCGGAAAACCGATGCTTTTTCCATCATGATTTCCTGCATTTGTGCCATGATACTGCCGCAGGTCTCAGTTCCCTTCCCGTGCATCAAATCCGAAATCCGTGCGGCAGCTTTTTCAGCGTATTCCGGTGAGCCCTGGGGCATCTCAACCGTTTGAACAAATCGACGAATTTCCATACCGGTCCTGCGACCGAACACCAGCGTATCCAGCAGCGAGTTGCATCCCAAACGGTTGGCCCCGTGAACCGAAACACAGGCACACTCACCGGCAGCAAACAGACCCGTAAAGACCGTGCCGTTGCCGTCGCGAATCACCCGCCCATCGACGTCGGATGCGATGCCACCCATCATGTAATGGCAGGTCGGCTGGACCGGAATCGGTTCCTTGGTGGCATCAACACCGGCATAGGTACGGGCAAAACCGGTAATTTCGGCCAGCTTGGAATTAATGACCTTCTCGCCCAGGTGGGTCATGTCAAGATGAACATAATCCTTGCCGTCGATCCCTCTGCCGGCTCTGACTTCCTCCAGTATGCAGCGGGAAACCATGTCCCTGGGAGCCAGATCCTTGATAACCGGAGCGTACCGCTCCATAAACCTTTCCCCTTTGCTGTTGCGCAGGATGCCACCTTCGCCGCGGGCGGCTTCACTAATCAGAATTCCAAGTTTGTAAATTCCCGTGGGATGAAACTGCACAAATTCCATGTCTTCCAGCGGTGCACCGGCTTGATAGGCCAGTGCCATGCCGTCACCGGTTGATGCAAAGGCGTTGGAAGTGGTCTTAAATATTTTGCCGGCGCCGCCGGTGGCCAGTAATACCGCTTTGCTGTAAAAAGTGTGCAGTTGGCCGGTGGCAAGTTCATAGGCAACCGCACCGCAGCAGCGGTCATTATCCACAATCAGGGACAATACCTGAAATTCATCAAAGAATTTAATGCCTCTTTGCAGACACTGTTCCCACAGGGTGTCCAAAATAACCCGGCCGGTGCGATCGGCCGCGAAACAGGCCCTTTTCACGGGGGCCTTACCGAAATTGCTGGTGTGCCCGCCGAAGGCTCTCTGCGCAATCTTGCCTTCCGCGGTCCGATTGAAGGGGACCCCCAGATGCTCCAGCTCGTAAACGGTGCGGGGCGCATCCTTGGCCATGGTTTCGATGGCATCCTGATCGCCCAGATAGTCGCTGCCCTTGACGGTGTCAAACATGTGCCATTCCCAGTTGTCGTCTTCCTCATTGGCCAGTGCGGCACCGATCCCGCCCTGGGCGGCTCCCGAATGGGAGCGGGTCGCAAACACCTTGCTGAGCAAGGCAACGTCGGCATCTTGGCTGATCTCAATGGCTGCACGCATACCGGCCAGACCGGCACCGATAATTATGGCGTCATACTGATGTTCCATGATTCACCTCATTTTCCCGATTTTGCCGGGACCGTTTCTGAATTCAACATTTCCGTTTCGGCAAGGAGAGCATAACGTCTTAAAAGCCAGACATGCGCATTCGATGGAAATGAAAGGCAAAGCTTGATGCTAAACAGCAAATATATAAATTAGCGCCCTGGATAAGTAAAGCCTTTTTTATTAGGCGGATAGGATCATAATTGAAGCTTGACAACATTGGGCGAAGTGTTACATCTTATAGGTACGGACGGCGTACTGGACCTGTTCGCAGCGCGCTTAAAATCGAGTGCCGGATTCGGTAGCCATTCAACCGACCGGCATTTTCCGTCCTGAGGCGAATCTAATAATCTTAATTCTTTTCGATGATAGAGAGCGTTACGCCATTTTCCACAATATTTGTTAGCAACTTAGCGGGTTAAAAATGTTAAAGGAAGAATCTATAAATAGATCCGAATTGTTGCATGAAGCGGCCTTCGAGGAGATCGAACACACGGCCGACCGGGCGTTAAGAATTTACGGATCGGACCTGCGCGAGCTTCTGGTCAATGCGGCCCATGGAATGAACAGCCTTATGGTTAAAGAGCCCGCTGCAACATCGAGGCCGGTTGAAAGGTCCATAGAACTGGAGGCCATGGATGCTGAAAGTATGCTGGTCGAATGGTTGAGCGAACTGGCATTCTGGGCCGAAACCGAGATGCTCGTTTTCGACAGTTTTGATCTGCACGACGTGTCGCCGACCCATCTCAAAGCAACCATATACGGCAACCGCGCGCAGCAGTTGAAAAAACATATCAAGGCGGTGACCTACCACAACCTGGCAATTGTTCGGACAGCCCGGGGGGTCTCTGCCACCGTTGTTTTCGATGTGTAGCAGGAAGGGCGGAAGGCAGAGGACAGAAAAAGGTTTCGGGTGTCAGGTTTCAGACAAGCCGCTGAACACCGAATCGGCCAGTTTAATCGAAGGCGAGACTTCTTTGAGACCTGAAAAAGTAGAAAGATATTGTGGGAGCGGTTTTTAACCGCGATAAACTCGGTCGGAGTACTGCCAAAAATCGTGGCTAAAAGCCACTCCCACACTCCATAATTTTAATGCGTAAAATGCCCCTGGATTTATGCAGTTTCATATGAGCACCGCCTCTGGCCGCAAGCGTCCAGTCTGATCGGAAAAGAAACTTTGACCTTGCTGCGTAATA
>Ga0307426_1000565_pt1 | contig 25567 bp, 24 predicted proteins | sample SalMarWE160340MG_FD_202165 | JGI IMG/M metagenome (GOLD analysis project Ga0307426, IMG submission 202165) | Salt marsh sediment microbial communities from the Plum Island Ecosystem LTER, Massachusetts, United States - WE1603-40 | ecosystem: Environmental > Aquatic > Marine > Intertidal zone >...
TTAAAGTTGTTGATGTGTATCTCGAACCCGCAGATGACAATACTCCCGGCAAAATACGGCTGGAAAATCGCAGCGGCTTGAAAGATCGTCGCAAACTGCATACGTATATAGCCGACGACCGACGCAGTGGGATAGCGGATAGAAGAAAACGCCCGGTGACCCATGGCGGAGATGAAAACTAAAAATCTTGCTAACAGACGTCATCACAACATCAAATGGAACTTGCAGTAAGCCAACAAATAGAAATTATCTCTGAAAAGGATTACATCTTGGTAATTCCGCCGGATGGGCTGGACTTCTGGGAAATCTTTCTGGCTTTGGGCAGGCTCATCCCAATGCGTGAGTTTCAGGAAAAAAACGATATCTGGGTATTTCGTGAAGGTCATGTAGATTTTGTATATGCTGATTTGTTAAGATTGAAAGAGTTTGTAAAAAATCATTATCCCGCAAATGCCAAAGGGGAAAAGACGGCTATAGTTGCAGGAACTAATACGCAGCGCATTTTGGCACAATCGTACGCGAACATCGGCCGAGACCTGCCGCGCAGGATAAAGGTGTTCGCTGACTTCAAATCGGCAGAAGATTGGATAAGAAAATAACTATCCTCTGCATTGAATAAAGCAGGGTTCCTCCGGCATTCTTTACTGCTCTGACTTCGATATTTTTTCAGGGTCTGTGAATTTCTTCCTTCCATTCTTTTCTTATTGATATCGGTATGGTAGAGTAAAGCCTCACCTGATAACCGCCAATAAGTCCAACTTAAATGGAATCCGGATTAAGCTATTGATTCTTGAATTTCTATCATGATAAAAGGTCTTAGGTCCAATCAGATTCGGGATTAGGACGACACCTGACGCAATCGCGGTGCAGGATCCAGCAGGGGGAAGCGATTTGAAATCCAAAATTATCTTGGTTTTTGCTCTTCTGCCGGCAATCGCATTTGCCGGTACCTTCAGGCAAACACGAACCCTCGAACTGCCGGCCGCCGGTGTGCACGAATTGAGTGTGCAATGCGGGGCAGGCAGTTTGACCTTGCGGGGCGTTGAAGGAATTGACATCATTAAGGTCAAGGCCGAAATTGAATACGCCGACAACGACAAGGGCGAATCCCGGCTCTTGGCCGATAACCGGGTTCAACTAAACCTTAAAAGAGAATACGACAGCGCGGTGTTGCTAAGTGACATAGTCAAACAGCCGTTTGCGGAGGTGGATGCCAGGATCAACCTGAATATCGAAATGCCCGGCAAAATGGACCTTAAGATCGTTGATGGTTCCGGTGAAATCGTTGTTACGAACATCAGCGGCAATCTGAAAATCGATGATGATTCGGGCGCCATTCGGATCGAAAATATTACCGGCCAAATACTCATCAAAGACGGTTCGGGCGATATCGAGATTGAGGATGTTATCGGCTCCATAGAAATCGATGATGGTTCCGGTGAAATCGTAATCCAGGATGCGACCGGCGATGTGAAGATCAAAGATACCAGCGGCGGCATAGAGATCGATGATATCGGCGGCAATGTCACCGTGTCGGACGGTTCCGGCAGCATCGATATATACCGGGTTAAAAAGAATGTGTTCATCCGGGAGGCAGGCAGCGGCAAACTCGAAGTTGATGGTGTGCAGGGCAAGGTGATAATTCGCGATGAGGGGGAAGGAAGCGAATGAAGATTGACGAGTCCTCAGCACTATTACTTTTTTGTATCGACGCGCGACGTGGCGTCAGGCGCATCCTGCATGGTAAATGTTTTATAACCGCCGCTGAGGGATTTAATGTCATATCCGTATTGACTCAGCGCCCTGACGGCGTAGTAGGATCTTTGCCCTACGAAACAATATGACCAGACCTCCCGATCTTTTGGAACTTCTGCCATTCGCTGCCTGAGATCATTCAAAGGAATATTGACGGCCCCTGCAACATGGCCCGCTTTAAACTCTGATGGATCGCGGACATCCAGCAGGAAGACCCGGTCTTTTTGGATTTCCTCCCAGTGGGCAAGGTTGGCATCGCCGCGCACCACATTGGCGGCGATCATGCCGGCCATATTGACCGGATCTTTGGCGGAACCAAACTGAGGCGCATAACACAGCTCGGCTTCCTCAATGTCGAAAACGGTACCCTTTTTCTGAATTGCCATGGAAATGACATCGATGCGTTTTTCGACGCCTTCTTTACCGACTGCCTGGGCGCTGATGATGCGGCCGTTTTTCTTATCAAAAATGAGCTTCAGGCTGATGGGACTCGATCCGGGATAGTAAGCGGCATGGTGTCCGGGATGCAGATAGATTTTTTCTAGTTGCGCCGACGCATCCCAAAGCCCCATGCGTTTGAGAGTTTTCTCACCGGGACCCGTAAAGGCCGCAACCAATCCCAGTATGCCGACCACGGACGTTCCCTGGACGCCACGGAATACGACATTCCGGCCTAAAATGACATCGGCCGCAATCCGTCCCTGCCGGTTGGCCGGACCCGCCAGCGGAATCACCCCCCATTGACCGGTTGTCACATCCCGGACTTCAACGGCATCGCCAACCGCCCAAATATGATCATCGCTGGTTTGCATGTGTTCATCCACCCGGATTCCGCCCCGCTGCCCGATTTCCAGCCCGGCTGCCTGCGCCAATTTTATTTCAGGCCGAATACCGATCGCAAGGATGACCAGGTCGGTCTCCTTGATCAGGCCGGATTTCGATTTAACCGATAAGGAATGATCGCCATTGTTTTCAAAACCGACGACGGAATCGTTCAGGTGCAGCGCGACGCCGTGCTTTACCAATTCGTCCTGAATGGGTGCCACCATTTCCGGGTCCAGCAGCGGCATCACCTGGGATTGCATCTCGACAATGGTTACCGCCAAACCAAGTTGCAGCAAGTTTTCGGTCATTTCCATGCCGATGTAACCGCCGCCCACCACCACGGCGCGCCTGGCGGTGTATCGATTGATCCAGGCCTTGATTTGACGGCTGTCCGGTATGGTTCGCAGGGAAAAAATTCCGGGCAGATCAATGCCCGGTATTTTAGGTTTGATGGGACTGGCTCCGGTTGACAGCACCAGCGCATCATAGGATTCATGGTAAGTTTCGCCGGATCTGAGATCGTTGACCTGAATCCGGCGATTTTCACGGTCAATCGCCACAACCTCAGACTGCACACGTACTTCTATTTCAAACCGTTTGCGGAACAACTCAGGGGTGGCCATCAGAAGGTTTTCTTCCTTTTTAATCACATGCCCCACATAATATGGCAACCCGCAATTGGCAAACGAGACATATTCGCCCCGGTCGAACATCATAATTTCCGCTGTTTCAGAAAGCCTGCGGGCCCGTGCCGCGCATGAAGCGCCGCCGGCAACCCCGCCCACAATTAAAATTCGTTTTTGATTCATCGAATACTCCTTTGAAATCCGTAGTCGCACATTTGAATTTGGCCAAACCTGATTTCGAGTTCAAGTACGCCGATGCACCCGGACGCACTCGCTCACTGCACGCCGCCTTGCAGGAACTTCCCCGGAAACTCCGGGAGCACTTAGGGGTGGCCTATTCGGGCAAAAGGAATATGCGCTTAACGACCCCATCTTCGTCATTCTCATTGAATCCTTCCCGCATTTGTCTGAAGCCTGACACGCGGGAATGCTCTACAGGAAAGTCTTAACTTAGACAGGTTAATATTGCAATACTTCGGCTGAGATTCTTATGGGTTTTTGATAGGATGCAATCGGTTTATGAAAATTTTTATGACGCCTTTCCGGCCCGGATCACATCGCCATTCTTGACAAAGATGCCGCAATGTGAAAAGAACATGCAGCCTTCCTGCATGATAGGAAAATTGATTTGCCTTCGAATTCGGAACCACTTTGGGGGCACCCGATTGACTGGGCCCGATGCCATCGTCATCCAGGAGCCACGTGCGGTGATCCCTTTTTTGCTGTGAATCTGGATATTGACAAGATTTCTGAATCAGTGATATCAATAGAAGCTTTGTTGGAATCTGCCGAACCCAACCCGGACAAGCCGGTCGCAGCGCAGCGGAGATTTATTCGCCTTTGGAGGATCCCGCCTTCTCTTTTGGCAACGCAGAAATGATGGACGGCGCTTCTTTTTGATCTCTTTAAACATAAATAGCCGCCTTGAAAATATAGACCGGCTATTCATATATCGTAAAATTCCAAATGCCGAGCGGTTTTTTTATAGGCTGAGGAAATTTTAGGGAGAAAACGTTTGTGTCTTTGAACATCAACCTCATAAAATTGGAAGGAGGACACATCATGAAAAGAAGTATCATCGTCGTTTTTACTTTGCTTTTGGCATTGGGCCTCGCGTTTTTTGCCACACCAAGTTCATTTGCGGCTGAGAGCGCAGTTGTCAAAATCGGATTCAATGCACCCCTTTCCGGTCCGGCGGCTGCCTGGGGGCTGCCCGGTATGGAGGGTGTGGGCATCTGGCTCGATGAAGTCAACGGCGCCGGAGGAATCAAAGCCGGCGACAAGACCTATAAGGTCGAAATTGTCAAATACGACAATGAAGGCGAGGGTAGCAAAGCGCTCCTGGGCGCCAGGAAGCTTATCCTGGAAGACAAGGTTGAGGCCATGCTGATGCTGGGGGGTGCGACCAGCGCCGTGGTGCAGCCCTTTGTGAGCAAACACAAGATCATGACCTTCGTCTTGATCGCCTCTGATATCACCAAAGACCGGCCCTATCTCATGGACGTCACCGACAATTTCCCCGTGTACCACCTTTTGCATACCCAGTATATCGGAGATGCGTATCCGCAAGCTAAAAAGGCGGTTATCCTGTCTCAGGATGACGAAATTGGTTTGGCGGCGATCGCCTGGTCCGAGGCCGGCTTTGAGGCAGCGGGCATCGACGTGGTTTATTCCAAGCCCTTTGGAATGGAAACGACGGATTTTGCACCGATCGTGACCGCAGCGCTGGCTACCAAACCGGATATTCTCAGCATGGGGGCATCGTATCCGGAATTCCAGGCGCTTATCCTCGAACAGGCCTATACCCAGGGGTGGAAAGGGATCATTACGTCGGCCTGCTGGGATTTCAAGGCCATCACCGCCAAAGTTCCGGTGGAATGGATGCAGGGTGCCGTATCCGGGTTCCCGGATTTTGACGATCCCAAGCTTTCTAGTAGGCAGAATGAGTTTTACAAGACTTGGAAAGCGTTGTACCCGGATCACGGCTTCTCGGAGATTGTATGGGAATACATGGGCGCGCTGGACGTCTGGAAGTATGGCGTTGAGAAAGCCGGCAGCGTTGAGTCGGCGAAAGTGTATGCGGCGCTGAAGGCTGCCGAGTCGGTGCCGCACGCCTTCGGGCCGGGTGTCTGGTGGGGTGAGGAGGTATTCGGCTTGAATAATCTTCTGGTTCCCGATTGGCCCATTACCGAGATCCAAAACGGAAAGCCGGTTATCGTCGCTCAAAAGAGCCTGTCCGCCTGGCTTGATAAGCCGGGAAACAGAGATCTTTTATTCAAGTCCCTCAAGAAATGGCATATGAAATAACACCAGCGTAACCTCGCTGTCGCATGGCGACCTTAAACGCCCGGAGGCGGAGTTAATCCCCCCGCCCCGGGCCTATTCACATCTACTCAGCTAACGATAGCACTATGGAATTTATCGGACAAACAATATTAAACGGGCTGATGACCAGTTCGTTTTATGCGCTGATCGCGGTGGGTTTAAGCCTGGTCTTCGGGGTCATGCATATCGTGAATTTCGCCCACGGCGAATTCTACATGGTCGGTGCCTATACCGTCTGGGTGCTTTTCGCCAAAATGCACTGGCCTTTTTTCGTGGCGGTCGCCGCAGCCATTGTTCTGGTCGGACTGCTGGGTCTTGTGTCGGAACGTCTTGTCTTTCGTCAGGCAAAAGGAAATATCTTAAGCGGTTTTATCATGTCCGTGGGGTTGGTTTTCATTCTCCAGGTGGCCGTCGTTAAAATCTGGGGGCTGGGCAAAATGAAACCGGTGCCGGCCGCCTATCCGCAGGTGCTGGACATCGGCGGGATATCCACAAGTTGGCAGAGATTCATCGTTATCCCGGCGACCATTCTCCTCTTGATAGCGCTTTGGAACTTTCTGGAGCGATTCAAGATAGGCCGCGCGTTGCGGGCCGCCGCCATGGAACCGGAAGCAGCTGCGCTGCAAGGGGTAAGTGTAAAAAAGAGCGCGGCGGTGGCAATGCTTCTCGGTTCGGCTATGGCGGGAGCGGCCGGGGCGTTGATGGCACCCATCATGTCCGTTCACCCTTACATGGGCCACTCCGTGGTGTGGACGGCCTTTGTGGTCGTTATTGTCGGCGGAGCGGGCAACATTAAAGGCACCATCTGGGCGTCTCTTTTCTTCGGATTTCTGACCACCATCATCACGACGCTATTGGACTCGACCATCGCCAACCTGGTTAATGTATTGGTAATGCTTGTTCTTCTGGCGATCAGACCGCAGGGTATGACCGGTTATGCTGAAAATTAACTATAAACAGGCCTTGTTGCTGGGCACATTGCCGGTTGTCTTGATTTCTGCACCGTTTGCCATCAGCGGCTATAAAGTCGATCTTCTGACAAACCTTTTAATCAACATCATTTTGGTGGCCAGTTTTCAACTGATCACCACCACGGGAGGATGGTCCCTGGCTCACATTCCGATGATGGGTTGCGGGGCGTACGCGACAGCCCTTTTGTCCGGTGGACTGGGGATCCCATTCTGGATTTCATTGCCGCTGGCCGCCCTGACCGCCGCCGCGGTCGGCCTGGCAATCAGTTATCCGCTGGCCAGAACCAAGGGATTTGCCTTCTTTGTAGCCTCTTTTGCAGCGGGGGAAGCCATCAGGTTATGCTGGATAAGGTTCAAGATCCCATTTGGCGGCCATAAAGGCCTAACGGTGTCTGCGCCGGTGCTCTTTGAAAATGTGGGCTGGCTGGACTTCGAGAATGCTGTTCCATACTATTTTCTCACCCTGACGATAACCCTAATCTGTTTGATCATTATGTATCGTTTGAAAAAATCTCGCATCGGAGATACGTGGGGAGCGTTGGCGTCTGAAGAAAACCTTGCCAAAAGTGTCGGAATAAACATTACAAAATACAAAATGCTGGCGTTTGCCATCGGGTCTTTTTTTGCCGGGGTGGCCGGCGTCCTCTTGGCCCACCGGCTCTGGGCCATTGAGCCGCATCAATTTGGATTTACGGCCACGCTCTATCTACTGGTCTGGGTTGTTTTCGGAGGCTCACACACATTTGCCGGCCCGATTTTAGGCGTCGTTGCCTTAACGTTCTTGGGAGAGTTGCTAAGACCGTTGGTCGAATGGGTACCGATGATCTATGGGACGATTATTATTTTGATATTAATTTTTCTGCCGGATGGATTGGAGAGCTTGCCGAATAAGCTAAAATCAATGAGGTAGAAAATTTTGGCCGCACGGAGGCTTTAATAAATCGTTTATAGAGAAATTGGAACCGCATTTTCCAATGACAAGGAATGCAGTTCGTCTCTATCATTAACCAACAGACCCAACCCGCATTTGCATTATGGCCATACTTGAACTTAAAGGACTTTCAAAGCTTTTCGGACGCAACCTGGCCGTTAATGATCTGGACATGGAAGTGGCAGAAGGAGAAATACACGGCCTGATAGGGCCCAACGGATCCGGCAAAACCACGGTGTTCAATATTATTTCCGGCTTCTTATGGCCGACCAGAGGCAAGGTCATCTGGCAGGGACGCGACATTACCAATATGCCCACCCATCGAATCACCAGACTGGGTCTGGTTCGCACCTTCCAGTTGACGGCTCTTTTCAAGGAGATGACCGCTTTACAGAACGTGGTCATGAGCAGTCACCTCCATACCGGCATCAATCTTTGGCAACAATTCCGGCAGGATAAAAAAGCCCGGCGCAAAGCAGCGGCCGTTGAACAACGCGCCATGGCGTTGCTCGAGCAGATGGGCATTGCGGACATCGCCCACGAGCGGGCGGCTGACCTGCCCCACGGTTATGCCGCTGCTTTGGGAATTGCGAATGCCCTGGCGACCGACCCCAAGATTATTCTGCTTGATGAGCCGGTGGGCGGTATGAATCCCACCGAGACCGCTGATACGATGGATAAGATTAAAGCGGTCCGGGATCAGGGAATTGCCATCCTGCTGGTGGAACACGATATGAACGCGGTGATGAGCACGTGCGATAAGATCACCTGCATCAATTTCGGCTGTAAAATTGCGGAAGGAACACCTCAAAATGTGTGTCAGCATCCTGAAGTGGCCAAAGCCTACTTGGGGGAAGAGATAGATCTATGCTTAACTTAAAAAACGTCGTCGTCCACTATGGTGGCGTCCAGGCTTTGAAAGGCATTTCTCTGGAGGTGGAGGAAGGCGCGATTACTTGTCTGATCGGGGCAAACGGCGCGGGCAAAAGCACAACGCTGAGAGCGATTTCAGGGATGGTTCGATTGACCGCAGGTGAAATCTGGTATCAAGGTCGTCGCATCGACGGAATGGATCCGGAAGAAATTGTGGAACTGCGAATCGGGCATGTTCCGGAAGGCAAGAGACTGTTTCTGGAGATGAACGTCCGGGACAATTTGCTGACAGGCGCCTATTTGAGACGTGACAAGGAATTAATTGAGCAGGACCTGCAAAGGGTTTACGGCTATTTTCCCGTACTGGCTGCCTCCGCCACCAAACCCGCCTCCAAGATGAGCGGTGGCGAGCAGCAAATGATCGCCATCGGCCGCGGATTAATGTGCGCACCCAAACTGCTGCTTTTGGATGAGCCCTCGCTGGGGTTATCCCCGATTCTGACTCGAGAAGTCGGGTCCATCATTAAAAAAATTGCAGATGAAGGCGTTTCCATTTTGCTCATTGAACAAAACGCAAATCTGGCCTTTCAACTGGCAAAAAAATGCTATGTTTTGGAAACAGGCAGGATTGCTCTGGAAGGAACCAGCAAGGAATTACAAAACAACCAACATGTAAAGGCAGCCTATTTGGGAATCTCCTGCACCTTGGCTGCGCCGATCCCGTCCATATCAAACGGCCTTGAAAAAAATAAAGAACTGCCGGCGGACCAACCGGATCAAATCAATGCAGACCGACGCCAGGCTTTTAAAGAGGCGGTCCCGGAGCCGGAAAGCCGCCCGCCGGCAAGTCATACCATGGACCAGCGGGCATCCGGGCTTGCGAAGCGCGAGACCGGAAGGTTGGATAAATTGCGATCGACTCCTCGGCCCTCGGAGGTGCCCGCCGACCACGGCTCAGGTTACGGAAGGAACCTAACCGGCCCATCACCTCGTGACGGCGGCGGACCACCTCCGACAAAAACCGATGCCTTCACCCGCCTGACCCGGGAGAAAGGCCCGGATCGATTATCCAAGATCGTCAAGAAGGTATTTGCCCCTAGAAAAAGTTAACTGCCTTAATTTTTGTGTTTTAGGTTTAGAGCAATGAATATATCCGTTCAAGTTGATTTTCATGCCACCATTCAAAAGGTTTTTGGGGAAAAATCGATCCGAATCACCGCAAGCAGCCCCTTGGCCGTGAAAAATCTATTAGACCAGGTATGCACTTCGCAAGAACGTCATGAACAAATTTTCGACGCGTCCAACCGACTGCGCAGCGATGTCACCATCTTAAAAAACGGCAGGAATATCGTTTTTCTGGGTGGGTTGGACACTGAATTAAGCACTGGAGACAGGATCGCCATTTTTCCGCCAGTGGTCGGAGGGTGATAAAACCCCTCAAAGCTGAAATTTTAAAAAGATCAGGAGGAACCGCAGAAATGCCCAAATCATTAGTCATCGACATATCCAAATGCACCGGGTGTGGATACTGTGAATTGATATGCTCCTTCGCCCATCACGATGAATTCAACCCGCTCAAAGCCAGAATACGGGTAAATGTGTTTATCGACAAGGCGATGGCCGTACCGGTTGTTTGTTATCAATGTGAGGAGCCCTGGTGCGCCAAAGCTTGCCCGGCGGGTGCTCTGACGATCGAGATGGATTCAAAGAGCGAAGCCAAAATTATAAAAGTCAACGCCGAGCGCTGTGTCGGGTGCAAAATGTGCACCATGGCCTGTCCGTTCGGGTGTATTGTCGTCAACGACGACGGTCAAGCCGAGAAATGCGACCTGTGCGGTGGCACCCCCCAGTGCGTTAAAATTTGTCGCGCCGGCGCATTAAAATTTGCTGATTCCCAAACCGCCCTGAAGGCTAAACAAAAAATGGTTGCTAAAAGACTTTTAGATTCATATCAGGAGGAATAACAATGTGGTCTGGATGGACTGGAAATATATTACGGTTGGATTTAAACGAACCTCTGGTCACGGTGGAAACCTTGGACCGCAAAGCAGCCGAAAACTTTATCGGCGCCAGAGGCTTGGGGGTCAGATACCTTTATAACGAAATCGATCCGGCGGTGAACGCGCTGGATGCCCGCAACAAGCTCATTTTTGCCACCGGCCCGCTGACCGGCACGGGAGCCCCGGGAAGCAGCCGGTATATGGTAGTGACCAAAGGCCCTTTGACCGGGGCCATTGCGCATTCCAGCGCCGGCGGGGCATTTGCATCGGCCATCAAGTATGCAGGGTACGATATGATTATCCTGGAAGGAAAATCCAGACACCCTGTCTATCTGTGGATTGATGACGACAAAGTTGAAATTCGCAACGCCGAGCACCTATGGGGCAAGACGAGCACGGAGACGGAACTGGCGGTCATTGCCGAAACCCATCCCGATGCTAAAGTGACCTGTATCGGTCCGGCGGGTGAGAACCAGGTGCTCATTGCTTGTTTGATGAGCGATATGGGCCGCGCGGCCGGCCGGTCCGGCGTCGGCGCGGTTATGGGGTCAAAAAATGTCAAAGCGATTGCCGTCCGGGGCACCGGCGGCTTAAAAGTCGCGGACAAAACCACCTTCTGGGCCGCCATGATGGAGGCCTACCGCAAGATAGACATTCCCAGCACCGAGCACTTTCATCAAATCGGAACACCGGGTGTTTTGAGTATCGTCCAGGAATTTGGTGTACTGCCCACCCGGAACTTCAAATACGGAACCAATCAAAGCTGGCAGAAGCTTTCCGGAGATCGTCTGGCAACAACCATTTCAACCCGAAAGAACATGGGACTGGCCTGTCCCAGCTGTCCGGTCGGGTGCGGCCGGGTGACCAGGATTTCCAATCCCAAGTACGCGTCGGAAGGGGTGGGGCCCGAGTATGAAACCATCGGTCTGTACGGTTCGAGTTGCTTCACCAATGATCTCGACGTGGTGTCAAAAGCCGGCTTTATCTGCAATGAAATGGGCATGGACACCATCTCCGCCGGTTCGACCATCGCCTGCGCCATGGAGCTCTATGAGGAGGGCTATCTGCCCCTGAAAGATGTAGGCATGCCGCTGAATTTCGGCAACGCCGAAGCGGTCATTCAACTGACTCAGGACATGGCGTATCGTCGCAATTTCGGCAACGTGCTTGCTGACGGCGCTTTTCGACTGGCGTCCCGCTATGGGCATCCCGAGTTTTTTATGGGAGCTAAAAAACTGGAATTTGCCAGCTACGACCCCCGCGGCCTTCAGGGTATGGGACTGGGCTATGCCACCAACAGCCGCGGCGGATGCCATATCCGGGGCGAGGTGCAGGATTTGTCCCTTTACGGGGTTAACTACTGGCGGATCACCACTGACAGAAACCTTGGACCGGTCGATCCCCTCAGGTGGGATGATAAACCGGAACTGGCCAAGGACATCCAGGACTGGTTCTGTATTATCGATTCCAGCGGCATGTGCAATTTTATGTTCTTTCTGGGGATGAACGAGGACAACTGCCGCGCCTTAATTGAAACGGCCACCGGAATCGACATGGGGGGCTATCGGGGTTTGATGCGAACCGGGGAACGAATTTTCAACCAGGAAAGACTGTTCAACCTCAAAGCCGGACTTTCAATCAAAGATGACACGTTGCCCAAACGGATGCTGGAAGAGCCGATGCCGGACGGACCGGCCAAGGGCATGGTCGTTCATCTCGATGAAATGCTGCCGGAGTACTATCGCCTGAGGGGCTGGAGTCCCGAGGGGGTTCCAACCAGCATGAAACTCAGGGAACTGGGTTTTGAATGAAGCATTTATGGCGGCCAGCGTAAGGAAACATACCATCATCGGCAACAGCGCCACGGGTTTATCCGCCATCAAGGCAATCCGCCAAAGCGGTGATTCCCGCCCGATTGTTTTGATTTCAGCGGAAAAATGCAATGCCTATTCTCCGGTGCTGACCACTTACTACATCGGCGATCGGCTAAAAAAATCACAGCTGTTTTTCGTTGGGGATAGTTTTTACAAAAAGCACCGGGTCCAGACAATTTTCGGACGGCGCGTGGAAGCCGTTGACCCCGACAACCGACAAATCCATCTCGATGACCGTTCGCGGCTGGATTACGACGATCTTCTGATCGCCAGCGGCGCCTCGGCCAGGGATCTCGATAACGTCGATCCGGATGCTTTAAAATATGTCTCGACGCTGCGAACCATCGCGGATGCAGAAAAGATCAAGGCCGCAAGCGAGACAGCAGAAAAAGTCGTGGCGATCGGTGCCGGTCTGGTAAGTCTGCAAACCATCAAGGCCATTTTAAAAAAAACGCTGAAAGTTACCCTGATTGTCGGGTCCGGGCAAGTACTTTCACAGCAGATGGATAGGGAAAGCGCCTTCATCATTCAGGAGAAACTCGCCGCCCAAGGCGTCGAAATCCTCTTCGGACGAGAGGCGTCGCATGTTTGCCGCCAAGGAGACGAAGCCCGCGTTGTGACTTCATACGGCGAAACGTTGCCGGCTGATTTGGTGATTGTAGGCAAAGGCGTCCAGCCGAATATAGAGCTGGTCAAACACACATCGATTAAAACCAACTACGGCATTCTGGTGGACGGCCGGATGCGGACCAATCTGGAAAACATTTACGCAGCCGGGGATGTGGCCGAAGGCAAAAACGAAATCACCGGAAAAATGGAGGTAATCGCCACCTGGTTCAATGCTTGCGCCCAGGGGGAGATCGCCGGGCTCAACATGGCCGGTCGTCCGGCCCGCCGCCAGGGGCAATTCCGGGAGAACGTAACGACCCTGTTGGGAGTGGTCGTCGCCTCCATCGGCGAATCCAATCCCGCGTTCGGGCAGTACGAGGAACTGCGGCATGCCGACTTCAAACACAACGAGTTAAGGAAAATGTATCTGGACGGATCACGTGTCGTCGGGGCGCTTCTGGTCGGACAAGCGAATGATGCCGGCGTCATCCGCCACTGTATCGCCAACAGAATCGACATTTCGCCATGGAAAAACAGGATTGCAGCAGCGCCTATGGACTTCGGCAAGATCCTCTGCAACCAAGGCCTGAAACCTTGGCCGGGTTTTAGCAACTAACCGAATACCGCTTAAGAGGGAAGGATTATGTCAATACCTGCATTGTTGTTCGTTATTTTCATTTGTAGTGCGATCGCCTTTTTCGTTGTTTGGTTGATTTTCTCAAGGAGGTACCAGCGCGCCTCAAAGGAGACCGCATTTGTGCGAACAGGTTTTGGCGGTCAGAAAGTGGTGATGAATGGCGGCGCCCTGGTTTTTCTGATGCTGCACGAAGTCATTCAGGTTAACATGAATACCATACGGCTTGAAGTCATTCGTGCGAATCAGCAAGCGCTGATTACCAAAGACCGTTTGCGGATGGATGTCCAGGCCGAATTTTACGTCCGGGTCAAACCCACCTTGGACGATATCGCCGCGGCTGCCCAAACCTTGGGCCGGCGCACGCTGAATCCGGACGCTCTCAAGGAACTGGTTGAAGGCAAGTTTGTAAATGCGCTCAGGGCGGTAGCGGCTGAAATGAATATGGACGACCTTCACCAGAACCGGGGCGAATTTGTCAGACGGGTTCAGGAATCGGTGGGCGAGGGCCTTTCCAAAAACGGTCTTGAACTTGAATCGGTTTCATTAAGCGAACTGGAGCAGACCGACCGCAAGTACTTCAATCCCGACAATGCCTTTGACGCCCAGGGACTGACGCTGCTGGCCGAAATGATTCAGATCCGGGCCAAGCAACGCAACGCCATCGAACGTGACACCGAAGTCGCAATCCGACAAAAGAATCTTGAAGCCCAGCGACGAAAGCTCGAACTGGAAAAAGAGGAAGAGTTTGCCAAACTGGAACAGCAAAACGAAATCGAAGTGCGCCGGGCGGAACAAAACACCAGTATTATCAAAGAACAGGTAGAGAAAGAACGGCAGGCCAAAGAAGCCGAAATTTTGGCCAAACAGCAGGTCGAGCTGGCAGAACTATCTTCGGAAAAAACGGTCGAACAGGAACGTATCACTAAAAATCAAATCCTGAAGGAAACCGAGATATCGAGTGCTCACGCGCTTGAGGTGGCCCAGACCAAAAACGAGCAGTTATCTGAAGAGGCTCGCGTGCAGGCGCAGCAAAAGATCAATCAGGCCAGGATTATCTCCGAACGCGCGGTAGAGGAGGAACGGATTGCCAAGGACCAGCTGCTGAAAGAAAAGGAAATTGCCAGAACCCAAGCGCTCGATGGGGCTGAGATTGAAAAAGATCGACTGCTGCGCGAGGCCAAAATAGCGGTCGAGCTTCAGCTGGATCAGGCGCGCATCGCAGCGGAAAAACTGGTGGAAGAAGAGCGCATTGCCAAGGAACTGCTTATCAAGCAAAAGGACCTGGACCGGACCAGAGCCCTCGAAGTTTCAGAGGTGGGGCGCAAAAAAGACGTTGAATTGGCGGATCTGGACCGCGCGATTGCGCTTGAGGAAAAGACCAAGGAACACACCGCCGCCCAGGCCGAAGTTGACAAAACCCGTGCCTTGATGGTCAAGGCGCAGGAGCAGGTAATTACCGCCCGGCAGATCGAAATCGCCGAACGTCAGAAGGCCATCGATATTATCGACGCCCATAAAAAAGCTGAACGTGAAGCCGTCATCTTGAAAGAAGCTGCTGAGGCCAAGATGAAGGCGACCATGAGCGAAGCCGAGACCTTCAAAATTGCGGCCGGCGGCCAGGCCGATAAGATCAGAAAGATCGCCGAAGCCGAGGCCGAAGCTGAAATGATCCGGGTCAAGGCATCTGAAAAACGTTATAAAGTCGAGGCCGACGGCACGCGTGCACTCCACGAGGCCGAGAATGTGCTCGATCCGGCCAAGAGTGCCGCGCGCATCAAAATGGCCATTATTCAACATCTGGCTGAGATCATTCGCGAAAGCGTCAAACCCATCGAATCGATCGACGGGATCAAGATCTTTCAAGTTGACGGACTAATCCCGCACGGCCATTCAAGAGAAGGGGGTGAAGTTCCGGCGAGCGGCGGCAATCTGGCCGACCAGCTTGTCACCAGCGCTTTACGCTATCGCAGTCAGGCGCCCCTGGTTGACGCTATTCTCAAAGAGATCGGCATCGCCGGAGGAGACCTCAAGGAATTGACCAAAGCGCTTAAGATGGACGAAAAAGAGCCTCCGGAAGAAAAATAGCACAAGAATGAATGATACGCAAACCATCCCAAAAGTCAAATGGCGGCAGAAGCTGAAAGTTCTTCTCAGGCTGCCGGAAGCGGACAAAACCCTCGCACCGTTCAAAAAGCTCCGGAAATGGCTGCCTGATTATTATACAACGATCCTGATTCTGATCCTGGTCTATATACTTTCCGGAATATTCGTGGTCGCACCGGATGAGCTGGGTGTGGTCAGGCAGTTCGGCAAATTCACCCGAACCGCGGAACCCGGGCTGCACTACCATCTGCCCTACCCCATCGAGTCGGTGGACAAGCCCAAGGTGAGCGAAGTCCAGCGCTTCGAATTCGGTTTCAGGACGCTGCCGCCGGGTCAGCCGACCCAATACAGGACAGTTCCGGAAGAAGCTCTCATACTGACAGGCGACGAGAACATCGTGGACCTCCGGTTCATCGTCCAATTAAAAATCCAAAACGCAACCAACTTTCTTTTCAAAGTGGCCGATCCTTCCAAAACCATTCGGGATGCGGCTGAAGCGACCCTGTGTGAAATCATGGGCAAAAATAAGATTGACGAGGCCATGACCACTGGCAGATTCGATATTCAAAACGACGCCCGCAAAACACTCCAGGAAATTCTGGACAGCTATGAATCCGGCCTGCTGGTCTCAACCGTCCAGCTTCTGGCCGCCCAACCTCCGGAGCAGGTCAGAGATTCCTTTAAGGAAGTGATCTCGGCGCGTGAGGGCAAAAATAAGACCATCAATGAAGCCGAAAGCTACAGCAGCGATATTTTGCCTCGGAGCAAAGGCCTGGCTGTCCAGATCGAACGAGAAGCTGAAGCATACAAAGAAGAAAAAATCAAACGGGCTCAGGGTGAAAGTGCGCGATTCCTGGCCTTGCTCAAAGAATACCGCAAGGCCGAGGATATTACCCGCAAGCGGCTGTATCTGGAGACCATGGAAGAAATCGTCGGCAAAGCTCAAAAGCTGGTTGTTGACTCGGATAAACAGGGGATACTGCCGTTGCTGCCGCTGCAGGAATTAATTCGGCGGGAAATGGATGCAACCATAGAAAAAAAAGATCTGCGGTGATCTAATGAGGCAAAAAATCGGACCTATCTTAATCGTAATCGCGCTGTTGCTGAGCGCGCTCTATGCTTCTTTTTATACCGTCGAGCAGACCGAAAGCGCCATTCTCGTCCAACTGGGCCAGCCGGCTGAAAAAACGATCGAACCCGGCCTGCACATAAAAATCCCAATTATTCAGAAGATCATCTTTTTTGATAACCGCCTTCTGGACTATGACGCCCCCCGGGCGGAGATGCTTTCGGCGGATAAAAAAAATCTGATAATCGAAAATTTCGCCAAGTGGCGGGTTGAAAACCCCCTCAAGTTCTATAAAACCATGCGCAACATGGACGGCGCCCGGCTGCGTCTGGGTGACGTTATTGATTCTGAAATCAGGCTGGAGTTAGGGCGTCACGTGATGATCGACATCCTGTCCAAACCAAGGGCCGAAATAATGGATGCGGTTAAAAAGCGTATTAATGAATGGGCTCAGAATGGCGGCCTCAGCGTAGTAGACGTTCGGATTAAACGCATCGACCTGCCCCCGGAGAATCAAGAGGCGGTTTACGCCCGGATGAAAGCCGAGCGCGATCGCATCGCCGGACAATACCGCGCGGAGGGGCAAGAGGCGGCCTTAAAGATTAAGGCCGCTGCCGACAGCGAAAGGGCGATCCTGCTGGCCGAGGCCCGTCGGAAGGCACAGGTGATACAAGGGCAGGGAGACGCAGAAGCCGCACGTATTTATGCCGAAGCCTTCAGCCAGGATCCCCCGTTTTTCGACTTTATGCGAACCATGGAAGCATCCCGCAAAGCGCTGGGAGACAAGACAATCCTGATGATGTCGCCGGACAACCAACTTTTGCGGTTCATGAAAAAAAGCGGCGCTGAATTCGGCGGCGAATAGAAAAGTTTTTCCCGACCGCCACGGCGAACAGCGTGAAACCGTAAGCAGGAAAGAAATTATACGCGTCGGCTAAAAAAGGCTGACCGTGCAGAATCCCGCACCGCAAAATCCCTGGGCGGGCTTGTTCACTTTGATGTAGCCCTCCGGGACCCCGAACATGGAATCATCGATAGGCTGCTCTGTGATATTGGTCAGCTTCCTCACCAATGATCCGGTGGGAGGGCCGTCAACCTGGATCATCTGAATCGGGAAATTCAGCTTGCGGGCAACCCATACCATCATCCGACCGCGGTACTTGTTGAAAAAAGCAATCTCGTACTTATCGCAGAGGTAGCCTCCTAATTCCTCCTGACCGATCAGCGTGCGAGTTCCGATTTTTTTTACGGCTTCTTCATCAGGGTCAACCGGCAAGCGTACCGCCGTAGCCGGAAAGGCCATGTAGCCTTTGGATTGGGGATAGAGCATGAACGTCTGATCCTTGCCCGGACGACTGACCAATATCTGTTTCTGACCGAACGTGTCCTCCATCTCCGCGCGTATCTGCCGGTTTTTGATGTAAAGCTTCACCGGTTGTTTTTGCCCCAGCCAACCAATGAGCATATCGGCTGAAAACCCGGCCGCATAAGCCGCCGCAGCAAAGGAAATCAAAACGAACGCAATGACTAGGCCGAACAGACACCTGTAGAATAATCGTACATTTATTTCCATCGCCACCGCCTGGGGTAAGTATTTTTTTTGAGTTTGCGGGCCAAGGCCGCGACCCTTTCAACCTGACAGAATTAACCTATTTTTTGAGATACCATAGGCGGAAAACAAAAGAAAGGCTTGACAAACAATTTCTGCTCATAGTAGCGTCCTATCATCCAATGATTGAACCTTTTCGATAATCCTCAATACCAACCCTGAGGTTTGCAAATGGAATTCCCGGCCCTGCATGTGCTGATTTATGCCGACTGGTCCACGCGGGTCCGGCACATGATGGAAAAGGAAAAGATCAGCCGGGAAGTTGCCGAGCGGCTCATCCGAAAAAGTGATGACAATCAAGCCGGTTTTTTTCGATTCGCTTTTCACCGCGCATGGAATGATCTGTCCCTGTTTGACCTGGTCATCAGCACCGAGAAAATGACGCCGGCGGCGGCGGTCGATATTATTGTCGAAGCGGCCCAAAATCAGGAAATGAAAACCTGCAGCCTGACTGCTCTTGATGCAATGGATCGTCTGTCATTTGAGAAAAAAATCGAGGCGGCGCTTTTAAAAAACAACTTCGATCCACGCTATTTCCACGTCACGGTGCCGGACAAGGGGGTTGTTCTCGTCAGGGGTCTGACGGAAAGCGATGACGACAGGAAGAGGCTCGAGGAGGTCCTGGGCGCCGTTGAAGGCGTGAGTGAACTTCGCAGTGAGGTTTCCGTCAGACCTGCCGTGTTGATCTAAAAATTATAAACAAAATTATCATTGCTTATTTGAATTATCGATTTGAACCTTAGGCAACAGTTCGATAAACAGCTTATCGTTGCCGGTATAAACGTCGGCAATATCCATATTCAGTATCCATAACTGATTGTAAAATTCGGATTTTACCGGCTTTAGATCGTTCAGCTCAACCGGATATTCCAGGCCGCTGAGTGCTGTCAGCAATGTATTCAGCAGCGCATCCCCCTGGCTGAATTCCTTCTCATTTTTTGACGCTTGCAGGGTGGGTTTGAGAAATAGCGTCTTTTTGCTTTTATCATAGCTAAAGGCCACCTCCCAACGGCTCGGTAAATTCACATCGCCCACCACGAAATTTACGACCTGTTTTCCAATTTTTGTCGCGTATTTGATATCTTTGCCGCTGATCAAAGAAGCGAATGAAATCTTATCATTGTTTATTCGGATATTCTCGATGGATTGAACAAAAAATGACCCTATAAAATTTTTGCCGAGATCTATTTGGTACGGCAGCAGGGGGTTGATGACTTTGGCCAGGCTTTCCGCCGGCACCACAACCGTCATTTCCCGCAAGCCATTGACTTGAGCGGTTGAGGCAAAAACGACTAAAAACAATATAACAGGGGCCAGGACGATACAAATTAATCTTTTCATATCAAGATACCAACCTTCATCATCTGCGGATTATTTTTATAAATAAACGTAATAATTTAGCTGTTTGAAAGAAGCCACAAATTCACACGAATTTTCACGAAATTAATTCTCATTATAAATGACCCTACTTACGCCTATTGCCATAATTCGTGGTTATTCGTGTCCATTCGTGGCTAACTAATTTTTAAATGGATACAATGCGCCAGACATACGTTGTCCGCACAGGCCGGGATAAGCCCTTTGTCCACCCGGTGATGACAGAGGTTGCACTTCTGCGCGATATTCCGATCCACGTCGTAAGCGATGGCATCATAGGGGCATTCTTGAATACAAGCCTGACACCCGGTACACAGATCGTAATCCATGACGACAATTCCGTCATCTCTTTTGCTGATGGCTGCTTCCGGACAGGCATCGGCACACGGTGGTTCGTCGCAGTGCCGGCACAGGTTGACCTGAAATACAAACTCCGGTTGATCATCGATCCTTCGCGGGCCGTCTTCCCGCACCGCAATCAATTTGACGCCCCCAGTCGTCCGGTTTTCCTGCTTGCAGGCCACCTCGCAGGTTCGGCAGCCCCAACAAAGCTGTTCATCAATACTGATTCCGAAGCGAGTCATGTTATCATCCTTCAATCGCATTAGAAAGTTTTATAAGACAATAAAATCTCAAATCTCAAGCACCAAATTTCAAACAAATCTCTCCGCCTCCGGCGGATCAATATTCAATGACCAAAACATTCACCACAATTGTATCACATCGCTTCGTAAACCCTGGTGAGCCCGGGATAATGCCGTTTGGCGCAATGGTAGACGGCTCATTTGTTTGGGTTTTTGAATTTGGGTCATTGAGATTTGTTTGGGCCCGCCCTGGAGCGACTTGATTGCTGTAAATCATTAATCGTTTCCAAATTACAGGCTAAGGTAATAAGTACGGTCGGCCTTAATTCGGTCTGGGCCAGGGATTTGGTTTTTTGGAGCTTGGAATTTTCATGATTTTAACTAAACAGGCAATTTTCGCAAAATCAGTCAATTGCTTCTTTAAATGACGGAGCGCCACCTTTCCACTGCCATATATCAAACTTTGTCGTCGCGGCCCCCCTCCGGGTATATCTTACACAGCAAGGTCCGCACACTGGTCGCTCCCATGGCCGGGTCACAGGTTTCATAGGCATTGTCGGTCAATATGTTGATGTTGGACGCATCCCAGCCATGCCCGGGATCTTTATTCTCCGGAAACCACCAGCCATGTTCGGCCGATATGATCCGCGGGTCCATGCCGGCAAACAGTTTCGCACGCTGCCGCACTTTGCCCCGGGGTGATTCGATGATCACCCAGTCCCCTTGCCGGATGCCTTCTTTGGCAGCGGTATCCGGATGAATTTCCACCACCGGCTCCGGATGCAGTTCCCGCATCCAGGGCAACTGCCGGTTCTCGGTGTGGAAAAAACCCGGCAGGCGGCGGCCGGTAATCAGGATGTAGGGATAATGCCTGAATAGTTCCGGTGCACTGAAAGGGCTTTCCGGCGGTTCGCGGTATTGCGGCAGCGGATCATAGCCCCAGTTTTCCAGCAGGGTCGAGTAAAGCTCAAATTTTTTCGTGGGCGTCGAAAACCCTCTTTCCTTGAACTTTTGGTATTTGACTTCCCCGCGGATGTAATCCAATTTCTTAAAATCCTGCCAGGTGATTCCCATGGGCTCGAGGATGTAGTTCAACCCGCCTTCAAAGGTGTCCCACCAGTGATCGCCCTGCCCGACCCGGTGCGCCAGGTCGTTGAGCATTTCATGATCGGAGCGGCACTCGCCGACCTGAATTACCTTGCGCCGGGACAGCAGATAACCGTGCCGTTTCCAGAAATCCCCGATGTAGTCCATCTCAAGCCAGGTGGCCGCCGGCAGAACAATGTCGGCCAGCTCGGCCGTCGGGGTCAGGAAAAAGTCGGCCACGGCCATAAACTCGACCTTTTCAAGGGCGCGGTATACTTCTCGGGCGTTGGCCCGGGTTAAAAGCGGATTGGAGCTGATCAAAAACAGCATCTTCACCGCATATGGTTTTTCATCTATGATCGCATCCCAGACACACTTGGGATTGATAATGGCGAAATTGCCGGCCAGCCGAAAGCGGTCGCCGCCCAGACGTTTTTGGGCCTGTTCATACGGCAGCATACAGTGGGCGCCGAATTGTCCGACATTTCTGATCTTGGGGGGATTAAACAACACCTGGCCGCCCTTGGCGTCGATATTGCCGGTGATGCCCATCAGAGCCATCAGGGCCCGGTTGTTGTCGGCACAGTTGATCTGCTGTTCGATGGCCACGCCCCACTGGATGGCGGCCGGTTTGGTAGTCGCAAACAAACGGGCGGCCTGTTTGATTTTATCCCTCGGCACCCAGGTGATTGCTTCGACTTTATCCAGGGGATATTCATTAACCCGCTCGACAAATTGCTCCCAGCCGTAAACATGCTCGCTGACAAACTCCTGATCATAGAGATTTTCATTGACAATCACATTGAGCAGGCCCAGCGCCAGCGCCGTATCGGTGCCGGGCCTGAGCGGCAGCCAGATATCGGCCCGGGCGGCAATGCGGATGAGCCGTGGATCGACGGCAATCAGTTTGGCGCCGGCATTCAGAATGTTGGAAAACGGCTCGCCCTTGTAGCAATCCGGATTGCTGATCGTCAGGTTGTTGCCCCACACCATTATGCACTTCGGATTATTTTCGTAGTCGACAATCGGATTGGAACCGCAGGTGATAATGCTGGTGGCAATGCGCGGGCCATAGCAAAAATGCCCGGCCGTCAGCACGTTGGGAGTTCCCAGCAGATTGGCGAAGCGGTAGATCACGGCCTCGTTTTCCCGGCCCGTTCCATAACCCATCACGATGGATTCGGCCCCGCACCGGTCTTTGTAGTCCAGGATGCGCCCGGCGATGGCATCCAGCGCCTCATCCCAGGAAATCCGCTCCCATTTTCCGCTGCCCTTGGGTCCGATCCGACGCACCGGATGGGTCAGCCGATCCGGATGATAGGCCAGCTGAATGGAGGCCAGTCCCTTGCTGCAGAGGGTGCCGTGATTGATGGGGCAGTCCGGATCGCCGGCGATCTTGGCGGCTTTGCCGTCTTTGGTGTAGACCAGAACCCCGCAGCCGCCGTGACACATCCGGCAGTGGCTTTTGACCACGCCGTCATATCCGTAAACCTCCATTTCGCGTTCGACGTTGGAGAATTTGAATTCAGCCATCCGGGTCTCCTCACAGGGATTTGATAGGGGTTTTACTTCTTCATGAAAACAGAAAATGTGGAAAGGGCTTTTGTCGGTTCCTGAGAAATGTCCGGCCCGGTATGATTGGAAAAGACCTGATGTGTCCGGCAAGCTGCGTCAATCCTTATTCAATCCTTATTCAATTTTTTCGCGGATATTTTCCGGAAGACGGGCCATCAGGCTAGGATATGATTCAATTAAACGCGAAATGTCCGCCAAATCTTTTTGCCGTTTGCTCATTCGACGTTGTTCATCGGCATACGCCCAAATCTTGCCCTGAAGCACATCCTCAATATCTGCCACCCTCATATCGTATCCCAGTACATTATGATCTTCAGCGCGTGAAATAAAGGCTTGATATCGCGAATCGGTTTGCAGCTGTATTCTCAAATCTGAGTGACTGGAACTCAGGTTTATACTGTGCGCAAAATGTTCAATTTTAAACTGATGGCCAACTGCTTGACACATTTTCTCAATATCGCCGGCGGTAATGACGATATCCAAATCAAGACTAACAACCGGTTCAACATAGGCATTTACCGCAAGTCCCCCGATAACACAATACGCTACCCCTTCCTCCGATAATACATCAAGAAAGATCTGTAATATATCCACCTTACCGTTGGATACCGAATTTAGAAATTCTTTCTTAGTCATGATTTTACAATCACCGGCTCAAATTTTGCCGCAAATACATAATTTTCAATATTTGTCCCAAATAACAAGGCCCCGAGCTTAAAACTTTCTTAAATTATTTTGGGCACCTATTAGATACCACAAATATGGATGCTTTGCCAGTTTATTGGAAGGTAGAATTCCTTCAATATTCAATTTATCCCGGTTCATCTTTGGCACTATGCTAAATATGTTGGCCTTAATACCAGCAGATCATCGGCCATTTTTTCGGCCTTCAATACAAAATCACAGAGCCCGATATTCAAACAAAGGTCAAAGTCTGCTTCCGGAGCCCAGGTTACCGCCGGATCGAAGAAAATCCGGGCGGTCTTCGAATCTCTGAGTCGGCGGTAGATTGCCTTTTTATCTAATTTTTGATTGTTCAACCGGCCCGCAATATATTCCGCGCAAAGCGTATCCTCATCGTTTGGCTTGACCGCCCAGGTGCCCATACAAACCAGCGACACTTGGGCGGGTGACTTCTTTCGGATGTAGGTTACGATGGCTTCAGCATTGACGAAACTGCCGGTTATCAGCTCGTCGGCGTCTTTGGCATTGGCAAATCCCTGGGTTCCCGCCGATGTGGTCTGAATGACGGTTTTTCCCGCAAAATTGACGGCCAGGATATCCGTCGGCGAGTTGCCGAAGTCAAACCCCGGCAGCATTTTACCCTGGCGCTCCCCCATCAAAACATAATCCGGGTTTTTTTCCTTCAGTTTGTAGGCCAGCTCGACATCACCCACCGGAATAATCTCCCCGGCACCGTTTCGCACAACGTAGCACGCCGTTGAAAATGCGCGAAACACATCAATAATGACCGTGAGTCCGCGTGCTTGCTTTGCCCCTTCGATTAAATCCAAGATGTCGATATGCATTATAATAACCCCACCATTGTAAATGTTCACCGGTTCGGATTGGATGTGAGTCCCGAACCTCTGAACCCTGAATCCCTCAGGGGTTGCAATAAAATCATAGTTATCTACTTTCTGAATAGTTGGCAATGATTTTTATGGCTATGCAGGGTCTCGACCAGAAAAAGCTAGTCATCGGGGTGAGGCCAGGGACTGTTATCCGTTTCTTCCATAAAATAGCAGAATCGATCCCATTCAAATTCGCGTTTCGAAATGGGGCAGCGCAACTTTAATTTCCGGTCGGTTACGTCAACAACTTCCCAGTCGCCGCGGCGGGGCCCATCTTCAATAAAGATCTTTTGCCCAACTTTAAACGGGTATCGTCGAAATATAATGACATTGTGTTCTTCCATTTTACCTCCCTGTTAACTATATTTCATGCGGATTATCTTTGAAAAAGCTCAAACACCCAGGATTTCCTCAACAAAGAAAGGCCGGGAAAAGATTCCGGCCTTTCTTTTGGTATAGCTCAAATGTCCTGGTTTCAGTTAATTACCAGACCTTGCCGCCAACCTGGTTTTCGATTCACCCATAAAGCGCGAAGCGGTCAACGTCACGTCCGCCCGGCTCCAGGCTTTGCGAAACCGATCTTCTGCCATAGCGGCCGATCCGCCGGAAGATATGGGACTGCATATGAACGAGATGGCCGGCGCCGGGAGCCAATTTCCGGAGCCTTTCGGCCCCGGCTTCGGCCAAATCCGGTCGGGCCAGCTCAACCGTGTGGATGTGAAGGTGAATGGCCCCGGGATGGTTCGGATTGCGCGCCATCACGGATTCCAACACCCGCAGAACTGCCGTTGTTTCCGGGTAGGGCTGCATATCGCGCGTCCAGTAATTCCAGGACCGCAAATCCATGACCGCCTCGGCGTGGTTAAAACCATAACTCAGCATCATCCCCTGGTTGATGAAAAGCTGGGCGCGGGCCGAATGGGTCGTAACGGGAAATTTGTGATTCCCCAGATTCTGCAGCCGAGGGGCAATCTGGCCCGGCACGGCCGTGGATTGGACATCATTTTGAGAATTCGACTTGGCGAATACCGCCGGCCGGGTTATTAAAATTCCGGCCGTAACCACTGCGGCTGCCAAGAAAAGCATAAATAAAGTGTGTATATCTGTATGTTCTCCGAAGCGAAGTTTGCTGGAAAAAATTCAGGTTTCGCTTTGTGGCTTGGT
>Ga0307426_1000567_pt1 | contig 25508 bp, 21 predicted proteins | sample SalMarWE160340MG_FD_202165 | JGI IMG/M metagenome (GOLD analysis project Ga0307426, IMG submission 202165) | Salt marsh sediment microbial communities from the Plum Island Ecosystem LTER, Massachusetts, United States - WE1603-40 | ecosystem: Environmental > Aquatic > Marine > Intertidal zone >...
TTCACTATGCTAGCGAGCCAGCCGACAATAATATCGCCGAATGGGTCGATGAAGATGCCAGAATGTTTGCTAACTGGACTGAAATCCGGGGGTATTATCATGTCGACACGCGGCAGGATTCCTTTGAATATGTCATTATCACCCAAGATAATCTTTTCAGCGCATTTGATAGCCTGGTCGATTGGAAGAATAATCTCGGTTACACGGTAAAGTTAGTGGATTATGACTCGATCCTTGCCCAGTACCCGGGTACCCAGGCTCCTGACAAGATACGAAATTTTCTCATCGACAAATACGATACATGGGGTATCCATTATCTGATACTCGCCGGGAATGTTGATGTGATACCTATGAAAATATGTTTCCCTGACGCCAGTCACAATTATGATACGCCTACTGATTATTACTATGCCGAACTTACTGATGACTGGGACAGCGACAATGATGGTTATTATGGTGAATATGACGATGATAGTATTGGTTTCGTACCCGAGATAATGGTCGGCAGATTTCCTTATAATGACGCGCCGACATTGAACTCGATTGTTCTGAAAACAGTGGATTTTGAGATGGATACTGGTTCCTGGAAAAATCGTGCTTTGCTCCTTGCCGCGTTCAACAATTTTGAGAATGAGGATAATTTAGGCTGGCCTGCATGTGATGGTGCGGCCTTGATGGAATACATGAAAGACAGTTTGCTCAGCGGTTGGTCATATACTCGTATGTATGAAGAAGCAGGTTTATGCCCGTCGAGTTATCCTCACGAGCAGTCACTTACCCAGGGTAATGTGGTATCTGAATGGTCGAGTGGAAACTATGCGGTCACTAACTGGTCAGGACACGGTAACCCGAGTGGTGCTTATCGGAAATATTGGGCATATGACGACGGAGATTCTATCCCTGAAGATTTTGAAATGGCCTGGGAGACTTTTATCAACATGTATGATCCACCGTCGCTCGATAATGATCATCCGTCGATCGTCTTTGCTGCCTCATGCAGTAATGCCGGAGGCGATGATAACGTTGCACGTGAGCTTATCGCTAACGGTGCCTCGGGGGTCATTGCCGCAACGACTTACGGCTGGTATACGCCGGGTTGGGAAGACCCGACAACCGGTAATATCATGTCTTTAGATTATTATTTCTACTACTATCTTATCGCTGATGGCAAGCGGGTCGGTGATGCGCTTTTTGATGCGAATATGTATTATTTCAACTACCTTTATTATCCTGACCCATGGGGAGGTGACCCGGATTGGACACCGCAGCAGAATATGCTCGATTTTAATCTTTTTGGTGATCCATCCTTGGTGCGGGAAGGCGTAGGTATTGAAGAAGAGGTAGTGCACAGCACAGTGGCGCCGGTTATCCATTTTTACCCGAATCCGGTAAGATCACAGGGCGGTATTGATTTTATCGTACCGTTTGATGGGGATGTATCGATAGCCCTGTATAATACTGCTGGTCAAAAAACGAGCACCTTATACAAAGGGAAAACCAAAGCCGGTTACCACAGTATGAGTTTCACGTCTAAGGATCTGCCGGCCGGTGTTTACTTTTTAAGGATGGAATTTGCCAGTTGTAACGATAATCTGACAAAGGAGCAAAAAATCATCGTGTTGCCGTGACATTTACAGAACCATCATGGATTAAATATTATCATTTCAGATTAGTAATAAATTTCGTGCTGGTTCGATCAGCAATAAACCTGTTCAACTAACCACACAATCTGTCATTCTGGTAATTACCAGAATGACAGATTGACAAGCAAAGAAAGTAAGCTATAATGTTCCGTGATAAGAAAAAAGATGTTAGAAACGCATTACCGCGCTTCGCGTTTCTGCCGAGTACTGGGAAATCCCACTGCATATCAAATTCTGAAAATACTTAAAAAATCCAAGAAGACGCCGACCGAGCTTGCCGAAAAGATCGGTTTAAGCTTGAAGACTGTTTCTGAAACATTACGTAACCTGAGACAGGTAAATATTGTCAGATACGAAACAAGAGCCAAAAATAAGCTATATTTTCTCAAAGATGTATCGTTAGTGCAAATACTGGTGAATATTGAGAAATATGTTGAAAGAATGAGGGTTGAAAAGTGGTAGTCCGACACTCTGGTAATTACCGGAATGACGGATTGGGGAGTTGAAGCGTATGAGTGATGTCTTTGAGGTGATGAAAAGGCGGCGCAGTGTGCGTAAGTTTGCGTTCAAAAAAATCGAACACGAAAAAATACTGCAGATCCTGGAGGCGGCACGTATCGCACCATCCTCGAGTAATCGCCAGGCCTGGCATTTTGTCGTCATCGATGACAAGCCGCTCATTGAACTGATACCAAAACAAGTGGCATTGGGTGAGAAGATAGTGATAAAATGGTTGAAAGATGCACCTTTGGTCATTGCCGGATGTTATACCAAGGCATTGACTCACCGTATTGCAAAGCTGTTTGATCATGAGAATCACCTTGTCGATGTATCTATCGCCATGACCCATATCGCCCTGGCTGCTACTGCATTGGGGATCGGCAGTTGTTTTGTTGGTTGGTTCAATCACAAGAAATTGAAGAGATTGTTGAATATACCCCACCGATATAATATTGCGGTGCTTATGGCGCTCGGTTATCCAGCAGAAGAGTCGACCGACGTGGCGATCGGCAATATTGAGGCCAGATCGCGCAAGGCTCTGGAAGAGATCGTTTCCTACAATAAATTCGGGGAAAAGTTCTGAAGGAACCGACTCTTTTAGCAGAAGAGCGTGCTTATAGCCATAATCGCTTATGAAATGTCCGATAAATCGGACGACTACATTTTCGATCTGTGTGGTCTATTTGTTTATCACCGCCATCGACGAACTTAATAAAGCTCGAGATACTTATTATGCTCCCATGTTGAAACCTGGATCGAATACTCGTCCCACTCTTTCATCTTAACATCATAATAACGCTGGAACAATATATCTCCGAAGGCACTTCTCGCCATCTTACTGCGCTGAAAATATGCGAGTGCCTCCCATAAAGAGCGCGGCAAAACGTCGATCCCCTTGGTTTTTAGGATATCAGATCTTATTTTGTAGACATTTTCCTCGACCGGTTTCGGTGGCATCAAATTATGCTCAATACCTTCTAGCCCGGCTCTGAGTACGGCAGCAAAGAGCAGATAAGGGTTTGCCGATGGGTCACAGGAGCGAAGTTCGACACGTGTGCTGGCGTACTTTTTTCTGCTGAAGCGCGGCACCCGGATCAATGCTGAACGGTTCATTCTGCCCCAGCAAATATATACTGGTGCTTCAAACCCGGAAACGAGTCTTTTATAAGAATTAACGAGCGGCGATGTGACCGCGCATATTTCTTTGATATGCTTTAATACCCCGGCAAGATAATTATAAGCGAGTTCACTCAAACCATAACTGTCTTTTGGATCGCTGAATTGATTTTTCTTTCCTTTAAAAATACTCTGGTGTATATGCATGCCGTTTCCTGCTGCGCCGAAGATCGGTTTTGGCATGAAGGTGGCATGAAGGTAGTATTCCTCAGCGACTTTTTTGATGATCATACGTGCGGTGAGTATATTATCTGCCAGCTTCAATGCATTCGTGTAAAGGAGATCGATCTCGTGCTGACCACAGCCGACTTCATGATGTCCGGCTTCAAAGGCGATGCCGAATTCCTCGAGCCGTTCGCACATTTTTTTTCTGATACGCAGAGCAAGATCGCCGCCGAGATCAAAATAACCTACCCGATCATGAGGCAGGGGGATCACTGTGTCGTTGTCACGACGGAACAGGTAAAATTCCAGTTCTGCGCCGACATAGTAATCCATACCTTTTTTCCTGAGCAATTTGATATTGTTCTTTAAAATACCGCGCGGGTCGACCATTGCAGGTCGGTGGTCTGGCGCATAAACATCGCAGATAAACCGCGCCGTCCGTTCTTCGCTCCAGGGAATGACCGCAAAGGTCGTCGGGTCTGGTTTAAGGTACATGTCGCTTTCAAATATCCTGCCGAATCCTTCGACTGATGAACCATCAAACCAGATGCCATCTTTCAATGCTTTGCGTGCTTCGCGAACCGGGATCGTGACATTTTTCACAGATCCGAGGATATCTGAAAACCACAGGTCAATGAATTTTATCTTATGCTTGCTTATCGTACGGAAAATTTGTTCGATGGTCATGTACTATTTCCTTGACCTGCGTTTAGCCTTGACCTTTTTTGGGGATTTTTTGGCTGTTTTCTTGCGCACCACTTTTTTTGTGATCAGCCGTTCGCAGATCGATTTTGCCTGAGTGAATAGCAGCAGGTAATCTGGTCCGCCCGCTTTTGAATCAGTACCCGACATATTGAATCCGCCAAAAGGTTGAATGCCGACGAGTGCTCCGGTACATTTTCGATTGAGGTAGAGGTTGCCTACAAAGACTTCACGTCTTGCTTTCTCGAGTTTTGTCAGGTTTCTAGAATAAACAGCGCCGGTCAATCCATATTCAGAATCATTGGCTAATTCCACAGCATGCTCAAAATTCCTTGCTCGGCTGACCGCAAGAACCGGTCCAAAGATCTCTTCCTGGAATATCCGATGGTGATGTTCAATGTCAGTGATAACGGTTGGTTTGATGAACCATCCATCGCCAGGTGCAGGTTCACCGCCGCAAACAAGATTTCCTTCCGATTTACCGATTTTGATATACTCGAGTATGGAATTATAGGCGGCCTCGTTTATGACCGGCCCCATATAATTCTCTAAATCCTTAACTGGGCCTACTTTTATGGCTTCGACGGTCGGGATGAATTTCTTCATGAACTCGTCATAGATTTTGTCATCGAGGATCAATCTTGAACAGGCCGAGCATTTTTGTCCCTGGAACCCGAAGGCACTCATGCGGACACCGTTGACCGCACTATCGATATCAGCTTCAGAATCGACGATTATCAGATCTTTACCGCCCATTTCTGCAACGACGCGCTTTATCCAGATCTGACCGGGTTGAGTAATACCGGCTTGTTCGACAATGCGCAGACCGACTGCTTTTGAACCGGTAAACGCGATAAAACGCGTTTTCGGATGGCGTACAAGATAATCACCGCCGATCCTGCCCGGTCCGGTCATAAAATTCACGACACCAACCGGCACTTTCGCTTCTTCGACGATCTCCATGAATTTAGCCGCAATACCCGGCGAATCACTCGATGGCTTGAGGATCAAGGTATTGCCACTTACGAATGCAGCGGTTGTCATTCCACAGAGGATCGCGAGCGGAAAATTCCAGGGTGGGATGACCACACCAACACCAAGAGGGATGTAGACTTGTTTATTAATTTCACCCGGATATTTGTATAATTTAGGTCCTTTATCATACCTCAATGCTTCATGTCCATAGTAATCGCAAAAATCGATCGCTTCGGCGACATCAGCATCAGCCTCATACCAATTCTTACCTTCTTCAAGGACCATCCATGCGTTCAGTTCAAAACGACGGCGGCGCATGATATTGGCCATTTTAAACAAATAATTTGCGCGCACTTTAGCCGGCGTGTAGCGCCATGATTTAAATGTTTCAAACGCGACTTGCATAGCTTTTTCTGCAGTGGCTTCATCGGCTTTCTGGAAAGTTCCGACGATCTCGCCTTTTTTTGAGGGGTTATATGAATGGAATTTCTTATCTAATTTCAATCTTTGACCGCCGATAATTATGCTGTATTCTCGGCCAAATTGCGATTCAACCAGAGCCAGAGCTTTTTCCATCTTTTTGCGAATGGCTGGTTTTGTAAAATCATTGTATTTCTCAGTTTTAAACGTTTTCATCAAACCTCCTTCGGCTCTATTATATCCAGGGAAATAGCGAAGTCAAGATAATTGAAAATATCGTATTTTCGAGTCGTCCATTGACTTTCCTGTGCATTTGAATACAGTATTTGTGGAGGTTCCATGGCTACTTATAAGGTCAAATCAAAAATAGATACAGTCATTATTTATCAAGACCGGGTATTAGTAAAGCGCATTATCGACATACCTCTTAAACAATCGGGTGATATCGTAATATCTGATCTGCCTGGTTCTCTTGATGATCAATCAGTAAGGACAAAAGCCACTGGTTTGAAAGTCGGTGAAGTCCAGGTAAAAAGAGGTTACACCAGGGAATTGCGACCTGATGTTCAGTCCCTTGAGAAAAAAATAAAGGGAATAATGATCGAGGACAGATCACTGGCTGATGAAATCCTTGTTCATCAAGATAAACAGAAATTCCTGGCTACTATTTCAGTGAGTGGACCAGAAGTAATCTCCGATGAGTTATTCAAAGGGAAGATCTCGCCGATGTCGTGGCGTCAGGGATTAAAATTCCTCGGCGATGAACTATCAAAGATAAAGACCCGGATCGCCCAGATCGAACTCCGGCGCATAGAGCTGAAGGAGAAAAGCGATGCTCTTAAACAGGAGCTCAACGATATCAAAGCGCATGGGCAGAACCGCAAGACCGTGGTGTTTGAAGTCGAACTAAAAAAACCCGGTAAATATCGTATCGAGCTTTTTTATATTATTTATGGAGCAAGCTGGCATACTTATTACGAATTAAGAGCAGACCTTGTCAGTGCAAAAGTTCATTTTGAATATTTTGGTAAGATAATCCAGCGAACCGGTGAGGATTGGATCAAAACCAGGATCGCTCTATCCACAGCTCAGCCATCACTTGGCGGAACCGCACCCGAACCAGAACCCTGGTATATTGATATCTATAGACCAGAACCCGTTAAGAAAATGAGGGCGTTCGCGGCAAAAAGTGCGGCCGCACCAGCGGAAACGGAAACGCGGGCTGAACTTAGAGATGACTTGGAAGAAGTCGCACCCGTTATCGACACCGGTATTGCGATAACCTATCCTTTGCCTGGGCGATATACGATTAAGAGCGGTGATCCAGAGAAAAAGGTACAGATTTGTGAACAAAAATTCGATGCACAATACGAATATTTTATCATGCCGCGTTTCGCCGAACTCGCTTACTCGACTGGGCGCCTGATCAATAATACTGATTATCTTTTTCTGTCTGGTGAAGGGAATACTTATGTTGGCGATGATTTTACCGGTAAGGTGTATTTAGAAACGATCGCACCCGATGAAAAAGCAACGATCTCTTTTGGTGTTGATGACCGCGTTAAGGTCGAGCGAAAGACAAAAAAATATCATGTTAAAAAGGCCGGGTTGGTCAAGAAAACAACAAAATATGAATTTGTTTACGAAAATACGGTCAAGAATTTTCATGACAAAGAAATAAAATGTAAGATAGTTGATCAGATACCGATAACTCAGAGCCCAGACATTAGGATCAGTGATATTAAGGTCGAACCAGCACCGACCAAGAAAGACAAAGACCGAAGTATCAATTATTGGGAAATATCGATCCGACCGGGCAAGGAGTACAAGATCAAAATAGCCTTCAATGTTGAAGCACCCGCTGACAGCGAAATACAGGGATTGTTCTAACTGAAGTATTATTCATTGATATCGATTATCTATCTGATAACCAGCTTCGGCGTATCTTGACTTTTATAGCTTTATGAATATTATTTCTATATGAAAAAGATATATTTTCTTATTATTATGGTATTACTTTCATGCAGCGCGGTTCAGGAGCGTCTGGCTATAAAAGAATGTAAGTTCGCACTTACTTCAGTTAGACCGTATGAGTTTACCTTTAATAATTTCAAGCTCGATTTCGACATCAAGGTCGACAATCCAAATAAAGTCGATGCGGTTCTCGACAAATTAAAATATACTCTATATGCTGATGAAAGCGCCTTGATCAGCGGGACGACTGGTAATGGATTAAAGGTACCAGCCAAAAAATCCAACAACTTCATTACCACGATAACCCTTGAGTATAGCAAGCTCGGTGAAGTCCTGATCTCGGCGATCAAACTCGGTAACGCAGAATATAAAGTTAAAGCAACCGCTTATATTCAGACTTTAATCGGGGAAATAAGTTATCCAGTAGAGATAACATTGAATAAATAGTATAATCCTCCAGATCTTATTTTTGATTTAGATCTAACTAATAAATTTGCTAAATAAGGTGTGTGGTTGCACAAAAATTGTGCAGCAAGCACTGAATATGTGCCTCACTATCAGTATTATGCACGTAATTTCATGCCTTCTACCTGGCATGGGTCTTGCATAAATATATTGTAGAGGTGCATGATGAAAAAATTCAAAAGTCTATTCTATCTTCTAATTACCGCAGCGATACTGGTTCTGATCAGTTGCTGCTATGAAGGGTGTGATAATGAACCACCCTCAGTACCAAGAGGTGTACATTCAATTACTGGTGATCAAGAAGTCATGTTGATCTGGTATGAAAATACAGAACCTGATCTTGCCGGGTACCGCATTTATCGTAGTTCGACAGCGGGTGGTTATTACTATGCGATCGGTGAGACAAATCTCGATTATTTCCTGGATTTTGGTTTGATCAACGGACAAACCTATTTTTATGCGATCACAGCTTTTGATTATAACGACAATGAAAGCGATCTTTCCTATGAGCTCGTTTACGATACGCCGCGACCAGAAGGATATAATGAGCAAATATTTGATTATCACGAGTATCCTGATTATGCTGGTTGGGATTTTAGTAGCTATTCAATTATTCCTTATAATCATCCCTATTGTGATTTCTATTTCAGTACCATTGATGATGCGAGTTATCTATACACGGGCCGGACAGACACCTGGATCCAGGACTACGGTTATACACAATCGCTCGATGAGATAACGTATGCACCCGAGTATGGCTGGTCAACGACCGGGATTGTTGAAGCGATACTTGGACATACGTATATTCTGTGGACCTGGGATAATCATTTTGCCAAGGTTCGGCTCGTTGAGATCGGTTCAGATTATATTATTTTTGACTGGGCGTATCAAACCGACCCGGGTAATCCGGAATTGGTTATAGGCCCATAACAAGGAGGATAAAATGAAACGCCTATTATTATTGGCTTTAGCCGCCGTGCCGCTGTTTGCAACGAGTGTGGCTTTTGTTTACAATGATTATGATTATTATGAGAACGATTATTGGTACGACGAATACTGGGAAGATAACTACTGCTATGACGGCTATTGGGTTTATTATCCACATGGATACTATTGCGTGCATTATGTCTGGTGGTATCCATGGTGGTGGGATTGGTATTGGTATCGATGTCACTGGCACCATCACTTCCATTGGGATTTCTTCTATAGTGGTTTCTATGTTGTATGGTATGATGGTGGCCAGTGGTGGTTCAGACCGCGATATGGACACTGGGTGCGTTACAAGGTTCCTTATACATACTATGAATTGCGCTACCGGGCAGGACAGCATGGTATCAATCTACCTCCAAAGCCGCCGCGCGAACTCAACATACCCTACAAAGAAAGCGAAGTCCGAGAACTCATAAAGCAAAATGATCCAGAGGGTTTCAAGCGCATTGAAAAAGAGCATCAAAGCGGAAATCTTGAGAAAATGAGGAAAGAATATGTTAAGCAAACCGAGAAAAAGATCGCGATCAAGAACGAAGAATACAAGAAGTCCAATCAAGACAAGAATACCCAGGTAAAGACCGATCCGAACAAGAAGACTCAAGTGAAGTCCGATGCAAGCAAGCAAAACAACTATTATCCTACTAATAAACGTGTTGATAAGACCCCGGTAAAGACATCAAATACAAAGAACACAGATGATAAATATTACAATGATCAGAAATCCGAGCCGAATGTTAAAGTAAGAGAAAAGGACGAAGTAAGATCCAGCAATAAGACTCCGCAGCAATACAACAATAACGAGGAAAACAAAACAACCAAGAAACAGACGAGTAATACGGAACGACAAAGTCCAGTGTACAATGAGAAAAAAGAGCCGAGTCCGCAAAAAAGCAATTATAAACAGACTTCACCGGTACAGAAGAGCAGTTCTTCGAATGAGAACAAGAGCACGGATAATTACAAATCAGGTGTTACTAAAAAGAAGAGGTAAACATGTTGCTTGCGATACTCTTATCACTATTTACTATCGGCAATGCACTCGATATCGACATCTGGGTTGATAAAGAAGACGGCGTTTACTATCCCAACGAGAAATTGACTGTCTTTTTCCGAGTTGACCGCGACTGTTATCTCGCTGTTTATGACATCGAGAATGGGGGAGGAGTAAGTATGCTCTTCCCCCAGGAAGGGCATGATGGCTGGGTCAAGGCCGGTCAGACATACCAATTACCATCAAAGGATGCGGATTTTGATTATATCGTAGGGGCTACTGAAGGTATTGAGACGATCGTTGCCGTCGGATCGATAGACCATTTATCTGATTTAAATGATGAACACATGGATGTGATCCGTAAAAGTATTGAAATATACATTGAGAAACCTGAACCAGCTATGCTCAGGATCATCTCGACGCCAAAATTCTGTGATATTTATATTACCGAAACAGCATCAGGTGATGAAGTAGCTATTGGCGAAACCCCGCGTACGATCGCCCTGAAACCCGGTGAGTATCTCGTCGAGATCAAGAAGTTCGGATATAGGACACTGAAAAGAAGGATTCAGCTTAACCCCGGCGACCGCAGAAGGGTTTTTGTTAAATTGAGATGATATTGACATGAAGAACGATATGTCTATAATAACTAAGGAGACAAAAATGAAGTATTTTATTGTTCTTATAGTTTTCGCAAGTCTGCTTTTCGGTGTTCAACCGGTACCGCGTAATAACGGCGACAAGGATGAAGAGAAGAAAACAGAAAAGGTTATAAAGACGACTAATAAAACAGAGAAAAAAGATATCAAGCAAAAAGACAAAGATCACTACATAGACAACGATGCTAATGGTGTAAATGATCAACGCGAAGAAGATTTTCAGAAGATCAAACAGCTGAACTCAAAGCACAAAGAGTCGCCCAAAAAGAACGATAACAAAAAGAGTGTAGAAGTACAACCGACAAAAAAGAAAACAACAAAAAAATCGAATAGTAAATAATCGAAAAATTCTGAATCTACACAGTCATTATTAGATCCGCATTGCTGAAGTCAGAAAATCAAACCAAACCATTTCAGCATGATCCTGGGTGAAAGCATGAGTATTTCTTTTACCAGCTGCCGGATATTTATATCATCGACTTTTTTCCCATCAAAAACCTTTTTTCCGATTTGAAATATTCTATTATATTCATCATCATCTAAACGCCAGTAAACATTGCGTACCTTCAGGTGGAATTTTATTTCATTTAAAATCTCTTTTTTAATCTCGGCATAGTATGTATCTTTCTGCCCTTTTATTCTGCGCACTGCATTGCGACCGGCAATGACCCCGGATTTAATTCCATTGGTTATGCCGGCACCGCTTAGAGGATCTGATAAGCGGGCCGCATCGCCTACCAGGAAAAAGTTTTTGCCCGAGATATCTTTGAATATTGTTGAAGGCACACCGCCGAAGACCCGGCGTTTTATCACGCCGTCGGGGAATTCTTTTTTGAGCCAGTCATCGAGAATACCTTTTGGTTTTTTCTTGGTTTTAATGGGTGATAGACCGAGACCGATATTTGCCGAGGTTTTTGATTTCGGGAATATCCATGCATAACCGCCCGGTGCATACTTATGCCCGAATATCAAACTCGCATACCTTTTGTCAATGGAAATATTATCGATGAGATATTCAGCGCATACGGCGATGTCATTTAAACCGAGTCTTGTATCGACTCCGAGCCAGGACCCGACACGTGACGCGATGCCATCAGCACCGATGATGAATTTAAAAAGGTAGCTGATCTTACTGCCTGATTGCTCGACGATCACCTTGTTCTCATGTATACCTATCGCTTTGGCAGATGTTTTGACCAGGGCTCCCTGCCTTCTTGCCATGTCGGCCAGTGCATTATCGAATTTTGTTCGGTCGAGAACCCAACCGCATTTTGGATATTCAATTTTGAACTCGTCGCCATAAGGGCCTCGGATTATCGAGCCATCAAGGTTCTGGGATACCCATTCATCTTTTATGTCAAGGTACGGCTTTATTGTCGAGCGTGAAATACCCTCGGCACATATTACGGGAATGCCGATCCGGGGGTGTTCTTCAAGAAGGAGCACGGAGATGCCTTCACTCGCTGCGGTGTAGGCTGCTGCGCAGCCAGCTGGTCCGGCACCGACTATGACAAGATCAAAGGATTTTATGCTCTCTTGCATGCTTATTCTTTCAGGTATTTCTTATTTTTCAGATTATCAGGCATATATTGTTGTTCTACGTCGGCATCAGGATAGTCATGGGGGTATTTATAATCTTTACCATAACCGAGTTTTTTCATTAAGCGAGTCGGGGCATTTCGAATATGCATGGGTACTGGCTCAGCTTTGGTTTTTAGCGCATCTTGTTTAGCCGCTTCATAAGCGATATAGATATCATTGCTCTTTTTTGCCCGGGCAAGATAGACAACGCATTCCGCAAGTGCCAGATCACCTTCTGGCCGTCCAATGAAATGCACTGCATCCTTAGCCGCGACCGCAATAACCAGGGCCTGGGGATCTGCCGAGCCGATGTCTTCAACTGCAAAGCGGACGAGTCGACGTGCAATATATAAAGGATCTTCACCGGCTTCAAGCATACGTGCCAACCAGTACAACCCGGCATCGGCATCTGAACCTCTCAGCGATTTGTGTAATGCGGAAATGAGGTTGTAGTGTTCCTCGCCCTGTTTGTCATACTTGAGGGCTTTCTTTTGGACGATATCTTCTACTGTTTTCAGGTCGATTTTGCAGTCCTTGGCAGCAAGGGCAGATAATTCCAAAGCATTGAGCGCTACTCGCGCATCGCCATCTGATATATTTGCGATGAAATCCAGACCTTCAGGAGTCAAGGCATATTTGTTATCAAGTCCCTTTGCTGAACCTAATGCTCGTTCTATGATTTTCTTCATGTCCTCAAAACTCAATGGATTGACCATGTACACCTTAACGCGGGACAGGAGACTCGAGTTCAATTCAAATGATGGATTTTCAGTCGTTGCGCCGATGAGGATTATCGAACCTTTTTCTACATATGGCAGAAAGGCATCTTGCTGAGCTTTATTAAAGCGGTGGATTTCATCGATAAAGATGATTGTTTCGTTTCCATACAGCTGTTTCTGCTCTTCTGCTTTCTGCATGAATCGTTTTATCTCGGTTATACTGCTCATCGCCGCCGAGAACGTAACAAAGTGAGCGGCGAATTGCTTTGCAAAAAGCCGGGCGATAGTCGTTTTTCCACTACCTGGTGGTCCGAAAAAGATCATTGAAAAAAGACGATTCTTTTCGACCTGTTTCTTAATAGGACATCCCGCACCCAACAAGTGTTCTTGACCGAGCACTTCTTCAAAGCATACGGGTCTTATTCGGTCAGCAAGTGGTGTCTTTTCCACGGTCAGGAATTACTGCTGAAGGATCAGATAAAGGTAGAAAAAAGGGATATTGAATATTAAAGAATCCATCCGGTCAAGAAATCCGCCGTGTCCCGGGAATACCTTGGATGCATCTTTAAGGTTAACTTCCCGCTTCATGCCCGATTCAAAAAGGTCGCCGATCGTTCCCATTACACCGATACCCAGAGTAACCAGTACGACGTCGACAAAATTAAATGAAGGAACCCATAGTTTACTCAAAAGATAAGTAAACGGTAATAATAAAGGGAATGCGACCAGGGTACCTGCCCAGGTTTTTTTGGGACTGACATTCTTAGCTAAGGGATATTTGCCTATTGTTGACCCAACGAGATAGGCAAAAGTATCGTAGAGCCACGTTAGGACAAGGGGCATGAGTGCAAGGGTGAAGCCCATCTTTCTGAGCGGGATCAAACTTGAAGGTAAGAGTGAAAGATAGATGATGCCAAATATTGCTGCAGCACTTTCTGCTAAAAAATTCGGCTTATAGCGTGCACCGGGATAACGCATGACCGCTAACAGACATACGAAAAAGAAAAAGATCGAGAAAGGTAAGAGCAAAGGTACTTCATAGTAAACAAGTAAAGGGATTGCATACGCCGGTAAGAGCACGGCAAGAGTATGAGGGTAGATGTCTTTTCGGTGCCAGAATCTTAGGTATTCATTGTTGGCAAAGGTAATGAACACCAATAACATAAGGGGAAGAAATACCCAGTCGATCCAGATGAAGAACAATATCACCAGGATCAGGCAAAATCCGGTTATCGTGCGTTTTCTCAGGTCATTTGATACGGCCAAAAAGTCGCTCCCTTTTCTTAAAATCCTGTACTGTTTTTACAAACTCTTTCTTCCCAAAATCAGGCCATAAGGTTTTTGTGAAAAAGACCTCGGTATAGGCAATTTGCCACAACAGAAAATTTGAGAGCCTTTCTCTGTTCTCCGCACCGGTTCGTATGAGCAATTCCGGATCAGGCAATCCGGGGTCATAGAGAAAATTGCGAAATTCTTTTTCTTTAAAATCATCGAGCTCGATCTTGTTCTCACGGTCCTGCCTGACTATTTTCTTGGCGGCATCGACTATCTCACTGCGACCGCTGTAGCTCAAACAGAGAGTAAGAACCAGGCTCTTGTTATCCTTGGTTTTTTCTATCGCTCTTTCCATCGCTTCTCGCGGTTTGGCATACAATCTGTCGAGTTGACCGATTGCGTTGATCCTTACGTCATTTTTATGGAGCTCGGCGGTTTCTTTTTTTATCATTTCTTCGAGCATCTCCATAAGGGTATTAACTTCGTTTTCTGGTCTTTGCCAGTTTTCTGTTGAAAATGTATAAAGGGTCAAAAATTCAATATCAAGGCTTCTTGCAGTGTTGACCGCGGTGCGCACTGATTCGACACCCTGGCGATGACCGATGACACGAGGTAGACCACGTTTTTTTGCCCAACGGCCATTTCCGTCCATTATTATCGCGACATGTCTTATGTCCGGCATAATAATATTATATCGCAAAAGGTGTTTTAGTCAACAATCCACCGAGGAGCTCAGATCATCTGCGATATTAATTCTTATCATCACCATAATCAGTGGTTTCTGGCAATGCCAGAAACCACATACAAGCCCCTTGACAAGACTCGGAGTTTAATTATAATGGTATGATGGATTTCAGCAATATAATATTTGTCTCGAAAAAACATAACTTTTCACGTAGTCTCAGGCTACCAAGGTATTCACTCGTAATAGGTATCGCAGTAATATTTGCAGTTATTGCATCGACCATTATTCTATCTTCATACAATGCCCGAGAGATATTCGCCGAGTTTAATACTCACAAGAGTGAACAGGAGAACGAACTGCTACTTAGCAAACTGGATTCATTGAATAATGTGATTACTACAACACACCGGGATTTTAATGATCAGATTGCTCAGGATAACCGGGAGAGGACATATTGGCAGATGGCTTATGTACACCCTGATATCTGGTCAATGGGTATTGGTGGTACCGATGTTCGCCTGCCAGAAGAAGCGCTCTCTGATCGTGCTAATGGAATTCTAAATCAAGTGTACGAGTCTCTCGATGTGCTGAAAGGAAAATGCGAATTAAGGAAAACAAGCCTTGCTGATATCGGTTACAATGTTGAGAAAAAAATATATCTCTGGTCACATATTCCATCACTCCACCCGCTTCCTGGTCATCGTATTGGTTCGGGATTTGGCTATCGAGTTGACCCTATCGATAAGAGGACTATAAAGATGCACTGGGGTGTAGATATCGGTGCACCTATTGGTACTGGTATTCACGCTGCAGCTGATGGTATCGTATCGTATACTGGGTGGAACAGTGGCTACGGATTATGTATTGATGTTGATCATGGATTTGGTTTTAAAACACGTTACGCTCACTGTAATTGCATCTTGGTAAAAGTAGGTGACCTGGTAAAACGAGGGGATGTCATTGCTGAAGTCGGGGCAACCGGGAGAGTGACCTGTTCGCATTTGCATTATGAAGTCCACGTGTCCGGTGTGAAAGTTGACCCCAAAACTTATATTGACGTAACCGGCGTCGTTGTTGATTAAGACCTCAAGCATCAGACTTCTAACAATATTATTCTTAAGCGCAAACCTTATGCTTGCCGGCTCATTATCGGTCATAGCGGTCGGCGATATTATGATGGGTTCTGATTATCCTTCCAATAATCTACCCCCAAATGACGGTAAGGATCTACTTAAAGGTGTCGCTTCGGCGCTCAAGGACGCGGATTTGACCTTGGGTAATCTGGAAGGCACGTTGCTGGCTGGTGGCGTATGTACAAAGAAAATAGAGAAGGGTCGTTGTTATGCTTTCCGTACACCACCCGGGTGGGCGGTGAATTTGCTCGATGCTGGTTTTGACTATATGAATCTCGCTAATAACCATATGAATGATTTTGGCTCAGGTGGGATACTGGCGACTCAGAATGCCTTGACTGATGCCGGGTTGGCGTATGGCGGTGCTCATAAAAAAGTTGGACAGTTTGAAATAAATGGCAGTAAGATCGCTGTTGTTTCATTCTCAACATCGCCCAACACGAACTCAGTTTTTGAGATTCCACAAGCCCAGCGTATCGTTGCTGATCAGGCAAGACTCAATGATATCGTTATCGTTGCTTTTCACGCTGGCGGAGAGGGTGTAAAATTTCTCCATACCCGGGATACGTTCGAATATTTCATGGGGTGGCCACGAGGTAATGTCGTTAAATTCGCCCGGGCAGTAATAGATAGCGGTGCTGATCTTGTCTGGGGACACGGACCACATGTGCCGCGTGCTATGGAAATATATAATGATCGCCTGATCGCATACAGCCTCGGTAATTTTTGTACCTGGGGATTTAATCTTGGCGACGAGCGGGGCTATGCGCCGATTCTAAAAGTCGTGCTCGATTCGAACGGTGTTTTCCTGCATGGCGAGATCATATCAGCTCTTCAAAGAACCTATAAGAACTTGACTCTTGATACACTGTTTCAGGCAGCAAAATTGATCAAGAAACTTTCGTTTGAAGATTTTCCCCAGTCAACTCCTTTGATCTCTGATCAAGGTATGATTTTTCCGAAGATAAAGATCCAATATTAGTTACTGAAATCTGCTAACCTCTACTCATGAGGAAATTACTGGGAAAAGTACTGGGCGTACTAGCCTTAATCCTATTGATTATAACGATCTGTAGTCGTGGACAAAAGGTTGAAGTCCATGTCTACGAACCTGATACCCTGACACCACCGGCTGGATCCCTGGTAATGTTCCGGGGTAATCAATACCATACATTTTACGGTTCTGGAAAAGTCCCCCATTCAGTTAGACTCATCTGGAAGTTTGAAACCAGCTATATCCTGGAAGGCGAAAAAGAAAAAAGAGGTGTTGATCCTGAAACGATCTGGCGCGGCATTGCCTGGAGCGGGCAACCTGTTTTTTGGGGCGATGTCATGGTCATCGGCTCATGTGACAGTTATCTGTATTGTCTTGATAAACGCAATGGTCAGCTGCTCTGGAAGTATAAATGCGGGCATTCGATAAAATGCTCACCGACTATATATAAAAGACGTGTGTATTTTGGCTCGCGCGATAACTACCTGCGCTGTGTTTCACTGCGTGATGGGAAGTTAATATGGAAGTTCAGGATCGGCAATGACATGGATTCATCACCGTGTATTATCAACGATACGCTCTTTATTGGCGGTGAGGACCATTACATTTACTGTTTTGATGCAGACAGCGGTAAGTTGATCTGGAAGACCAAGGTTGCCGGTTCGGTTGAATCCTCGGTCGCGGTCGCTGATACTTTGCTTTATGCCGGATCATCACGCGGGTATTTTTATTGTCTGTCAAAACGCGACGGTGCTATCATATGGAAATTTAAGACTGGTTCTGATACTGATGTTTCGCCGGTCATTATCGGCGATACCGTATACACCGGCTGTGAAGAGGGCAGATTATTTTGTATAGACCGGTTGAAAGGAGAAGTTTTCTGGCAGTACAGGACGATCGGTCGGGTGATATCGACACCCGCGGTCTTTGATAATAGGATTTATTTTGGTTCGGGCGATGGCCGCATCCATTGCCTGAGTGCGGATTCCGGAAAAGTTATCTGGAAGTTCCGCACTGACGGCGGGATATGGAGTTCACCGTGTGTTACCGATTCAATGATCGTGGTCGGTTCGAGGAGCGGCAAGATATATGGTATCACGACGGATGCTGAACTAGTGTGGTCTTTTCCGACCGGCGGCACAATCAATGCGACTCCAGCCGTGCTTGATGGCAGGATCTACTGCGGTTCGCATGATGGTTTTATCTACTGTCTCGGTGCTGATACTGCTGACTAGATGGCTTGACAACACGAAAATCTGTATTATCATTAGTAATAAGAATGGCGAGGGTGTAGAAAAGGGGAGGCTAAAATGACGTATATAGCAAAATGCTTTATTGCCGCAGGCATTATTGCAACTGCACTATGGGGGGGGGTATACGGTTGATTATTCCCCTTCAGAATTCTCTTTTTATAAAGAGAATGGCTTTGATCGAATAAAGGCAATAAATTTTGCCCTTATTGGTGAACCAGGCACACCTGAGTTACCGGCAGTCTATCTTAATTACATTATTCCGCCTTATGCAAAAGTAGAATCTCTTATTGTATCTCAGTCCAATATTAATCAGATTTACGGTGCGTACCTTGTCTATCCTGCTCAACCACCAAGAATCATTGGCGAGAGTATTCCCTGGGTTGATCCTGATTCTCTAATCTATAATTCTGATGTACTATTCCCTGGTGAATTTGTTAGGATTGTCAGCCAGGGAGTCATGGATGGGGCAAGAATTGTTACGATAGAAGTTCGTCCTCTTCAATACCGTCCCAAATCAAGAAGACTATATCTTGTAAGAAATATCACCATTGAATTCTCCCTTGGTCCAAATCTTATTGATTCGTATGCTTTATGGCTTTACAAAGATATGGCAATTGGCGACGCATATACAGTATTCCCACCCCATTTCAATGGTCATCACCTTTTTATCGAAGTAAATGATGCAGAGCAGGCTGTAGAGTATTTGAGTCATGGGTATGCATTTAATAGTATTCACTGTCACGGAGTACGCGAATATTTTTGTGATTACCCTGCTACAACTAAAATCTGGGCATATTGGCTGGGTTCGCCTTCACCGAATAATGACGGACTGAACAATCTGGAGAATTTTAATAAATACATCTTTGTCTACTCGCTTGCCTGCCATAATGGAGGTTATGATTCACACTGGATTAATCCTGGAACACCTGGTGAAATTGCACCTACTGACACTTGTATTGCCGATGGTTTCACAGATACCTATAATAATTCAATTGGAGCCTGTTCATTTCTTGGATATACGAGGGCAACCAGACTCAGTTATAGCTACGATCTTGAGTATGAGTTTTATAATTGTCTCTTCTCTCCATATACAGGTCCTTATCCACCTGAGCCAGCAGTTACTCGTCTTGGCGTTGCTGAGGCACTATCAAAGTGTGGTGGAAGAATAGACTGGATGGATGATTCGGATAGGCATAACTGCTATGCGCACAATCACTTTGGTTCTCCTTATACTGAAGCCTGGACAAATCAACCAGGTCATTTTACTGTGGCACATATGCGAAGTATATACGTAGGCGTTCAATATCAATTTAGAGTAACAGTGAGAGATGCTCAGACGGGTGCTTATGTAGCTTACGCAAAAGTCTGTTTGAATAAACCGGATGATATTTATGAAGTGGGTCATACTAATGAAAATGGTCAGGTAGATTTTTTCATTACTGCACAATCGACAGGCGAAATTAAGGTTACAGTGACTCGAGTTCATGATAATAATACCTATATTCAATATCTCCCCTCAGAAACATCTTGTGAAGTTCGGGGTGTAGCAGGTGGACCACAGGGTTCAGATATGGAACAAATTCTACCAGATAAACTAAGTATTACCGGGATTCCTACTTTTGCAAAAGAGAATTTGCTTCTAAATTTTGGTGTTTCCAATAATGACAAGGTAACAATCTCAGTCTATGATGCAGCAGGCACAAAAGTTAGGAGTCTAATAAAGGCAGATATTGTTCCTGGCTATTATCAAGAGAAAATAGATACCAGAGATTTATCCAGCGGTGTCTATTTTGTCGTTCTTAAGCAAGATAATAGGAAGGTATCAAGAAAATTCCTTCTCATTAAATGAAGTAAACCCCATTAGATAAATTCAATCTAACGGGGTAGATATGCCCTCGCTATTCTTATACATCAAGGAGGTGCAGTGAAGAAGTTATTAATTATATTAGTCACAACTATTTTAGGCTTCGGACAGATAAACTGGGATATAGAAGTTGTTGATTCTATACATACTTTTGATGGTGGCATAGGTTATGCATCTTTAAAGCTGGATAGTTTGACCTCCCCACAGATTGTTTATTATAAGGTAATAGAAACAGATAATGATACCGGCTGGGCAAAGGTAATATATTCATATAAAATTAGTAATGATTGGGTTAAAGAAACTGTGGACAGCAGTTATGGTTACATCTGGACAAATTACTATATGTATCCAGCTTTATGTGTGGATAGATATGACAATCCGCACACTGTTTATATTCATCGCCGAGAAGATAATACCTGTCGCCTTCGTTATGCCAATAAAGTTAGCGGAAACTGGTCAATTCAGGAATTAGATACCATATCGACCCACTGGGCTTATGCCGCATTAGCACTCGATACAAATAATTATCCTTGTATTGCCTGTAACCATTTTGATTCTCTTGATTCACTTCACTACATAAAGTATCTCTATTACAATGGAATCTCATGGGATTCTTCTGTTATTGATGATGGTAATAATCTTTCTGATTGGGGACCGTCGCTTGCGATTGATAGTAAAAATAACCCCCATATTGCCTATTATCAAGCATGTGATCCTTTATCTGATTCTGTAAGATACGTTTACTGGGATGGCGCCAACTGGGTTTTTGCCTGGGCTGAGAGTATATTTGCGATGAGTGAACACGGCTCTTTATCCTTAGCCCTTGATTCCATGGATTATCCCCATATTGCTTATTGTGAATGGCCTGCTTTATACTATTCACTTTGGGATGGAAATTCATGGCATAATGAAGGACCTATTGACGCTGCTTCCTGGGAGATTCGCATGAACCTTGACAGTTTGGGTTTACCCCATATTGTCTACATTGATCAGATGGGCCAGCGTCCTGAGTATTGTTATCGTGATTCTATAGCCTGGCATTTATGTGGTTTTATCGAGCCAGACCAGGATGTTCATAGTTATCGTTCGGTTTCTTTGTGTCTGGATGATAATAGTGAGCCGCATGTTGCATATGTTGGGTCTATTAACAACCATAATAAGATGAAATATGCCAAGGGGACGTTTGTCGGGGTTGAGGAAGCAAGAAACAAGCTACCCGTTGAAAGATATGTATTACAGGTTTATCCAAATCCAGTGCAAGGAGTATTGAATATCAAGTATGCAGTATACACGCAAACTGAAACAGAATTATCACTTTATGACGTAACTGGTTCAATGGTAAAAATATTAAAGCAAAAGAAAATTCATCCTGGTTATTATCAAGAGAAGATAGATACCGAAAATCTATCCAGTGGTGTCTATTTTATTGTTCTTAAGCAAAATAATGACAAGGTTAGTAAGAAATTTTTGATAGTGAAATAACTCCAATATCCTAAACCAACATCGTTGAAACAATTGAACGATAAATATTACCTGCAAAGTTAATAAATCTGTAGAGTATTGACTACTAAGATATTTACTATATAATGATTCCATGAAGAATATCGCGGTGCTTGGCGCGACCGGCCTGGTCGGTGAAGAGGTCATCAAGATCCTGGAGACGAGAAACTACCCGGTCGGGGAACTGCTACCTTTTGCCTCAGAACGCAGTGAAGGCCAGACCATAGCTTTTAAAGATCGCGAGGTTGAGATACTGACCGATCATGATGACCTGATCGGCAAAGCGGATATTATTTTTGGATGTCTTGACGCACAATTATCCAGGGAAATAATACCGAAATTGGCTGAGCGATCGGTCGTTATCGACAATTCGAATGCATTTCGTATGGACCCTGATGTACCTTTGATCATCCCCGAAATAAACCCGGAAATGATAAAAGAACACAAGGGCATTATTGCTAATCCCAATTGTTCGACGATCCAGATGCTCGTGCCGTTATTCCCGCTCCATAAAAAAGCGAGGATCAAGAGGATTTTTGTCGCGACCTATCAATCGGTCAGCGGTGCTGGCAAAGAAGCACTCGATGAATTAAGATATGAATTCGAACACCTGTCGATGGATCAAACGATCGAAAAAGCCGAAGATGCTGTTTTTCCACATATCATCGGCAATAATATCATACCGCAGATCGGCAGTTTTGGTGATCATGGTTATACTTCAGAAGAAATGAAGATGCTCAATGAAACGAGGAAGATCTTTGATGATAATTCGATACACGTTACCTCGACGTGTGTGCGGATACCGGTCTTTATTGGACATAGTGAGGCGCTTTCAGTTGAGTTCGAAGATCATATTTCACCAGCTGAAGCGATTGAGATACTTAAAAGCGCACCTGGGGTCAAGGTTTTTGATAAGGATGAAATATACCCGATACCGATCAAGGCCGCTGGGACAGATGCGGTATTCGTCGGTCGGATAAGACAAGACCTTGCTTTTGAAAATGGCCTGGCCTTGTGGATCGTTGCTGATAATGTGCGCAAAGGTGCCGCGCTCAACGCTGTGCAGATCGCCGAATTATTATTATAAGTAAAAAAATCATATAAAACGAGGTCTCTTTGATATCCTGGGTCGGTTTTATAGTATCGCTTGTAGTAATTCTCGCCGTTGCACGCAAGAATCTTCCCCTGGCTCTTTTTTGCGGTGCAATTATCCTGGGGTTATTCACCCTCCCTGTTATTACCATCCTTGAAAAAATATTATTCACCCTGACCGATCTTTCCATCATTTTTTTGGCTCTGGCCATGGGTGTCATCCCGATGATCGGTGGTGCCATGAAGCAGAGCGGACAGATGGACGATCTGGTGAATAACCTGCGCATCGGCAGGAAAGGCCTCATGGCCATATCACCAGCAATAATGGGTCTTTTGCCGATGCCTGGCGGTGCGCTGCTTTCCGCGCCGATCTTGGAAAAAGGCGGTGAAGGCGTACCTAATGATCTGAAAGTTGCGATCAATGATTGGTTTCGGCATCTTTTTGTCATGATCTATCCATTGAGTTCAGCGCTCATCGCTTCAGCCAAGATATCTGAACTCAGTGTATATACGGCGATGCTGTATTTAATGCCGACTTTTATCTTTGCACTCTTGCTTGGATATATCTTTTTTATACGCCGGGTACACGGCAACATAGATTATTCAAGTCCCTTTGCATTTAAAAAATTAGTCATACCTTTAGCGATCATCCTCGTTGCACCATTCCTCGATTTTTTACTCAAAAAAATACTGTTTTTGCCGGTTGCCGAGATCGCAACGCTCATCGGTGTCGTTACCGCCTTCATACTCGCTTATGCGATAAGCAAAGTCAAACTCAATCTCTGGGATATCGCCAAGAAAATGAAAGCCTGGAATTTTACCCTGATAATCCTGGGGATGTTTGTATTTCTCCATATCTTTCAAGCCTCGAATATCGCTGATCTGATCGCGGCGATACCGCTGCCTCCAGTGACTTTGTGCGTAGTCGCTGGTTTTGTTCTCGGTATTGCGACCGGGCGCGTCTTATTGCCGGCGTCCATTATCTTACCCGTATATCTCACGACCGCAGGTATCACCCCGACTATTTTTGCATTGATATACACAAGTATATTTTTTGGTTATGTGATATCACCGGTCCACCCCTGTGTCGCCGTATCGATCGAATATTTTAATATTCCTTTGAGAAAGTTTTTTGCTCTCCTTATAATACCGACTTTGGCTATTTTTATCGTCACGCTATTGATCTCGGTTATTTTTTTCTAAAAAGCACTCGTTACTTGACATAACCAGGTGCCTGATTTATAATAAATCAGGTTGGAGAGGATATTATGATCAGTGTTTTTGTATTTGTTCTACTCAATGCATATTTTGTAGATGGTTGTTTTTATGACCCGATTTTCCTTCCGGACAGAATGATCACGACCGATAATCATTGTTCTGCGATCTATGGTATCGAAAATGGGCAAATAGAAATATTGGTTTCATCGCCGGGCTGCGGTCGCTATTATTCACTGGCACTAGACAGGCGGCATATCGGGTTCAAGCTCATTAATGCACAAGGATTACAAAGTCCAGGTCTGTATGATCTGATGACCGGAAGTATTAGACAGTTGTACGATTTCTGTTCTAAGACCGGACAGGTCAGTTTTTCAAATACCGGCAGTATCGCCTTTACAGTCGGTTCTGAATTGATCATCCTGGATAATTCGGGTGAACGTCGCTTTGACCTCGGGACATATGCAAACCTCGCTCCGATATCACCAGATGGCCGATATGTCGTTTATAATGATGAACAGGATGATTTATGGATAATGGCATTAAAAGAACGTGTCAGAAAATGCATTACCGTGGATCTTGATGGAGGTTTTTGCTATCCAAAATGGTCTCCAAACAGCAGTTACCTTGTTTTCTCGAGTCTGCAAGGCCATATCTATGTTTATGATCTATTCAAAGGACAGGTATATCATATTGGTGAGGGTATGAGCCCTGATTGGTCGCCGGATAATCAATATCTTATCTATCACCGGGTGGATACTGATGGTATGTCAATGAACGGTAGTGAGCTGTATCTTTCCCGGTATGATGGAAAAGAACAGATCAGACTGACAGCGACCCCAGATATCCATGAGATGGACCCTACCTTTTGTGATGATAGCAGTACGGTGTGTTATCATACTTATGACCGCCGGGAGATCTGTCTTGGTAAGATAGAAAATCGTACTCTGGTCTATGAAAAGACGATTTTTCGAAGCAGCAGGCCGGTTCCTTTTACAAATCATGAATTTAAAATAACAAATGGCGCGCGTGATTCGATCGATGTTCCGTACTTTCATCAGGTCTATGATGTGCCAGATTGGTTCAATGGGCACTGGGCATGTGCGCCGACAAGTGCGATCATGGCGATCGCGTATTATAATAAGCTTCCCCATTGGAATTGCTGGTGTTCCAGCCCCTATGGTCACACGAGTAATTTCGGGCGGTATTTGTGCGAGCTTTACCACTACCGCGAGATCGATTATGACCTGCAAGCCCAGGATCCCAGCGGCAATTGGGCAAGCGGCGGCTATGGTTATATGTGGGCTGGGACTAACCGTCCCTATACCCATATGGCCCCGTTTTTGAGTAATCACGATATCGTATCCTGGCGTGATGTTTCGCCGACCTTTGCCGAGACGATCGCTGAACTTAGTGCTGGTTACCCATATGGTATGTGCGTGGGATTGACTGCATCCGGACATCTAGTCCTTGGGGTCGGTCAGGTATTGGATTGGCATACGCTTATTTTTAATGATCCCTATGGGAATAAGAATA
>Ga0307426_1000568_pt1 | contig 25486 bp, 15 predicted proteins | sample SalMarWE160340MG_FD_202165 | JGI IMG/M metagenome (GOLD analysis project Ga0307426, IMG submission 202165) | Salt marsh sediment microbial communities from the Plum Island Ecosystem LTER, Massachusetts, United States - WE1603-40 | ecosystem: Environmental > Aquatic > Marine > Intertidal zone >...
GTATTGCGCGCGCCCGCTCACCCATTTCAATATACGATTTTATTATCACTTGGTGCGCAGCTTCGCTTACCGGATCTTTTTCTACGATTTTGTAGGCTAATCTTATTGCTTCTTGAAATTCATGCCGTTCTAAGCAACGATTGGCCATCCACATCATAAGGTCCTCACTCTTATGATTGATGCCAGTTCTTCTTGCTTGAATAGCTTCATTGTGGAATTCAGGCAGGAAATCCCCATTCATGAGCTTTACCGCATTTTTTGCACATCGATCGGCAAGATGGACCTTATTCTGGGCGCGATGCTGTTTGAATTTTCCATAGAGTTCCTCAAAATCCCACAGGTCGACCTGGATCTTAGTTTTATCGAGCGCGTAAAAATTGTTCTCGTGGATAATGAACTGCTCACCTATTATATCACGTAGAGTCGATAAGGTAAAATGGAAATTATTACGTGCGGTTTTTGTACCGAAATCAGGCCATAGATAAAGGGCGAATTCTCCCCAAGATGCACCTCGAGACCCTGTACTAACAATAAATAATCCAAGCAGTTCACGAGCCTTTGCTGATTTCCAGTGTTTTGGCAAGATCATCCCCAAGTGACCAGAATCGACAACGGACAACCCGCCGAATGTATTGATGCGTAATGGCTCAGCAGAAACCCGGTGATCATGTGCTATCTTCATCGCTGTCTTGTTTGCCCTTTTCCTGAAATTCCTTATCCAACCACTGGCGCCAATTTCAGTGAGCAATTCCATCCCTTGATCAAAAAGCTTTTGATCTACGAAAACCAAACCCGCTTCACACAAAAGTGGTGCAAGGTAACTTTTCGCACCATTCTCACGTAGGATCTCCACCCCACTTTTCATGTTGATCAAACCAGCCTTTTTCTTTGTTTTTGTTTCCTGTATGATCCCTTTGATAATCAGCGCGACTCCATGCTCAATACCTAAAGCATTTGCATCAGCGATATGGATCGCTTTATCTATAGACTGCTGTGCTTTTGTTAAATCGTCACGTTTCAAGTAATACAGCGCGTGAACCGTATGGGCATAAGACAACCACTCCTCCTGAGCTGGCGGCTCGGGTCGATCAATAGGATACTTAGTGAAGATATCGTATGCCTCGTCCAACCGGTCCATGTGAATGAGGACTTCAGCTTTTATATAGCTCGAAGAAAATTCAGAATAAATGGTTATCGGTTCTTCGAGTGCTTTTATGAAATACTGCAATGCCTCCTCAAGATCACCCTCAAAGAGCGAACAATATGCCATAGAACCCCAGTAAATGGACATTTTATATTCTTGGCCAGTCCTGAGTATCAACTGCTGGTACTGCCGCGTCAGATCACGGGCATGTTCAATATCGCCCATTTTAGAACTCGCCGCATTGAGATTGACCAGTGCCACTGCTTTCATCGGCACATTATTCAGTTCATCTGCAATATTGACAAGTTGCTCAAAATACTTGCGGGCGGTCTTTAAATCACCTTCTCGATAATATATCAAACCGATAATATTCAATCCGTAACAATATGCATCAAAATTAGTATGCAATGAATACTTCTTAAGGAGCCTGCGAATCAAACGACGGGCACTTTCTACTTTCCCGATATACCTCCAAACCATACTCTGTTCTATTCTTAATCTAAATAACACGCTTTCAAATTCCTTGTTCCTGGGAACGGCTCTGATCACCTTGGCGATATATTTGGCGGCTTTTTGAAACGAGGTTTGAGCATACAAATAGCGGTATATCATTATATGGAGATGTATTGCGAGCCTGGTCATACCACGATGCAACAATTTGTCAGCTATTTCTGTTGCTCTTTTCTGGTCATGGACTATATGTTTTAAGGACATCGTCAGAGTTGTCAACCTCGCTTCGATAATATTTCGCGCGGTTCCAAATCGCTCACCGAATGTATTGGCGATTTCCAGTGCCAGAACACAATACTTATGTGCTTCCGCAAGATCACCGGTAACCGCCAATCGTTTACTGGCATTGAAAACCAATCGGCAAAGCTGCGGGGTTTTTTCTTTATCAACGAGCAACTCAGTAGCGTGTCTCGCTATTGCCTCACAATCTGACGGCTGTTTTTTCTTGAATATCCTAGCCAGCTGTCGATGAAATGATCGCTCGTCTTGCTCAGAAAGGCTCTCACGGAGTATCTCCCGCTCTACTGGATGGGTGAACTGCACATAATTGGTTCTCATGACTGGTGAAAAAAACTCCTGAGCAAAACAAGCCTGTATCTTTACCGCCTCACTCTTGGTAAGTTTAAGAACCAACTTGACCATAGCCGGTTCAAACTGCTCCCCGATCAAAGAAGCAACTTGCAGGAAAGAGAAAGCTGTCTGACTGAGTTGCTGAAAACGTTCGCGGAAAATAGTATTGATACTGTCCGGGACCTTAATACTCCGGTAACTCTTTTCAATATTCCATTTCTGGCTATTCTCGTCAAATTTAAGAATATTCTGGCTCACGATTTCTTTTATAAATTCCTTGATAAAATATGGATTACCTTGTGTTATGCCAAACATCCACTTGTAAAAGGATGGTGGAAAATCCTGTTCGAAAATATTATTGATGAACAACTCGGTTTCATCTAAGGCAAAAGAACTAAGCTCTATTTCATATACTTTGTTTTTGTTATCAAAAAATCCGTTGCTTTCATCTTTTTTTTCCACTTCTTGACTGGTAAAACATCCAATAATAAAAAGAGCCCTGGCATCGATCCTTTCATGGATGAACTGGATGATCTTTTTCCCACGAATAGATAATAATTGTAGATCATCAAAAAAGACCACGATCGGTTTAAGCCGTGACATATTTTCCAGTAATTGATTTATCGCAGAACAGACATCCAGGTCAGAATGTGTTTCACCCGGGGCTTCCACTGGATAATATGATCTCAAATGCGGCAATAATGATAAGATCACAGGCGCAATTTCCATGGGCACGAGGTGTGTTAGCATCTTGGATTTGTTATCAAAACCATCAAAATAATGGCTGAAAATTGAACTGAACGGCTCGTACGGTTTGCTGCTCGGACCGAAAATACGGGTCTTTAATATCGTCATATCATTGGGATCGAGAGTATCCAAAAATTGAGTAACCAACCTTGTCTTACCGATACCGCTTTCACCATTGACGATTACGGTACGTCCCTGGTTTTCGAACACATTATTTAAATGCTCACGCATCTCTAAAATTACATTTTCTCTGCTTATAAAAGGGATAAGCTCACGATCGAGTAAACGCCTGTATGCATTAACTGGCTGCCCCTGTGTATATGTATCGCGCATGGATATATATTGTAGTCAGTTGAAAAAAATTGTCAACAAACGGCTGATTTTTCTTCCTGTTGTTCTGGCTTTTCTTGTTTACCAGAATATGAATGGCCGTGGTGTGAAAGTGAAGATAAACACTAACAATGGCATGACCGCAAGCAATTTCTCTCTTGAGGTCAGCGGTGTAATTGCATCCTGTATTACTGCATTTCTGCGCGCAAATAGAAAAATCAGTAAAGCCCAGAATATCCATCCGGGCCACAGAAAGCCCAATGCGATCATACCGGCAAATATCGGAACATACATATATCTGCGTTTTTTGAAGAAAATACTGTAGGCTATGTGACCACCGTCGAGTTGCCCGATTGGAATGAGATTCATGGAGGTTACAAGAAAACCAAGCCATCCTGCAAAAGCTATGGGGTGCAAGAAAAGATCATGCCCTTGGGGAATATTCGGATGCAGGATCTTAGCCAAACCCCAGAAGAGCAACGAATCACCAAGCTTAAGAAACTCAGCGCTCTGTTGAGCAGGTCTGAATTCAGATAATGCGATGCCGATAATTGCAATTGGTAATGCCACCAAGAATCCAGCGAGTGGACCGGCCATGCCAACCTTGAGCAGAGAACGTCGGTCAGGCACTATCGACTTCATTCTTATTACCGCACCGAGAGTACCTATAAAGTGAAAAGGCACCGGGATAAAATAAGGTAATGTCGTAATCATACCAGCTTTTCTCGATACAAAATAATGACCGAATTCATGGCAAGTAAGGATAGCCATTATAGAAAATGAAAACGGTATACCCAACCATAAATCGGAAGAATTCTTAAAGGGATTACCACCACTATTCAAAGAACCAGCAAATATTGTTGAGAATAATGTTGCAATAAAAAGCAATAGATTTAGCCAATATTTTGGATTATCTACTGCCTTTTTAAAAATTCCATATTTGATGATGTGTCTGTTACCATCGCTGTCAAACAAAGGGGTATAATCAGTATGCGAAAAATATTCCTTTATATCTTTGATCGTCCGGTCAACCGGTGGATTCAAGCTACCAGAAACCTGGGCAACTGTTAATCCCCCGCTCATATCCTCAACCGTCATTTTTGTTTTTAGATAATTCAGTATTTCTTCCATCTTCTCCTGGTTCCATTCTTCATCTCTTCTTAACTTCCCTCTTTTCCGACATCCTCACCCATACCTACCCTCTGTCTTTTTTGACATGCAATAAAAGCAACAGTACATCGGATGGACTTATGCCCTGGATCCTTGAAGCCTGGTCGAGATTTATTGGCTTTATCTCAGACAATTTTGATTTTGCTTCATTAGATAATCCCTTGACCGCCGAGTAATCAAAATTCCCCGGCACTCTGATTCTTTCAAGCTCTTTTAATTTTTCTATCAGTTCCTCTTCTCTTTTAATATAACCTTCATATTTAGCTTCTATTTCGACACGCTGACCAATGTTCTCGTTTAACGCAATATCACACATACGCGCGATATCTTGAATATGAATACCCGGTCTTGTCAATATTTGAAAAAGACTCTGTCCGCCGCGTTCTGGTGGTATTTCACTATCACCGCATTCCTTCAAAACAGGATTGGCTATATCGGGTTTTATAAAAGTGCTCTTTAAATCCACAATTACCGTGTCGATCTGTTTCCTCTCATCGATAAATCCATCGAAATCATCCTGCGCTACAAGCCCATACTTGACGCCGTAATGCATGATACGGTCAGCAACATTGTCGATCCTCAATAAAAGCCGATGTTCAACCAATGAGGTGAACATTCTATAAGGTTCCTCTGTATTCTTTGTGATCAAATCGTCAATAAGTACGCCGATGTACGCTTCATATCTTTTTAGCACAAAAGGTTTCTCATCACGAATCTTGATGGCCGCATTGATACCGGCGATTATCCCTTGAGCTGCTGCTTCCTCATAACCTGAGGTACCGTTTATCTGTCCTGCACAATAGAGATTATGCACTACTTTTGTTTCAAGGCTCGGGTGGAGTTGGACAGGATAAACAAAATCGTACTCCACTGCATACCCGGGTCTTGTTATCTCTACCTGTTCTAACCCTTTTATCGTATGAAGCATATCTGATTGTACATCATAAGGCAATGAAGTTGCCAGACCGTTCAGATATAGTTCACCTGAATGCCTGCCTTCGGGTTCGATGAAGACCATATGTGAATCGCGTCCAGCAAAACGTAAGATTTTTGTCTCTATGGAAGGGCAGTAACGCGGGCCCGTACCGATGATCTTGCCGGTGTATAATGGCGAACGGTCGAGATTCTTTTGGATTATCTCGTGAGTCGTCTTATTCGTATGAGTTATAAAACAAGGTAACTGATCCTTAACATGCTCCTTTGTACGGAAAGAAAAACTGAAGGGCTCTTCATCGCCGTTTTGGATACGCAACTCGGATAGATCGACTGTGCTTTTGGCGATACGTGGAGATGTACCGGTTTTCAATCGCCCGACATGTAGTCCAATATTTTGGAGGGAGCCGCTCAAAGATGATGCCCTTGATTCAGCTAATCTGCCGCCGGAGAAGTGTTCCATACCGATGTGCATCAAGCCATTCAAAAAAGTGCCGGTCGTTATAATAACCGCCTTTGAAAGATATTCACTGCCTATGTTTGTACGAACACCGACTGCTTTGCTATCATGAACAATGATATCGGTTACTTCTTCCTGCTTTATTACAATGTTCTCGGTATTTTCCAGGGTTGTGCGCACCGCTTCTTTATATTGCTCCCGGTCATTCTGTGAGCGTGGTGACCAGACTGCCGGACCTTTTGATTTGTTGAGCATGCGCAGTTGAACAGCTGTTCTATCTGCCAGTGCACCGATCGCACCGCCCAGAGCATCGACTTCCATGACAAGATGGCCCTTGGCCAAACCACCTATCGAAGGGTTACAGGACATCTGACCGATCGTATCGATATTGAGGGTCAATAGCAGTATTCTATGACCCATATGTGCCGGCGCAAGAGCCGCTTCGACACCTGCATGACCCCCACCAACGACGATGATATCGAATTCCCTTGCTTTAGTCATAATATATAATAGAGGAAAAAGAGCAAAAATCAACATTTATTCCATCTGCGACAGAATCGATGATAGCAATAAAGAAGAATGATCGTGCGCGGTTTTATTGGGCAAAATGAGATACTTTTCCTTGACCTTTTAAGTCATTATCCAACTCGATTGGATAATCCAGAAGTTGGCGGTGTTGCTAGATTCCCCGATTTCCGTACGAGCTATGATCTACGGGACAGGCAAGTCGGGGAATGACAGGATGGTGATCGGATAATGATAGGATCAGGAGAACTTTACCCGTATTCATCTATTGACATCATTTTTACAGTATATATAATAAACTCATGGGTCTAGCTGACATACAGAAAAAACAAAGTGAGGAAAGACAGCGTGAGAAAAGACTCGTTCATTTCACGAATGCCGTGAGCCGGGATTTTCAAACGTCCAAAGTTTTCAAATCCAAACCTAAGGCATATAAAGACAATGTCGATTACATCGTCAAAAGTTTTCTCGATTATGTTTTTTTTAACGAACATAAAGAAATCCGTGAACTCAATGATGGACTGACCAAGGACTTCATGGTAGAATTTGCACCCAGAAAACTCACTTTTACACCTGAAGCAGCAAAAGATGTCTCTGAAATTCTCACAAAATTCCTTGTTTTTCTCAACACCGAAGGACACATACATAATGGTGGTGAACTAAGCTCGGTAGTCAAGAAGAACAACCGTACTTTTCTTAAGCTACTCCCAAAAACAAAACAAAAACCAACAAAAAAGACCGGCAAAAAAAGCACGGTCAGCAAGAAAGTAGCGAGTAAGAAGAAACCTGCCAAGAAATCAATACCTGAAGTCAAGGTCGGCAGAAACGACCCATGCCCATGCGGTAGCGGAAAAAAGTATAAGAAGTGTTGCGGGCGGAGTAAGTAAATTACATTCTTTGTTCCACTTGTTTAGAAGTCAACAAAGTTACCACGAGTGCGCAGATAAATGCTATGATAAATGTAACGAATGTCGCCGCTATTACCTTATCCCATCCTGTCACCATCCATAAAACAGTCACCGTGAATCCAGAAACGAGTGATGCTACGACACCGGCAGCATTAAAACGTTTCCAGAAGAACGAAAGTATCACCGCTGGTGAAAATGAGCAACCTATCCCAGCCCAGGCAAAATGCACGATCGTATAGATCAAACTTTTTGATGTAAAAGCAAGAATAAGTGCCAGGATACCGACAATCAATATCGTTATCCTTGATATCACAACCAGAGTCTTATCCGTTATCTTCTTTTTCATGGCCTTGTGGATAACATCCTCACTGATCGACGATGTAGCAATCAATAATTGCGAATCTGCAGTTGACATCATTGCTGCTACTGCACCGGCCAAAAGGATACCGGCGATCCACGGCGGCATGAGTTTCATCAACATAAAAGGAAGTATCTGTTCAGGATCAGCAACACAATTCTGGCCATATAGTGTGATTGCAGCGAGCCCAAGAGTGATCGCGCCGGTATAAGCGAGTAAAGTCCAGATTATTGCGATACGCGCCCCGACCTTGACTTCTTTGTCGGTCCTCATCGCCATCCACCGTGCGTCGAGCTGTGGCTGACCGCCTAGATAGCCAAAGAACCAGGAAAAATTGTTAACGATTAAAACACCAAGACCAAAACCGACCGCACCTCCGGTCAATGAATCAACGCCACTGCCCGCTGCAGCAAGAGCATGAGCTATATTGAGATCACTCTGTGCAATGACTATAAGAGCGATGATCGGAGTCACGACGAGTGTAATTATCATTAATATCGCCTGAATAACATCAGTCCAGACAACCGAGAAAAAACCACCTGCGATCGCGTAAATCATAACGACGACTGCAGACATGATAATACCTGTCGTTACCGGGATTCCGAAGGTGATATTAAGGGTCTTACCACCACCGCTGAATTGGGCGGCAACGTATAATACAAAGAAGAATATAATTATCAGAGATGAAAACCATCGTATGAATTTGCTCTGCCCGGAATATTTTGTGGCGAAGTAACCAGGGAGCGTCAAGGTTTCATACTTATCCCTTTCCCGTCTAAAACCCCTTGCCAGCCACAGCCACGAAAGAATAATCCCGGAAACACAGCCAAGGGCGATCCAGACCGCTGATAATCCCGATGCAAATGCAAATCCGGTCAGGCCTAATAAGCACCATGCAGACTCTCCTGTCGCGCGCTCAGACAAAGCAAGTGCCCAGCCAGGTATTTTCTTACCGCCGAGATGAAAATCCGCCTGGCTCATCTTTTTTCGGGCAAAATACAAACCGATACCCAGCATTAGAGCAAGGTATATAACAAACTCAATTGTGATTATTGTATTCATCTACCACCTCCAGAACATCATAGTCCATCAGTAAAGAGATGCAAAACCTTTTTTTCGGCCAAATCGATCCATGAGTAGAAAAATTGTCATACCGATCGACAACCAAACGACTAATATCACAGCAAGTCTTATGAATATCATCCCCAATCCAATATTGATCTGTTCACCAAGGAGCAAATACCTCGCACCCATAACACCATAGGTCGTTGGTAGTAACATTGAAACTCTACGTAAGAAAACCGGCAAAACCGCAAGTGGATAAGCGATCGGGGTCACAATAAGCATCAAAGTACTCAATGCTTCAGAAATAACCCACCATTGTTTCAATCCGATAGTCAAACCGGCTATCAGAACGCCAAGACCATACAGCCCGATGACCATCAGGGCGACTATAAGGAAAACTAACATTATACCTGATGTTTGGAATGCGATTGAAAAGAGAATAGTTATAACGATCGCTTGTAAGAGCATGATAAGACCCTGATGACATGTCGAATGTGCAGCCATGCCTGCAACATATACCCAGCGCGGTACAGGTGCTGCAAAGATAGTATCGAGCGTACCATACCATTGTTCTTTACGAAGCGACCACCCCATCGCCCAACAAGCGGTATTAAGAAAACCCATAATTAAATAGCCGATGAATGTATACGCGATCATATCACCAACCCCGGTAAGGGACCTCAGATGTTCTGAAAAACGACCGCCGAGCAATGCAACGCCATAAAGAAAGAACGGTAGAAGATAAACAAAAGGCGCAAGAAACTGTCTGAAAAAATCAGGTTTATATTTCCATTCGATACGCCATTCTTTTATGTTTTCGGCATTGATTGCACGAATATAATGAGTTAATTTATTCAATCTGACCATTAGACTATTCAATATTCATTAGTTATCAATAGTGCGCCAAAGTCCCGCGTCTCTTAGTTCTTTGCTCGATACGCATGAAAATCCATATGCCGACCGGAACGATAATTGCATCTAGGGCAACGAGTATAAGACTATTTTTAACAAAATCAAATTCAATACCCAACAAGATACCGCGCAGAGCAACGAGTGCATAAGTTAAGGGAATAAATAAGCTAACTGCTCTTGTTATAGGATGGACCTCAACTGGATATCGTATCGGCGTGAAGAGAAAAAGGATGTATTCGAACAAATGCAGTACTCCTTGTGCTTCCTTAATAAGTAATGTCAGCGCAGATGCGATAAAACCAACACCATAAAGACCGATCATCAAAAGAACAAGAAAAAATGCGATCGGAACGATCTTCTGTAGTGTAATATCAAGACCAAACAAAAAAACACAAATCAGTATTTGAATAGTGACAAAAAAGGTCGAAAGCAATGAATTATACAATCCTTTCCCCAACAATATGTAGATCGGCCGTACTGGTGATGACAGGATATGTTCGAGTGTTCCATAGAACATTTCATTCCTCAGGGCATTACCCATACTCCACACGGCAGTGAACATATAAGTACTGAAGATTCCGCCGATGAGTACATAGGGGATGTATTCACCAGTTCCAGCCAGGTTAGCGAACGCGGTGGACTGTAACCCACCGATAAGTGCTTTTCCCTGGAAAACGAGTGGCACCACCCAGAGCAGCGGCGAAATGATCCAGAAGGCGATCTCGGCTGGATATGTAAGCAGGATCCTTATATCTTTCTTTATTTCTTCGATAATAACTCTCATGGTTTCATTTCATCATCATTCTCTTTGCGTCGTGTCATCTTTTAAACTAACACCGGTGAGATGGACAAAAACATCTTCCAGAGTAGGTGTTGTAACATTTACCGAGAGAACTTTCACATGGTCGCGTACCGTGTCGATCACACGGCTTAAAAGGTCCTCTGGATTTTCAGTGCTGATATGAATGTATGTAAGACCATCGCTTTTAGTAATACTAATTCCCATTTCTTCATGCATATGGCTAAAAGCTTTTTCATCCAGATCACCGAGGCACTTTACTTCAAGAATCTGTTCCTGAGACATACTCTGTTTCAGCAAAACCGGTGTATCAAGCGCAGTTAGCTTCCCATTATACATAAATGCAACTCGCTCACAGAGTTCATCAGCCTCGTCCATATAATGAGTTGTCAGAAGAATTGTCTTACCTAACTTGTCGTGCAGCTCCTTTTTGATAAAGCCACGAATAAAACGGGCAAAATATGGATCAAGACCAAGGGTCGGTTCATCGATAAGCAAGATCGGTGGATCGTGAATCAGGGTACGCGCGATCGATAATTTTTGTTTCATACCGGATGAAAGCCTCTCAACCCTTTCATGCGATTTGTCCTTTAGCTCCATTAAGTCAAGCAAGTAGTCTATCCGCTCAGCGGTTATTTTTCGGGGAACACCATAAAGCGCAGCGAAGTATTTTAGATTCTCAAGGGGTGTTAGTTTCCAGTAAAGCGACCGCTCACCACCGGTAAGCACGCCGATCATCCTTCTCACACCCAGAGGATCTTTCTGAATATCAGCACCACCAACGGTTGCAGTCCCAGCATCAGGTATGAGCAAAGTTGATATGCATTTGATAAGCGTCGTTTTCCCAGCGCCATTTGGACCGAGCAAACCAAACAGCTCGCCTTGTTTGATCTCCATGTTCACTCCATCTACTGCTCTGACTTCATCTTTACGCCTCTTTTTGAATACCTTGACTAGATCAGTAAGGACAATATTCTTCTCATCAACCATGAAAATAATCTTATTCATTTCCTTTCAATATTCAAGAACCAATGTTGACTGAAACCAACAATACATATATAATGGACCACATGGAACTAAAAAAAGGCCTCGGACTTTTAGACGTTTTCGCGATCGCAGCAGGGGCGATGATCAGCTCGGGTTTGTTCATTCTCCCCGGTCTTGCATTTGCAAAAGCTGGTCCCGGCATGATCCTCGGATATGTCATCGCGGGGATATTGGTTATCCCGACAATATTCAGTAAGGCAGAGTTAGTAACTGCAATGCCCAAAGCTGGCGGGGATTACTTCTACATAACAAGAAGCATGGGGCTTTCAGCAGGAACGATAAGTGGTTTAGCAAGCTGGTTTTCCTTGAGCCTAAAGAGTGCATTTGCCCTTGTCGGTATGGGTATCTTCGCAATGTTAATAAACCCTGCGTTCAGTATGACCGAAATAAAGATCATCGCTATCGCCTTATGCATTGTTTTCATGTTGTTGAACCTTCTCGGCATAAAACAAGCAGGAACGATCCAAATTATCCTCGTTCTCGCCCTCATTGTCATTCTTGTCTTATACGTAATACGTGGTTTTGTCGCTGTTACACCAGCAAAATTCACTCCTTTTGCTCCAAATGGAATATTCGCAGTTTTTGCAACTGCAGGTTTTGTCTTCATTTCATTCGGCGGCCTGACAAAAATCGCAAGTATCGCAGAAGAAATTAAAAATCCGAAAATCAATGTGCCGCTGGGTATGTTCCTCGCTTATATCGTTGTTCTGGCGCTTTATGCAGCGGTAGCTTTCGTTACAGTAGGCGTACTGGATTTTGATATATTACGAAATTCACTCACACCGATCTCAGATGGAGCAAGAACTTTTTGGGGTATTACTGGTGTTATCATAACTGCAATCGCCGCTATATTGGCATTTGTTTCAACTGCGAACGCCGGTATAATGTCTGCATCACGCTATCCACTGGCAATGAGCCGGGATCATATCATGCCTAAGTTCTTCCTGAAAATCAATAAAAGATTCAAGACTCCACACATCGCGATTATATGTACGACCGCCTTTATGATATTCATCATTCTATTTCTGAATCTGGAGGTTCTGGTCGAGGCGGCATCTACCATGCTGTTGCTATTGTACATGTCAGCCAATCTCGCAGTGATCATTATGCGGGAAAGCAAATTGCAGAACTATCAGCCAAGTTTCCGTTCGCCTCTTTATCCCTATATCCAAATAATAGGTATTCTAAGCTATGGTTTTCTGATCTATGATATGGGAAAGGATACCCTCTTGATAACCTTGGTCTTCATTCTCTGCGCGGTTTTCTGGTACCTCATCTATGTCAGACAGCGGATCAGCAGAGAATCAGCTTTGATGTATGTTGTCGAACGTATTACCGACCGCAAGATCGTAACTGACAGTTTACGTGAAGAATTGAGAGAAGTAGTAAAAGAAAGGGACGAAATAATCGAAGACAAATTCGATAAATCGATCAAAGATGCCTTGATACTTGATTTCGAGGAAAAAATACAATTTGATGATTTTATAAAAGTTGCGGCCAAAAAACTCAGCGATCGAACCGGCGTAGAAACCAGGACTCTTATCCAGCTCTTTATTGAAAGAGAAAAGCAATCATGCACTGCGCTAAGACCTGGTCTGGCGATCCCTCATATCATAATTCAGGGTGAAAATAAATTCGAAGTGCTCCTGGTACGGGCAAAGCAAGGCATAATTTTTCCTGATGCACCTGATCCGGTCCATATCGTTTTTACTCTGGTTGGATCGCAAGATATGAGGAATTCACATCTGCGTGCGCTCATGGCGATCGCCCAGATAACTCAACGCCGTGATTTTGACAAAAAGTGGTTGGAGGCAAGAAAAGCAGAGAATTTACGCGATATAATACTCCTTGGCAAACGCCAGAGATCCTGATCAGACATAAAACAAATGTGATTTCAAAGCTTGACTTAGGATAATTAAGGGATAAAATATAAAAATGGTCGGAATTGGTTATGACATTCATCGTTTGGTAGAAAATAGAGCGCTTTACCTCGGCGGCGTGAAGATCGATTTTGACCGAGGTTTGATCGGTCATTCAGATGGTGACGTTTTGCTCCATGCTATCTGTGATGCATTACTCGGTGCTGCGAATCTCGGCGATATAGGCCAGCATTTCCCTCCTGATGATAATCAATACAAGAACATAACGAGCAATAAAATACTCATAAAAACGAACAAATTTCTCGAAAATTCCGGACTAATAACAAAAAACATTGATGCTGTTGTAATCGCTGAACACCCGAAGATCCTACCTTATGTAAGCGCTATGAAAAAAAATATCGCGACGATCCTTAATATCCCCGAAAATGCAATATCAATAAAAGGAAAAACCAATGAACAGCTGGGTGAAATTGGTGAGGGAAAAGCAATAGCAGTCTGGGCTATTTGTGAAGTAGAAAGTATCTATGCTTCCTCTCAGGGATAACATACAAGCTATCTCCCGGCCTATCATTACCTATATTATATTAGGTCTCAATATTTTGGTCTTCATTTACGAAATATCATTAGGTACACACCTCGATGTTTTTATCAACCAGTTTGGTGCGGTACCGTATAATATTTTTAGCCAGGGCGGGTTAGCATCATATATGACTCTATTCACGAGCATGTTTATGCATGCTAACCTTATGCATATTATCGGTAATATGCTCTTTTTATGGATATTCGCCGATAATATCGAAGACCATATCGGTCATGTCATGTTCATAATATTTTATTTGACGTGCGGTCTGGCAGGCACCTTATTGCACGCTGTTGTCACTCCGGCCTCGACAATTCCGATGATCGGTGCAAGCGGCGCGATATCCGGAGTTCTTGGTGCTTATATCATCCTCTATCCCAAAGCACGGATATCGGCTTTGATACCTTTTGGATTCTTTCTCAGAGTCGTGCAGCTACCTTCTGTAGTATTTTTGGGCATATGGTTCCTGATGCAGTTTTTATTCAGCATTTCTTCAATACGTGGCACTGGGGGTGGTGTCGCATATCTTGCACATGTCGGCGGGTTTGTGGTCGGTTTGCTCTGGGCCCTGCCGTTTAAGTTCAAACAAAAAAAACACTATGAATATAAAATATCTTAATATAGCAAAAAAAATGGCAAAGGAGGAATAATGTCCAGTTTGTTGCTTATTTTGTGCCTTACTTATCTCTACCCAACGCCACAGCAAAACATGTATGGCTATCGAGCACCTCTTCCCAATAAAATCGATAGCGAATGCTACGGAAACAACCCTATTCGCGCCTGGATATACTTTACTGATAAAGGAATCAGTAGTGATGATTATGCACGCGTTTTACAGGCGGTTGGCAATAACATGAACAGATCCGCATACGATAAGAGAATAAGCAAAGGCAGTATCATTGGTTATGGCGACATCCCGCTTGACCGGGATTATATAAAAGAAGTGGAAGCGCTTGGAGGATTACTCATCAGTAAATCGAAATGGCTCAATGCAGCGAGCTTCTGGCTCTTTGAACAAGATATCGACCGCATAGCCGGTCTCGATTTTGTCTATAAAATTGATAAGGTGGCATCTTTTCAGGGAACCAAAGGAACCGATGCTGCACTTTTGGATTCACTGGTTTTTGGTATTTCCTTTCATCAACTGCATATGTTCAATATCGATGAATTACATAGCCAGGGGTTCTTTGGATCAGGTGTGATCGTAGGGATACTCGATACTGGCTTAAGACGGAAACATACGGCTCTTGATAATATAATCGTATTAGCTGAACACGATTTTCTCGAAGGAGACCAGATCTATATGAACGATGTATTGATATCACGAGGCTCAGGTGTGTTCGATAGAATGCTCTTTCATAAAACAGGCTCTCTTCTTTATCTATTTCTTACCGGCGATACCCTGAACAATAATGTGAATGTACGCGATGTCATGTATACATACTCAGCAGATAATGGCTATACCTGGTCGCCGCTCATCAAGCTTTCTGGCAATTACCTTTATCAATGGGTCAATGACCTGGCTATCTGTGGTCATGATACTGTATTTCTGTTTTACCGTCACCGCTATGGCAGCCAAGCTCCCTACCATGATATGAAATACATGGTTCTTACAGACACAACTGTACTGGTACCGCCGACAACCTTGGTTAATGGAATATCCTACCGTGAACCATCGGCTGTGCAGATCGACGACACGATCCATGTAATATATCACACGCAAAATTATCTATATCAGAGAAAAGGTGATATCAGTGGTTTTTTAAGTGAGGTTTTGATCGATTCTACAATTTCGGATATACATTCACCAAAGGTAGTCGCTGGCATCGATAAAATAGGTGTCTTCTATCATACGATACCAGAGGATACCGTCTATTTGCTCAGATCTTCAGTGCCTGAGACGACATTCGTGAAAACAACACTTTGGGCGGGTAAAAATATCGAAGCCAAAACTGTGGGCGATACGATTTTTCTGCTCTGGGAAGACCGGTCGAACAACCCGCTTTCGAGGATCGCATTTTGCACATCAAATGATTTCGGCAGTACATTCAGTATGCCGGTCTACCTTTCCAGCATGAGCAACGCAATTGGAAAAATATCACTCGAGAAAAACGGTGCTACTATCACTGCATCATGGGAAACACACGGTAAGATATACATGCGAACTTCTTATGATAACGGCTACCATTTTCAAAATCTTGATTCTCTGGCTGCCGAATTTGCCTACTTACCAACGCTCGGTACTGATAATATTGATATCATAAGGTTTTACTGCACAAGGGGAGATTCAATTACCGATGGTTATTCACCGGCTGACCCAGAATATTCGCATCTTCGGCACGGGACTGAAATGCTCAGTGCTATCGGCGGTTATCTAAGAGATACCTACGTGGGTGTCGCTCCAGCGACCCAATTTCTCGTCGCGAAAACTGAAAATCCGGATGAATCATACGAATTCCCGGTTGAAGAAGACACATGGATCGCCGGTCTTGAATGGTTTGAGTCAAAGGGAGCCGATATTGTCAACAGCTCACTCGGCTATACTGAAGGCTATTACTGGCCCAATGACTATGATGGGAATACATCACCGGCATCTATTGCCGCGAGCGAAGCGGTCAAACGCGGCATGATCATTGTCAACTCGGTAGGGAATTTCAGCATACCCCGGATTTGCATACCCGGCGATGCTGAGGGTGTAATTACAGTTGGCGGCATAGATAGTCTATACAACAGATGGCAGTCTTCCGGATATTTTCCAACAACCGACCATTCGTTAAAAAAACCCGAAGTAGTATGCTTATCACATGCGGTCGTTGTTGTTCATCCTGATTCAACAAACTCTTATCTTGCTTCGAGCGGAACTTCAGGGGCTGCAGCAATGGTCTCCGGGGTCTGCGCCCTCTTATTAGAAGGGCATCCCACATGGAATGCCGATTCAGTAAGAAATGCTCTTTTCCAAACTGCGAGTTACGCAAACACACCCACTGATAGCATGGGCTATGGTTGGCCCGATGCCTTGGCGGCATTTTACGCATCACCAACGCCTTTTGATACATCTGGGGGTTCCAATTTCCTGACGCCGTATCCAAACCCCTTCATCCTTCCATTACATGATATGATTTATATACCGTTTCAATTGGAAGTGTCAAATAGTGTTGAATTTCGCATCTACTCGATCAGCGGTCGACTGCTTCGCTCTGAAAACAGGGGATTACTATTGCCAGGACACTATATCGAGACAGATCCACAATCTGCAAATGCTGCATTTATCTGGGATGGCAAGGATGAAGACGGTGAAGATGTCCCGAGTGGTCTGTACTATTGTTTATTGGTGACGCGCGGAGGTGGAAGCGACGTTGTGAAAATCGCGGTAGTGAAATAGAACATTAATATCAAATCACAAATGCCAAAGATCGACTGGCTATCAAATGCCAAATGTCAAAATCAGAATTATTAGTTTTCAGATGTGATTTTTTTGACATTTAAATTTTCAACTCTGGTATTGAATTGATATTTTTTATTTGAATTTTGTAATTCCTAAATTATCTTCCGCCGCCATTTGTTTTGTATAATCGACAACGGCAAATCTATCAGTTTCTTATCCTTAAAATATATCTGCAGCTGTTTTGCTTCCATCGTTTCACCGAGTTTTGCAAAAGGCAGTCCTTTGAATATCGTTACTATGCTATCGATATTTTTTTCCTCAACTTCAATTAAAAATCTGGTATTTGATTCAGAGAACAGGAAAAAATCGAAACGCTTGTCCTCACCAAAATAGACCAAGTCCTTGATATCCATTCGGACGCCAATATTACCGCTAAACGCCATCTCGCTGATCGCCAGTGCCAAACCACCCTCAGACAGATCATGACACGATCTGACAACTCCCTTTCTAATAGCAGCACATAACTGCTTCATTATTCTTGGAGCCCGATCCAGATCGACATCCGGCACCTGACCGTTTTTAATACCTAACATCTTAAAATACTCAGAGCCACCAAGTTCAGCCGACGTTTCGCCGATCATATAAATATCATTACCCGGTGCTTTCAGATCCATGGTCACGCAGGTTTCAACGTTTTCGATTATGCCGATCGCCGAAATGAGGAGTGTTGGTGGTATCATATGTATCTTTCCCTGTTTGTCTGACCATTCATTGTAAAGACTGTCTTTTCCAGAAATGAACGGTACCCCGAAAGCTACTGCAGCATCATAACAACCCCGAGCTGACATGACTATGTCACCCAGGACGTCTTCACGCTCGGGTGAAGAAAAACAAAAATTATCGAGCATTGCAGCTTTTTCTATATCGCCACCGGTCGCAACAAGATTACGAAGGGCCTCATCAATAACTGATAATGCCATATTGTATGCATTAAGCCGACCGTAACTCGGGTTGATACCACAGGTAACAACGATCCCACGATCCTTATCGAGTCGGGGTTTAATAACAACGCCGTCCTGAGGGCCAGATCCATTAACCCCGGTAAGAGGCTTGATAATACTACCTCCTTGCACCTCATGGTCGTATTCCCTTATTACCCACTCTCGTGAACATGAATTAATACTGCTCACCAAGGCAAGAAGTATCGAGTTAAATTCGATCGGTTTCGGAAGATCATAATGCTCTTTTGGAATAGCCTTTATCTTTGCTTTTTTAAAGGGCATGGGCAATCCATCATGCAGGAATCCCATGTCCAGATCACACACCAGATCATCTTTGTAAAATAGACGTAACCTCTTGTCATCAGTGAATTCACCAACCGCAGTTGCTTCGACGCTCTCACTGTGGAAAATTTCTACTACCCTGGCTAAGTGGTCCGGAGCCACAGCGAGCACCATACGCTCCTGTGATTCTGAAATCCAAATCTCACGCGGTGATAACCCTGCATATTTCAATGGAACACGATCGAGCCATACTTTAACTCCAATAGATTTCCCCATCTCTCCTACTGCACTAGACAAACCACCACCACCGCAATCAGTCAACGAAGTAAGGATACCTTCATCTGATACACGCAGCAGACAATCCATAACTCGCCTTTCCATTATTGGATTACCGATCTGAACACACGATTTCTCAGATTCCTCAGAGAGCTCAGCAGATGCAAAGGTAACACCGTGAATGCCATCACGACCGGTACGACCACCGACAAGCAATACGACATCACCTGGTTTTGCGTTTTTCATAATACGGTCTTTTCGTATAAGTCCAACGCAACCGCAGTAAACCAGGGGGTTATACAGGTAATCCTTATCAAAATATACAGCACCGCTCGCGGTCGGTATGCCCATGCGGTTACCATAATCCCTGACCCCGCGGATAACACCCTTTATGATCGTCTTGGGATGCAATATGCCCTCGGGTAATTCATGATAATCAATATCAGGCATGCCAAAACAAAATATATCAGTATTCAATACTGGCTTGGCTCCCAACCCAGTGCCGAGTATATCGCGTATTACCCCGCCGGTTCCAGTAGCTGCACCGCCATAGGGTTCGAGAGCTGACGGGTGATTATGCGTTTCCACCTTAAAACATACGCCATATTCATCATCGAAATCTATTACCCCCGAGTTATCATGAAAGACTGAAAGACACATCGGATGATCGATCTCATGGGTTGCACGTATAATAGTATTTTTCAATAAGTTGTCTATTCTTTCATGATCTATGGCTATTTTCCCTAAGAATGTCTTGTGACGACAATGTTCACTCCAGGTTTGCGCTATGCTTTCAAGTTCCACATCTGTCGGCTTTTTCCCTTCCTTCTTAAAATACTCTTTGATCTGTTTCATTTCGATATTAGATAAAAATAATCCCATGCCGTGACTTATTTCCATGAGATCTCCACTGAGATCGACCGTGTGAACAGCTAGTTTATACTCGGCCGGTTTATATACCTCTTCCTCAGCGTGTTTTATGTGTTGGACAAGAGGATTGAATAAAAACAAACCAGCAGTCTGTTGTAGCCTGGTTTCATCATAAGAACCGGTAATAATATAATTCGTTCCTGTTTTTACACCATCTATTTTTATATCCAGATCAGCTAGTGCTTTTCTAATACTATCTTCTCTTGGATCAGTAACGCCGGGATTAAAGAGTATTTCGAATCCTTGAGGATCACCAATACGGTACTCCTCAATGACCGGGTCACACAGCAAATCGCGTGCTATCCTCTCAGCTAATTGATTAGTTATATCACCGTGAAGATAATAAACATCCCTTACTTGAATATGATCTATAGCATCGAACCCAAAGGACGCAAAATCATCCTTGATCAATCTACCACGCGGGTCATTTCTTCTTTCTACTTCAACTCGGAATATCGCCAATCTCGATCGACTCCCTTCGAATTTTCATCAACGAACATAAAGTCTACATCTTTTTTCTACGTTTTTTCCTTCCGGCGTGAGCGCTGATGATCTTCATCAGTAGAATTACCGCCAAAAGACAAACAATGCTTATTAAAACAAGTGACAGGTATTCTTGATTATCTAAAGAATGCTCACTACTCTCCAGCAAGACGAAAAAGATCCTGCTGAGCACTCACCTCCTTTAGCAGATCAACTGCCTTGGCAACAAGCGGGTCATTAGAAACCCTCACACGATAGCCATCTTTCAAACCCCAGATATTGGAGTGGATATCCTGGGTCAATCTCTTCTTGAGTTGGCTTTTCACTGAATCGTATGCTTCCTCAGTAAATTCTATGTCCTTTGTTGCTAAGTAATCAGCAAAACTACTGAGTATCTCGTCATTAGCTTCAAAGTCCTTGGGGATATCCTTGTGCACGGCAGTATATTGAACGACAAAATCAAAATTCAGTCCCTTGGTATATATTTCTGTTTCCAGTTTTGTCAGTCGCGTGGGTTTGATAATGATATCAGGCGTTATGCCGCCTTCACCATAGACTTTTCGGCGCAGAGGTCCTAATGTTGTAAATACCTTCTGTTCAACTTCCGTTGAATCCGGTACCTTGATTTCTTCTGATTCATCAATATCATATCCTTGTTCATCTGCAGGCTTATCAATACTTCTTCCTGATGGGGTATACCAGCGAGCCGTAGTAACACGCAGCGCTGAACTATCTTCAAAAGGTCCAACAATATGTTGTACTGATCCTTTGCCAAAGGTCGTCGTTCCGATAATCAAACTCCTCTCCCAATCCTGCAGGGCACCCGCAACGATCTCTGATGCCGACGCAGAACCGCCGTCGACTAAGGTTATCATCGGATAATCCCCATAAGAATAGGACCTTTGAGAACGCAAAATACGCTGTCCCTCGAATCTACCTTTGGTCGTGACAACTTCCTTATCTTTAGAGAGAAAGAGCTCGCTTATCGATACGCCTTCATTGAGCAGCCCGCCGGAATTCAATCTCAGATCGAGAATAAGCTTCTTAGCGCCGGCTGAAAACATCGAATCAATGGCTAATTTAAGTTCAACATCAGCCGACCGTGAAAAACTCGCAAGCTGCACATAACCGATCGAATTATCGAGCATGCCAAAATACGGTACTGCATCGAGCTTTATAATAGCTCTTATTATCCTGACATCAAAGGGTTCATCGATCATAGACCGTTCAATCGTCAGGATGACTTCAGTACCAGGTTTTCCTCTGATCTCGCGGACCACAACATCGACCCCCTTACCTTCAGTAGACACTCCATTGACTGAAATGATCGCATCGCCAGGTAATAAACCCGCCTGGTATGCAGGTGTCCCTTCAAGCGGTGAGATGACTGTGATCTTTTCATGGCGTGTACCGATAGTAGCCCCGATGCCGCCAAATTCGCCTTTTGTCGAGATCATCAAAGCCTCGTATTCTTGTTTTGACAGGAAATCAGTATGTGGATCTTCGAGGATTGCAATCATCCCGTCGATAGCACCCCTTATCAAACTGTCCGTAGGTACTTCATCGACATAGTTGTTCTCAATCTCTTTCAGGATTTTGTTGAAGATCCTCAATTGCGTGTATGTATCGGCTTTTGCCCAGAGGCTGTTACCGATAAAAACACCGCATATGAGTGATAATGTAACCAATATAATTAGCAGTTTCTTCATAATTTATACCCCTTTCTCATTAAGAAAGCCTTTGCACATTCAATTACCTCGTTTGCCAATTCATCTAATTTTCTTTCTCCATCGAGTATTTTGATCCTTTTTTTTGCTCGATGTGCAAGCTGCAGGTATGCTTTACGTACCTTCTCATGGTATGTACTGCCCACAGTTTCCATACGGTCATCAAAAATACCCCGTTTGCGTCCTTTTGCTATATCAAGATCAAAAAGAAACGTTAAGTCCGGTTTGATCCCGGCGGTAGCAAATTTATTGAAAACCGAAATCAGACGCGGTGGCAAAGCACGTCCGCAGACCTGATATGCATACGTTGAATCATAAAAGCGATCAGCGACAACGACTTGTTTCTGTTGTAGCGCGGGCAGAATCCTTTCGTAGATAAGCTGGCTACGGGCTGCAAGGAACAATAGCACTTCGCATTTACTTTTCATTTCCTCATATGCAGGATTTAACAGGATATTTCTAATTGCCTCACTGACTGTGGTTCCCCCTGGTTCGCGGACAAAAATATGTGAGATCTTTCTTTGTTCAAGCCAGTCAACCAGATTCTTTGCCTGCGTTGTCTTGCCAGAACCTTCGACACCCTCGAAGGTTATCAAGACCCCGCGACGAACGCCGTGCATAAAGATCCTACTTGCGTTTTCGCCTTCTCTTCATCCCGTATTTTTTTATGAAATTCTCAGTCTTCTCACGGCATATATAGTCGGGGAATTGAACTGGCGGTGATTTGAAGAAATAACTTGAAGGTTCGACCATCGCGCCGCTCAGCTTTTTGTCGAGGGCTAATTTAGCGCACCTTATTGCATCAATAACGACTCCGGCGGAATTAGGTGAATCCCAAACTTCAAGCTTCAATTCGATATTAAGAGGAACATCACCAAAAGTCCTACCCTCCAATCTCATGTGAGCCCATTTTCTATCTTTTAACCAGGCGATATAGTCTGAAGGGCCGATATAAATATTGTCCTCTCCGATATCATATTTCAAGAGAGAAGTCACTGCCTGGGTTTTAGATATCCTTTTTGAAACCAAACGACTTCTTTCCAGCATATTCAAAAAATCCGTGTTGCCACCGACATTGAGCTGTGATGTTCTTTCGATCTTGACACCGCGGTCATTGAAAAGATTAACAAGAACACGGTGGAGAATCGTCGCACCAACCTGGGATTTTATATCGTCACCGAGCACTGGCAAACCTTTTTCAGAAAATCTTTTTTGCCAATATTTCTGGCTTGCGATAAACACTGGTATGCAGTTGATGAATGCACAACCAGCAGTCAAAATCTGCTCAACATACCATTTAGTTGCTTCTTCACTCCCTACCGGTAAATAACTTATCACGACATCTGTTTTTGTCTGTCTTAAAAGACCTACAATATCTGCGGTCGGACCCGGTGCTTTTTTGATAATCTGGGATAAATAATAACCTAACCCATCATGGGTCATTCCACGAACGACCGGGACACCCAGTTTCGGAACCGTGCAGAATTTAAATGTATTATTGGGTTTGGTATAGATGGCTTCAGCTAAATCCTTGCCTACTTTGTTTCTATCTATATCTATGCCAAAAGTAAAATCAATGTCATTAATATGATAGCCACCGAGGCGCGTGTGCATGATACCTGGGATGATAGTACCTTCCTTTGCATTTCGATAGTAGTAGACACCTTGGACCAAACTGGACGCACAGTTACCTACACCGATAATAGCAACTCTAATCTTAGCCATCAAACCTCCTTATGTCTTATTTTACATTATTCTACAGAAAAGTCAACTAATATCTTAATATCTAGTGGATTTTTATGATTTTTTCGATCTGACAATCGTCGTCATTAAAAAATCTTACAAAATAGACACCACAAGGTACAGCACGGCCGATATCATCATCACCATACCAGGTAATCTGTGTAGGATAGGAAATATCGGGCGCAGGACAAGCCAAATTCTTTACCAGACGTCCCGCAACGTCGTATATCTTTATCTGTCCGGTCTGGCCTTGAGGTCCAGGGGAAAAACTGATATTGAGGATATCTCTGAATGGATTTGGGAAGACCTCAAAACCGAAATGAGCATCGGTCTCCATACTTTTATTCTCACGCGCGCCGGCGTAAAAACCAGATCTATACCAACCTGAATTATAAGGGTCATAATGGAAGCGTGGCCAATCAAAATTAATGCCGTCAAGGTCAAATACATAAAATTTAAAATCATAACAACCTACCAAAAGCTCTAACTTTCCGTCAAAATCTATATCAAAAACAGCAGGCGATGAATTAATCCTGTTACCGAGTTTGATCGGAAATCCGGGGTTCCATTGACCATTGCCGTCATAAGCATGTATCTGCCATTCGGTACTGCCGCATAATACATCAAAAATACCATCATCGTCGGCATCTGCGACTATCGGTGGATAGGCATCATGTCCTCTCTTAGGAAAACCAGGTAGCGGGTTGCCTGACGAATCGTAAACAGCAAGGCCAAAATCAAGGCCGTCATTATAGCCAAATACAACGTCGACTTCGCCATCACTGTTTATGTCACCGAAGGCAGGGCACAATTCAATGTAATTTGCGATCATAGAATTCTGCCAGATGACACTTCCGTCACTGCCAACAAGATTAAGTTTGTTGGAAGAATTCCCAGTATAAAAACAGATTTCGAGATTTTCATCACCTACGATGTCGCCAAGCACTACCGAATACTCCTGATCAGGTTCAATCTGGACTGGAAACGGCGGAAAGTAATTGCCCGACCGATCCCACACATATAACCGGCTCGATCCACTACCGCCGCAGCACACGATCTCAAGATAACCATCGTGATTCAGATCGCCTATTGCCGGTGCGCCGCGTATAATACCACTCAATGAATCTAATAATCCACTTGAGTCACCATAAACAGCATGACCGTTATGGTGAAACGCGTAGATATTTGCTGGCGACAGAGTTACTGCAAATATCTCTAAATCCCCATCATCATCGATATCTGCAAGAACCGGTGAAGCAAGCAGACCGCCTCCGTTCAATGATCTTGGCCAACCGGGAAGCACAGTGGTCTGGTCATAATAAGGATTATATCTGATAATATAAATATTATCACTATTTCTCATGACATTAAAAACTATCTCGAAATGGCCGTCATTATCCACATCACCGATCGCCGGAGATGTCCAGATTTTATCGGGTCCGGCATAAAAAAGACGGCCGTCATACCCACTCACCGGCGAACCATCATAATGCCAGGCATAGACATAACCGTCTTCACCGCAGACAACGATCTCAAGGCCAGGATAATCAGGATCGATATCACCAAAATTCGGCGATGAATATAAACCGCCGTGCACGGGTTGAGGCCAGCCCGCGGCAAGCCGGGGATTTATGCGACCGGAAACGGTGTCTGACGGTAAACCGATATTCATCGATGAATCAAAAGCCACCACATAATAATAATAATCATTGCCCGCAACC
>Ga0307426_1000570_pt1 | contig 25436 bp, 24 predicted proteins | sample SalMarWE160340MG_FD_202165 | JGI IMG/M metagenome (GOLD analysis project Ga0307426, IMG submission 202165) | Salt marsh sediment microbial communities from the Plum Island Ecosystem LTER, Massachusetts, United States - WE1603-40 | ecosystem: Environmental > Aquatic > Marine > Intertidal zone >...
AGGGGAGATCGCCTCCCTCCTCTTGACAGTATGAAAAACGAACCTCTCCCCCCAGCCTGGGACATCTAATCTCTAAATGATCATACCTTTTCGGGTCAGTGGACATTTCGGCTGTCATGTCTGCTGTGGCTCCTAGAAAACCGTCTTTTTGTGCCACTCTGTCGTTACGGCTTCGGCAGCCCATCAATGGCTTGGAGGGCCCTGGCAATCTCTTCTTCCGGCATTTCGTACTGATGAAGCTTGCCCGAAAGATACGCATCATAGGCCGCAAGATCCACCAGCCCGTGGCCGCTCCAATTGAAGAGGATCACCTTCTCTTTTCCCTCCTCTTTGGCACGCTCGGCCTCTTGAACAACCGCAGCAATGGCGTGGTTGGTTTCCGGTGCGGAGATGAAGCCTTCCGTACGGGCCCATTGGACACCCGCCTTAAAGGTCTGGATCTGATCATACGCCCTGGCTTCCATGATCTGCTCTTTGACCAGGTGGCTGACAATGGGTGCCATGCCGTGGTATCTGAGGCCGCCTGCATGGATCGGGGCGGGCACAAAATCGTGGCCGAGGGTATGCATGGCCAGCAGTGGTGTGGTTTGGGCCGTGTCTCCAAAATCGTAGGCAAAAGGGCCCCGTGTCATGGTGGGGCATGATGTGGGCTCGGCAGCCACGATGGAAATCTCCTTTCCGTGGATTTTGTCCCTCACAAACGGAAGGCAAAGCCCGGCGAAGTTGCTCCCCCCGCCCGTGCAGCCTATGACCACATCAGGATAGACGCCGATTTTTTTCAGCTGTTTTTGAGTCTCTAATCCATTGATCGTCTGATGCAACAGGACATGATTCAGAACACTGCCCAAAGAATAACGGGCGTTCTCGTCGCCAACAGCGTCTTCAATCGCCTCGCTAATGGCGATGCCGAGGCTGCCGGGGGAATCAGGGTGCTCAGCCAGGATCTTTCTGCCCGCCTCGGTCTTGTCGCTCGGGCTCGGGAAGCAATTAGCACCCCATACATTCATCATCATCCCCCTGAAAGGCTTCTGGTCGTAACTCACCCTGACCATGAATACCCTGCACTCAAGGCCAAACATCTGACACGCCATGCTCAAAGCGCTGCCCCACTGGCCCGCGCCGGTTTCTGTGGAAAGCCGCTTGATGCCGAAGGCCTTATTGTAATAGGCCTGGGCAATGGCCGTGTTGGGCTTGTGGGACCCCGGTGGGCTCACGCCCTCGTTTTTATAATAAATCCGAACAGGAGCATCGAGCAATTTTTCAAAGTTCCGTGCCCGGTACAAGGGGGTGGGACGCCACAGGAGGTATTTCTCCAGGACCTCCTCAGGGATATCGATCCAGCGCTCCGTGCTCACCTCCTGTTCAATCAGGTTCATGGGAAAAACCGGTGCCAAATCGTCGGGGCCAACCGGTTGTCCTGTACCTGGATGGAGAGGTGGGCTCATGGGCGTGGGCATATCAGCCAATATATTGTACCATTGCTTGGGAATCTCACTCTCGTCCAAAAATACCTTCACTGGTTTCATCACCTTTCCTCCTTTTGTTATACACGTTTTTTGAACCGAAAAAGCGAGCGCATTCCCCGTAGCTTGCTGCGGGGTTAGCGAGCGTATCTATAAAGGTCAGCGTTCCTTACGGTCGAAGATTCCCTGTAGCTTGCTACAGGGAGCTTCAATAGGCTAAACTGATACCTTTTAACAATTTCAAAAAAAAAGCCATGGAAAAGACCCATGGCATTTTTCTCATCCCCAGGAGCCATGGGAAGATGCTCCATGCCCACGGCTCATCTTTCATCCCTCTTAGAATGGACTGCCTATGGGCAGGTTCACCACCTTCCCTGCCACCGCCAACAGGGGCCTGAATGTTCTGCGCCGGGAATCAAAAGCATTACGAATACCCACAAAAACTAAAACGCTCCATAACAAAGGGGTAATCCTCTGTCAAGGGCAAAATGGGGACCCTGCAACCATCAGGCTCCCCCACCATATGGCGGGGGGAAATCCCCCTAGGTCAGAAAATTGCTATTCAGACAACCCTGAAAACCGTATCGTTTTCACGGACCCGCTCTTTGACCTCAATGCCAACAAGGTCTCCTGGTTTTGCCTCCTCGATGGGCTGGTTTTCCACCTGCATGCTGCTGATGGTCTCTTCAAAATCGGTCGTGTGACCCTTGAAGTGGAGTCTGTCCCCGATCTTGAGGGTACCGGCCGTGACCTCGATAGCCGCCACACTCGGCTTGGCAAAAAACTTTTCTACCCTTCCCACCTTTTCTTCTTCCATGTTACATCTCCTGGAGGCAGGTTGCTGATGTTTGTCATATACACGTATCGGTTTTACAAAACAACCTTGTTTTGGTAGAAGACTTCATCGAAGCCTCCCCGCGGCAAGCCACGGGGGATTTTCACCGTAAGGAAGTTTTTCATTTTCAGATTCGCTCGCCAACCCCGCCGCAAGCAGCGGGGAATGCGCTCGCTTTCACGGCTCAACTTGCGGTTTTGTGGAGGAATCGCCATTGCGTTTCATACTGGACAACTTGAAGCTCGTCAAGATAGGGGCTTGGCCATGCCTTCTCATCTTGATCCTTTATCTTCCTTCGGGCTGCGCCCCGTCTCGTGTCTCCACGAGACAGGGCGTGCCGCTGTCTCCGGAGAACACCCTGGCCCTTATGCGCTTTGAAAAGGCCGAACACCTTTTTCAAGAACAAGCCTACGCAGAGGCACTCGATATCTATAAGGATTATCTTAGAGAGTTTCCAAAGGGACCTCTGGTGGACACGGCCCTGATGAAGATCGGCCTGCTTCACATGGCCATCGGAGACTTTCCGCGAGCCAGAGAGGCTTTTGAGTCTTTGCTTTCTCACTATCTGAACAGTCCCTTCGCAGAAGACGCCCGGTTCAACGTCATGCTTTCCTATGAAAGAGAAGGGGACTACAGCTCAGTTGTGGAGTATGCAAAACCCGCCTTGAGACTTGCAAAGACCCGTCCTCAAGCCTTTCGCATACACAAGCTCCTGGGCTACACTTACACGGCAAGCATGCAATTCAAAGAGGCCGTCGAGAGTTTCATGAAAGCTTATCAACTCACCTCAGGCCAAGAGCGAATGGAGATTCTGAGTAAGGTGAAGGAGGTCATCACTTACCTGAAGGAACAGGAATTAAGATCCCTTCTTGAGATCTATGGAGACACGATCCCGGGAGGCTATCTGCGTCTTCAATTGGCAAGAGAATATGCGTCGGAAGATCTCGTTGACATGGCCATGAAAGTTCTTTCGGATATGATCCATCTGTTCCCCGAACACGACGAGCTCGAAACGGCCAGGGCCCTCATGGTGGACTTAGAGTCAAGAGCTCGGGTCGATCCCTTGTTGATCGGTTGCGTCCTTCCCCTGTCAGGGCCTTACGGAGCCTTTGGAAAATGCGCCCTCACAGGCATAGAGCTTGCGCTTCAGCAATTCAATGCACAACCGTATGTGAACCCCGTTCAACTGCTCATCAGGGATTCAAAAGGAGATCCCGATGAAGCGGCCACGGTTCTTGAGACCCTGGCCCTCACCCATGGCGTAGGAGCCATCATCGGCCCGATGATCACTTCAGAGTCGGCTGCTATCAAGGCCCAAGCCCTCAAGGTTCCCATCATGACCCTCACCCAGAAGCCCAATATTACTGTAACGGGTGACTACGTCTTTCGAGACTTTCTAACCCTGTCGTTACAGGTAAAGGCCGTTGTTAATTATGCCGTCGAAGACCTCGGACTCAAGAAATTCGCCATCTTGTACCCTGAGGAACGCTACGGCATTTCGTTTATGAACCGCTTTTGGGATGAATTGATAAGCCATGGTGCTGAAGTTGTGGGCGTCGAGTCGTATGGAACAAAACAAACCGACTTCAGCGATGCTATCAAGAAACTGGTGGGACTTTATTACTCCAGGCCGGAAGAGCCTCCGGAAGAAGAAGCGCTGCACGAAGAGGTGTGGGACCAATCCTTGGAACCTGAAGGGGAAAAAACCGCTTGGCTGGACAGGAAAGTCGTCCCTGAAGCCGCTGAGGATACAGCCCCAGACCAGGAGGAGTCGTCCCAAGAGGACCAGGGCGCATCGCCGGAAGAGAAAGTGGAACCCGAGCCGATTATTGATTTTGACGCGATTTTCATACCGGATAGTTTCGAAAAGGTGGGACTCATCGCACCCCAGTTGTTGTTTCATGATGTGGCGAATGTCCTCCTGCTGGGAACCAACTTGTGGCATTCGGACAAACTTATCCAGATGGCTCGAGGTTACGTCCAAGGCGCTATTGTACCGGATGGTTTTTTCGCAGACAGCCCATCACCCAGGGTCAGGGATTTCGTTGAAGACTATGAAAAAGTCTTCGGAAGTCTTCCGGCATTCCAGGAGGCTCAAGCCTACGATGCGGCCTGGATTGTCTTTCAAGCAGCAAACGAACCCGGCGTCCGGTCCAGGCGGACATTGAAAGAGGCCATCATGGGAATCAAAGACTTTCCTGGTGTGACGGGTTTGACCTCCTTTGATAATACAGGGGATGTGGAAAAAGACCTCTATCTCCTTAAGGTTGAGGGAGGCCGTTTTGTCCAGATAAGGCCATGAAGCGCTTTCTTCACGGAGCATATACCCTCCTCACCGGTGGCCTGTTCATGTCCTGTCTTCCCCCTTTTTTGATCTATACCCGCCTCAGTGGCCGCTATCGCGAAAATCTGAAAGAACGCCTGGGCTATCTGCCTGCCGCCCTTTCCAAGGAGTTTCGAGGTTCGCCTCGCATCTGGATTCATGCGGTGTCCCTGGGAGAAGTCAAGGTGGCAGCGCCTATCATCAAGGCGCTCAGGCAGGTCCTCCCGGCTTGTTCCGTCCTTGTCTCAACGACCACCGAACACGGCCGCTCACTTGCCGGACAGATCTTGGGAGACGATGTCCCCGTCGTCTACGCGCCGATCGATTTTGTTGCTTCCGTACGCAAGGCCCTTTCCCGCGTCCGTCCGGACATACTAGTCTTCCTGGAAACTGAAATCTGGCCCGCCTGGCTTGCTGAAGCCCGCCGCATGGGCATCAAAACCGCCCTGATCAATGGCCGAATCTCTGCCAGATCCGTGAAGGGTTATCTCAAATTCCGCCCATTCTTTCGTGAGGTTCTAAGCAACGTTGACGCCTTCAGTATGATAATGGAGGGCGACGCGGCTCGGATCCGGGCCATGGGAGCCGATCCCGCAAAAATCGAGGCGAATGGTAACGCTAAATACGACTTCCTGGCGAGCCTTGCGGACCCTGCTATGGAGGTCGACATGCGACAGGTCTTGAATCTCGAGAACCGTCACCGGGTCTTTATTGCAGGAAGCACCCGGGAAGGTGAGGAGGCCATCGTTCTGGATGCCTATGAACGAATCCTGAGGGAGTTTCCCGACACCATCCTGATCCTTGCCCCCAGGCACATTGGGCGAACACCCGTGATCGGATCCCTGGTTGAGAGGCACGGCTTTAGGCATCAGCTTTGGCGCAAACTTGTCCGACGCGAGGTCAAGCGCAGCGCCCCTGTCGTGATCATCGACACCTACGGAGAGCTCTTTAATCTCTACAGCGTGGGAACCATCGTGTTTTGCGGGGCAAGTCTGGTTCCGCTCGGGGGGCAGAATCCGCTTGAGGCAGCCGTTTGGGAAAAACCGGTTTTTTACGGCCCTTCCATGGAGAATTTTCTGGACGCAAAGACGCTGCTGGAAAAGGCGGGAGCAGGCATATCCGTTTCGAACGCTGTGACTTTAGCCGATAGGGCGGTTTGGTTTCTGCGTCATCCAGATGCCTTGAGAAGCTATGGGGCCAGGGCCCGGCAAGCTGTCATAAAGAACCAGGGTGCCGCTCAGAAACATGCTGAAGTGATTCGAAAGTTGGTGCTCAGCAACAACGGTATGAGGGCTCATCGCGACCTCCCCCCTTTGCCGACAAAACATCATTAGGGAACCTTTTCAGCAAGGGCTCTTCCATAATCCTGGCAGGCACGCATTCCCTCTCCTGTTGCCACCATATCTTCTTTCAGCCTGAAAGAACCTAAATCAACCATGTCCATCTTGAACACATATTCCATGGTGTCAAAAATCAGTTTGGGGGCATCACCGCTGTGGGTATACGACCCGAAGGCCCCGCCCACCTTCCCTTTCAGTTCCGCCTTCTGGACCAGAAAAAGGAAGGTCTTCATGCCATTGGTCATGTCCCTGTGGTAGGTGGGACAACCGAATACATAGCCATCATAGCCCTGCAATGCCTTCTCGTTCTTGATCGCAGTGATCTTTTCCAGCTCAGCTTCGTGTCCACTCATACGAACGCCTTCAGCGATGAATGCCGCCATCTGTTTCGTGTTGCCGGTTCTGCTGTCGTATGCAATGAGTACCTTTCCCATGTCTTTCCTCCTATCCTGAGCGAAGGTGATGTAACAACGATTGCCGATACACTCGTCAGAAAACAGGTATCAGGCCAAGCAGACAGGATTCGGCCCTTGTAGAGGAGTATGGCCGTGGCCCTGCCTGTTGCCTCGGAATGCCCTGAGGCTTGCCAATTATTTTTCTTGGGGCCACTCGACGCCTTCGCGCTCCTCAACGAAATAGCAGAACCTGTTCCACTCAAACCGGCGCTGGGAGACAGGGCATCGCAGGGTGACCTTGCGCCGCCTGGTTTCAATGACCTCCCAGTCCCCCCCACGAGGTCCCCCCTCAATGTGTATTTTCTGCCCCACACGAAACGGGTATGGCCGAAACATCACGACGTTGTCTGTTGCCATGGACCCTTGACCTCATCCGTTTCTGAAAGCCCGGCCCTTCAGGGCGGGGAGCCCTCACTTCTTATCAATATATCTCAGTTGTGACGATCACCAAAATACACCTGTTGGAATTCCTTTAGAAGAGACCTCAGCATGGCAGTGTGGGCAAGATCGGTCGTTTGCTTGCACTTCATGGCGTAAACAAGCATCTTATGCAGTAATGTCAATTTCTGAGGATATTGCTTAGCGTCCAGCTTGATTCGCTGGGTCATAAAATACTGCGTGACAATATGCTGGAGTTCATTGGCATGGCGGTCCTTGTTCGCAACCCAGCGGATCAGCTGATTGTAATTGGTGGGTTTGTCTCCCTCCAACCGTACGATCTCCTTCATCGCCTTTTCAATGGTCGTAATATGCTCAGCGATCATCTTCACTCTCATCTCATCATCATAGATTCCGCAGGGAATCTCACAATGCGCGACCGCATAGGACACGGCGAAAAAGGTCGTTAATAATACAACCAAGACCTGAAAGCTTTTTTTGCTCATCTTCCTCCTCCTTTTGCACCATATTGACCGTTTTTCTTCCCCTACGCCACCTCGAAAAAGGCCTTGGCCTCGGCACCACAAACCGGGCATTTTTCCGGGGGCTCTTTTTCACAGGTGTAACCGCACACGGAGCAAACATAGTAGTCCACAGCCTCCAGGCTGTCCAGGTTGTCCGAGGCCTTCTGGTACAGAGCAGCGTGGATTTTCTCCACTTCATTGGCATAGGAAAAGCTTCTCTCCGCTGCCTTATTGCCCTCTGCTTTGGCTGCTTCTATCATCGCAGGGTACATGGTGTTGAACTCATGGGTTTCGCCCGAGATCGCCTCCTTGAGATTCGCCTCGGTCGTGCCAATGCCGCCTAAGGCGCGCAGGTGAGCGTGGGCATGCACCGTTTCGGCCTCGGCTGCCGCCCTAAAGAGTTTGGCCGCCTGGGGATAGCCTTCTTTGTCGGCCCGCTTGGCAAAGGCCAGGTACCTCCGGTTGGCTTGGGACTCCCCAGCAAAAGCGTCCTTCAGGTTCTCCTCCGTCTTGCTCATAAGAATCCTCCTTGGTAGTAGTTATTCGCGAAAAGCGGTTCTCATCTGAGTCCTCACATCATGAATCCTTCTCGGTCAGGAGGCCGCCTCCTTTACGGAACCAGGTCCAGTCAGGGGCCGGAAGGACTTCTTGGTTGCCCCACACACCGGGCATTTCCAGTCATCCGACAGGTCCTCGAAAGGCGTCCCTTTGGGAATCTTCCCCTTTCGGTCGCCCCTGTCAGGGTCATAGATATAGCCACAATTGGTTGTCTGGCACTGGTACATGTCTTCCGGTCTCGCCATCGTTTTCTCCTTTCTTAGTCTTTCCACCAACCCTTTTTCATGTGGGCCTCCTTTTCCGCTTCTGCCAGTTTCTTGATCTTATAAGCCGAATCCCTGATAACCCCGTAGAGCACACCGCAACCCGTGTCCTCACGCAGCGCATCGCCTTGATCGGCAAGCTCAAACATGTCTTGTGTCAATCTCAACGTCTTCTTGATGCCTTCATCACAAGGCCTCATAATCTTCGTCCATTGAAGCCTCCCCGCGGCAAGCCACGGGGAATCTTCACCGTAAAGAAGTTTTTCATTTTCAGATTCGCTCGCTAACCCCGCCGCAAGCAGCGGGGAATGCGCTCGCTTGGGCGGTTCAAAAGGAGTCATGTACCTCCGGCAGAGCCGGAGGCTTGAGAGCCCTGGAGCCCCTCAAGGGGGCTGAAAAAACAAACTGCTTTTCGTTGAAGAGACTGACTGCCACACGACAATAGCAATTCGTCTCCGTCAATTGGGATTTTCACCCCCACCTAACCTCCCCCATCAAGGGGGAGGAACAAATGGCGGATCAACCATCCCCCTCTGGTGGGAATCAGCATCACCAACATCTCCCCTCCCCTAGTGGGAGGGGTTGGGGGAGGGGGAAAAGCATACTCCCGGAATTGTCAAACTCTGGGAGTCCCCCGGCATAGCCGGGGGTTTACCCAGGATCAATTATGGCTTGAAACCACTTGTCACCTGAAATATCAAGATCTGTGCCAGGCTCAAACGGCCCTCGATGATAGGATAAAACTGCTTTGATACCAAATAGTTGATACCTCTACGGACGGGGGCATCCCTTGCCTCGACACCACAACCTGGGACACTGTTGGGACAGTGTGCGCCTTGAGAGAAACCAATCAAGATAACATCCCGCACTTCCAGTATATTTTCCCACCACATAGAAGCGATGACCTGAATGGCCTGGTTGGGGACAACTCACGACCTGGCGGACCGAACAACAGAACGCCCCACACCAAGTGTCTAAATCCGTATTGATCAACGTGAGTTACAGGCATGCTGGAGCAAACGGGGTCCTGAATCCACCGTGGAGGTGAGGCATCCGCTGGCCGGCCCAGATGTCTCATATTAGACTATGAGACATAAGTGTCTTGTGGGACATCCGGAAAGTCGGCAAAAAACCGATAAAGTGTGGCTCGACCCACACCCAGGATCCTGGCCGCCTTGGCCTTGTTCCCGCCAGTCCGCGCCAAAGCAATCCGAACACTTTCGGGATCCAGTTTTCGGGAGGGACCGCGGGACGGGCGATTGTCTTGCCATTGTTTCAGTTCGAGAGGGAGGTGGCCCGGTTGAATGAGGCGTCCCTTCGACTTGACAAGCGCAAACCGAATGGCACTCTGGAACTCGCGCACGTTTCCGGGCCAAGGATAGTCCATCATGATAGCCAAGGCCTCTTTGGAAAGACCAGGGACTGCACGCCCTTTTTCCGAGGCCTTACCAAGCAAGTGCTCTGCCAGAAGAGGGATGTCATTTTTCCGCTTTCTGAGCGGCGGCAGGTAGAGGGGGACCACATTGATGCGGTAGTAGAGGTCCTCGCGAAAATTCCCCCTTTCCACCTCACGTTTCAGATCCCGATGGGTGGCGCTGATGAGGCGCACATCCACAGAGAGGGTTTTCTCGGCGCCCACGCGCTCAAATACCCCGTCCTGAAGGACCCGCAACAGTTTCGCCTGCACAAGTCTGGGCAGATCTCCCACTTCGTCCAGCAACAGGGTGCCGCCGTGGGCCAGTTCAAACCGGCCCTTTTTGTCCCGCATGGCTCCGGTAAAAGCGCCTTTCACGTGTCCGAAGAGCTCACTCTCAAGGGTGCCTTCTGGAAGCGCCGCGCAGTTGACGGGCACAAATGGGCCTCCGCCCCGTCTGCTCTCGTTGTGAATCGCCGTTGCCACCAGTTCTTTTCCCGTGCCGGTCTCGCCGGCAATATGGACGGGATAGTCGTTGGCGGCCAGCTCCCGTATCTGCTCGAAAACTCGGAGCATCTTGGGATCCTGCCCGATAATGCCAGCGAAGCTGTGGAGTTTGCCCTGCTGTATTTGCAAGCCGATTAGATCTGTGACATCTCGAAAGGCGGCAAGGACACCCATGAAACATCCCGCTTCATCCGTCATTCCTGTGACCGACATCTCAAGCCGCCGCACGTCGCCCTGTTTGGTAACAATATTGAGGGGATAGTCTGTGTGGGTCCAGGAATCCTGGGCTTCGCCGGAAAAGGCGCACCGCCCGCCGCAAAAGGGGCCTCCAAAGGCCTCGTGGCAGTCCTTTCCAAGGATCTCTGCCTTGCGGTAGCCGGTTATCTCCTCGGCGGCCCTGTTGAAGAAGAGGATATGTCTGCCCTTATCGTGGGCGATGATTCCCTCCATGAGATTGTCGAGAATGCGCTCCAGATTTTTCTTGTCGGCCAGGATATTTTCGAGAGTTATCGGCTTCATGGACCAAGTATTCGCTTGTCGGCAGTGGCCAAAGATGTCTTGCAATATGGCCCGGCACACGCGTGATGGAATATAACGAACATCTCGTTGCGTGTCAATTTGGCCAAGTCGGAACATGTTAAGGATCGCTATTTCAACGTCCTGATGCTCTGTCGGACCATCATCGAGACCTTTGAAGAACTCCTTCTCACTTATTTGTATGAGCTTTTTGACCCATCTAAGGGCTTGCTCACTAAACCCTAAAAACTCGGCCTAACGGCCTCAAACAGTTTAGGATTTGCCCACTAACGTGGGCCGTTCGCTTCGCTGAGATGGGTGCCCCAAAAAGCTCATAATAGTCGTTCAAATGAGTTATTCAAAGGTCTCTCATCCTTTGAGCCCGACGGGAGTTTTTCGCCCCTTTGAGGGATGAGCGCCTCTGTGTCCTGACAAGCTTTGCCGGAAATGCCCTGGACGCATCATAGCGTTTGATGCCCGAGCCTGGATGCGATATAAAGACCGACAGATGAGACACCACCCCGCAAGGATCGCAAGATGAAAGGCTCTGGAACCGCACACCTGGAACGTGTGGTCTTGGTTTCCACCCCTTGGCCCCTTTACAATCGTCCTTCTATTCAGCTTGGTGCTCTTAAAGCCTATTTGAAGACCCGGTTTCCTGATTTGAAGGTTGAGGCTTTGCATCTTTATCTTAAGGTGGCGGAAAGGATCGGTTACAAACGCTATCACGCCATATCGGAGAGGACCTGGCTGGCAGAATCCGTGTACGGTGCCCTCTTGTTTCCTGAACGTAAGAACAAGATTGAAAAGATCTTTGACCGCGAGGTCAGGGGTAAGCCCGATCTTCGCAGGGTTGATTTCGAGTCCCTGGTCATGCAGGTAAAAGAAGTATCCGACGCCCTCATGAAAAGCGTGGACTGGGGGCGATATGGGCTTGCGGGTTTTTCTATTTGTCTTTGTCAACTCACCTCATCGCTTTATTTCATCAAACGGATCAAGAAAGGTTTTCCCTATCTGCCTGTGGTTGTGGGTGGTTCTATGTTCTCAGGCGACGGGACTGACGCCTTGCTGGAGACGTTTCCCGAGGTGGACTTTGTCGTTAGTGGCGAAGGGGAACGGCCGCTGAGTCGATTAGTCCGCCAAACGGAAGCTTTACAGGGGGCTGATGCTTGTCCCCCTATCCCTGGTGTTGTTGCAAGGAACCGGGCGAACACCCGGGCCTCCGCCAGCTTTCATCAACTCCAGGACCTGAGCAGCTTACCGCCTCCGGACTACGATGATTACTTTCATCTCCTCAACACATTGGATTCGGAGAAAACATTTTTCCCAACCCTGCCTGCGGAGGTGTCCAGAGGATGTTGGTGGCAGGGCCGTAAGGGTTCGTCAGGCCGAACGGGGTGTGCTTTTTGCAACCTGAATCTTCAGTGGGATGGATACCGGTCCAAGGGGGTGTCGCAGGTGGTCTCAGAGGTCGATCACCTGACCACAAAGCATAAGACCCTCTCTGTCGCCTTCATGGATAATCTGCTCCCCCTGCGCACGTCCAGAGAGATCTTTTTACAACTGGCCAGGCTCCAAAAAGACTTTCGCCTCTTCGCAGAAATCAGGGCCACCACGTCTCATGGGGTTCTCCAGGTCATGCGTTCTGCAGGCATGCACGAGGTCCAGGTCGGAATCGAGGCGTTGAGTACCAGGCTCCTTAAGAAACTTCGCAAGGGAACAACAGCCATCCGGAACATGGAAATCATGAAGGACTGCGAAGCACTCGGCATATCCAACGTCTCCAATCTCATCGTCCATTTTCCGGGAAGCGATGCGGATGACGTGGATGAGACCCTTCGCGCCCTCGAATTCACCCTCCCATTTCGACCCCTCCGGCTTGTCCATTTCTGGCTTGGCCTGGGCAGTCCTGTGTGGCAAGATCCCCGGGCCTTTGATCTGACAGGGGTGTTCAACCATCTCAACTACGCGGCCCTATTCCCGCCGGACGTCTGCCGGGCCATGCGTTTTATGATCCAGTCATACAGGGGTGACCTGCGACAGCAGAGGAAACTATGGCAGCCGATCAAAAAAAAGGTTAGGGCGTGGAAAACGGCCTACGCTGAACTCCATAGCGGCCCTTCCTGTTCCCCCATCCTTAGCTTTCGAGATGGACGTGATTTTTTGATCATCCGGCAGAAGCGCCTGGGCGCACAACCGTTGACGCACCGCCTTGTGGGAAACTCGAGGGCCATCTACCGCTTTTGTCAGAGGCAGCGATCCCTCAAGCGTATCGTCACCCGCTTCCCCAGGGTCGGGGAGGACAGAATCGTGCCTTTTCTGAAGATGATGGTGGACAAGAGACTGATGTTCGAGGAACATGGCAGATATCTCAGCCTGGCCGTGCCGGTAACGGCAGAAAAGCAGGGAGGATAACTGATGAGCAAGTATATGCAGTTGACGGTGCGTATTCGGCCTTACTACAAGAAAGGTTTTGAAAAGGCCTACCCCGGAATTGCCCATCGCCTCGGTTACCTGGACGAAGAATGGGTGCAAGAAGGACCTTCTCTGTTTGAGATTATAAAAAGGCTGGACAAACTTCTTTACCAGTTGGAAGGAGACCCACCTTTCAGAGAAATCCTTCTGCAGCATAGAGGTTCACTGCACAAGCTGTACGAGGACATAGAAGCGCAGATTGCCGACTGGCATCTGGCTCAGGCCGATCAGTTCTTGTACAAGGTGGAGGATATTTTCGACGAGATAGAAAGGGAGCTGGCTAAGATATAGGGACCTGCCTCAAGTGTCTATGGCTCGTCCCGTGGCTTTCAACTCGCCGGAAACGCCGAATTTGACAACTGCTGCCATCCTTTCGGGCACTTTGCAAGGATGAGCTGCTTAAAACTGAATCTGGATCCTTTTTTTGTTTGCCCCTTCCTCCTTTAGGGAAAGGAAGACCTTGCCCAGCCGCTCACACCAGGTGCGCACATCTTTCTCAAACGTCGGGCAGTCTCCCAATACCTCCAAGATATCACCATGTTTCATATCAGGAGCCTTTACCGCGATCTTCAAGACCGGCTGAGGGCATTTCTGACCCAGGGTGTCAAGAACTTCCACTGCCATCGTCACCTCTCCTCACATAAGATCCTGTGGCTGCAGTCCCGTTATCAACGTCTTTTTCAAATGACAAACATCTCCCAATCCGGAAACAGTTGCCTTTGCACTTTCTTCCCGAGCTCAAGCCTCTATTTGACAACAGGCTTGTGACGTAGCACAGCCGCGGCAAAAAGAAAAGCCCCATAAATATTTGTAAAGATTCTGTGAAACCTAACCGAATATTAGGTTATGTCATACTTCCTTTTTTGGTTCCGGCCTGTCCGGCTCAGCAATGACAGACATACATAGACAAAGGAGGTTCTTGTTATGAAAGAGGTGAAAGCTTTTGAGGAGAGGGTCTGGGGACATATGGCCATGGCCACAAAAAACAGAGACGCAAAAAAGATAAAAGTGCTTACTGCCATCGCCCAAGATATTGAACAAATAAAGGAAGATGCCAGAAAAATTGAAGATGCCATGAACGGGCTCGAAGACAAACTTGAGAAACTGGGCATCTCCCCGCACGTGACTGAATCTGGAAAATGCGTCTCATGGAAAGTCACTACGGGTGACATCGCTCAGAGTGTCTTGTCCACTCTGAAGCTGAAAAAGGCCGGGCTTATTCCACTTGACGGAACCCCGTTTGAAGTCCAAACATCGCTGGGCCAAGTTTTCCAGACCGATGAACTTCGAAGTGAAAACAGGCTCAGGGAGAAAAAGATGATCAAAGAATTCTATCAAGGGGAAGGGATTACAGCCGGGGACGCCATTATTTGGACGGAAATGGACCCGTACAAATATCGTCTCGAAAGGGCTTCGTAAAGCAGGCCAACTCACCGACGTTGTTCACAAAGAACTTCGCGCGGCTGTTTGCACCTCATCTTTTTTTCCGTTTTGACTTGGCCACGGAGGTCAGGGCTTCTATCTTTTGGTGGATGAACTTCTTTTCGGACCAGCACGCCAGCCTTCCGATGAGGCCATATTCATAGGCCCGATCAACGCGCTCTTCCTCCAGTTTCAGTCCTCCAGTGGTACGCATGGCCGCCTGGATACAGGATTTCGCCAAAGCGCACTTCAAACATTCAGGCGGTGTGGTCCGTATGCCTTCTTCGCCCACAGGAAATACAATATCCAATCGACCGAAGCACTCGGGTCGCCGATCTGTGCGGTCATCAGCCATCGCTTTTTTGCACCAGAAGCAGAAACTCCGAAAATGAACTACAAAACCATTTCATTTTCATTCCCGCCTCCCTGTTGCGTGGTGCGTAGCACACAAACGGAAAAAAAGGAAGACTGCTGGCAGGTGTGACACCCGCCAAGGGCCTTTTTGCTGACCGTTGACACCTTGATGATCAGCGGTGGTGACGTGGCTCGCAGCCTGCAGCGGCCCCTTCTGCAGTCGGAAAGTCAACAGCCGGTGGTCGCGGTCGCAGCGACGGCATTACCAAACGGATTGCGGATCATGGGTGCAATGTGAAGCTCCCTGACCAAAGGTCGGGGCTCGCGGGAAGCAGGCCGGTCAAGGCGGCAATAGGAGCTTGGGGATTTGAGACATACGTTTCAAGACACTCGTAAGAAGTGTTTTTCGAACGACATTTTTCTCCACTCCCTTCCTCTTGAAAAATGATGCAAAGTCGTTTAAAAGATACTAATTGTGGTCGGGAAGTGAAAAAAAGCGTCTTCACAAGACCGCAAGAATCATCAATAATGATGGTTTCGTAAAAAGTCGATTGTGCTCGCTCCGTGAACATTTTGGGTGCCCCTGAGGTGCTCAGCTAAAATGCTAACACGCGGTGAAGCTCTGCGCTCAACTCGGGCTAACACCCTCAAACAGTTAGCATTTCTTAACGCTGAACACCTCAAGCGCTTTATCCCCAAAATGCTCAATTTCGCTCACAAGAGACTTTTTACGAAACCATCAATAATAAGAAGATTGTTGCCACCGTCTGAACCGTGAGCACCTTTCGGGCAGACCGGCTGTCGTACATTATGGTGTCCAAGAAAAGATCAAGAAACCTTGCCGGCCAGGGGCCGGCACCTTCAAAAAGACAGGACAGTCTGCTTTCTGCTGAACGCCTGAAGGCTACGGTCAGGGTAGCCAGCGAGATTGCCCACGAACTGAATACCCCCCTTGGCGGCATCCTGATGTACAGTCATCTCCTCTTAGAGGATCTGGCTGAGGATGATCAGCATCGGGAAAAAATTGTCAAGATCAATAAGTTGGCGCATCGGTGCAAAATCATTGTGCAAGGCCTGCTCGATTTTGCCCATGAAGAAACCCCTCACCCGAAGTCGGTCCAGATCAACCGGATATTGCGGAATGTAATAGGTTTTTTGGAGGATCATGTCCTTCTGAGAAACATCACCATTCAGACTGATCTTGACCCGGCCCTGCCTGTGGTTGCAGGGGATGAAAACCAACTCGAACAGGTCTTTGTGAATCTCATCATCAACGCAGCACAATCCATGGACGGAAGGGGCACTCTGACGTTGCGCACCGAGCTTGCTTCTGACGTGAACCAGGTTCGGATTGAATGTTTGGACACGGGTTGCGGTATAACCGATGAGCACTTAGGAAGGATCTTCGAACCCTTTTTCACCACCAAGAAAAAGGACAAGGGAACAGGCCTGGGCCTTTCCATCTGCCACGGTATTGTTCAGCGACACGGGGGAACCATGACGGTGGAAAGTTCAAAGGGACAAGGGTCCACGTTCACAATCCGTTTGCCTGCGGCCGAGATGGATTTGGCCCCGCGGGCTGAGCAGGCTGTGACCCTTTAGGCCTCGCGCAAGGTGTGGCACAGAGGCATGATCTGAAAGCAAGAAAAGTCTTACATCCCGAATACTTCTAACCGGAGCATCTCAAACTGATGGAGGCCAGTTACAACATCCTGGTGATTGACGACGACGCTTTTATGAGGGACGCCTGCCACCAGGCGCTTACCAAACATGGGCACAGCGTTACCATGGCAAAAAGTGGTCGCGAGGGGCTCGCCCTGCTGGAAGACTGGTCATTTGATCTTATCCTGCTCGATTTGAAGATGCCAGGCGAAGACGGGCTCTTTGTCCTGGCCAAGATCCAGGACCTCGATCCAGAGGCGATCGTCGTGATGATCTCAGGATACGGCTCCATTGAGACGGCTGTTCAGGCCATCAAGCTCGGGGCCTTTGACTTTATTGCCAAACCCTTCACACCGGATGAGCTGCTTAAAATGGTCAACCGGGTGCTCAGGAACCGTCGTCTCACCATCGAGAATTTGTGTCTCAAGCAAGATCTCCAGCAGCAACCCAGGCACACGGAAATGATCGGTGAAGGCCCTGCCATGGCAAAGGTCAAGGAGATGGTCGCCATGGTAGCCCCCACAGACAGCACCGTATTGCTACAGGGTGAAAGTGGGACGGGCAAGGGTCTTGTAGCCCGGAAAATCCATGAGACGAGCAAGCGGCGCGAACATCCCTTCATCTCCATCGATTGCGGCTCCTTGGTGAAAACGCTTTTTGAAAGTGAGCTTTTCGGCCATGTTAGAGGGGCCTTTACAGGCGCAAATGCAACCCGGCACGGCAAGTTCGAGATGGCCCACGGAGGCACCTTGTTCTTCGATGAAATATCCAACATTGACCTGGAAATTCAAGCGAAGCTCCTCAAGGCAGTGGAGGACAAGAGCATCTCCAAGGTAGGGGATCACAAAGTAGTCAAAGTCGATGTTCGTCTCATATCGGCCACAAACCGGGACCCTCAAGAGGCCATGGCCAAGGGACACTTTCGGGAGGATCTCTTTTTCCGGCTTAATGTGATCTCCATCCACTTGCCCCCTTTGAGAAACCGCAAGGAGGATATCCCGCTGCTGGTGAATCACTTTTTGAAACTGTTCAGCCACAAACAAGGAAAGGCCGTGCGGGGTTTTTCTCCTAATGCGATGGAAACACTCACACAATACAGCTGGCCTGGAAATGTTCGTGAACTGGAAAATACCATAGAACGGTTGATCGTATTTGCCCGGGACAAAACCATTACCTCCCAGGATCTCGTTTACTCCAATACCGTCTGTTCCCCAATGGTGACCACAGAACCGATCCGCCTGGAGGAAATGGAACGACAGCATATTATGAAGGTGCTGGCCAGCGAAAATGGAAACAAATCCCGAGCTGCTCAATTGCTCGGGATTGATCGCAAAACACTCAGGACCAAACTCAGGAAATATGAGCTTCCAGCCGCAGAAGGCGAGGTACATCCGGATGCCACCTGGACGCAAGGCTCATCATAGAAATAAATGGACAAGAGCGTTATCCGTGCTCGCTGACCGGAGTCGAGGCTGCTTTGCAAATTGAGACAGCCTCAAGCTGCATCGAAAGGAGGCCCCTTCGTGGCCATCGAAGATGTCATACGCCATCATCACAACCCTGATAGAGATCTGAAGTCAGATCAGAGCTTGCCTCCCTCCGACAACGTCAATGCCTATCTGAACTTCTTGACCATTGATGATATCATCTATCGCGTCATGTGGAATAGCGGACTCAGGAATGCAACGGCCGTGGAGTATAACACCAACCACAAGCGAATTTTCGGCCGTAAGGCCTTTGGCGGCAAAACCGTACTTGTGCGAGTCGGGATCGACGTTCCCGTCGACAGCAACGGTCGTATCTCCGGCGTTGAGAGGATTCGTAGCGCTATTCCCACCCTGGAAGAGCTCTCTGGTTACGGAGCGCGCGTGGTTGTCATGGGTCATCAGGGGCGTGCCGGCAAACGCAATTTTATCGAACTCGACCAGCATGCCCGAGTGATCAGGAAGTTGATAAACCGCCCTTGGCAGCCCAAGAAAACGGTCAGGTATCTGGGCAACCTGACTCAGAAAGAAGTTGTCGCCAAGCGGATCAGGTCACTGAAGGATGGCGAAATCCTGGTTCTAAACAATGTCCGTTTTCTGGTAGAGGAGGTCTTCATTAGGGACAAGCCGGGGTTGAGGCCCCACGAGGTCAACGAAGGGGCCCGGTTTGTTTCCATCTTAGAGCCGTTGATCGATTTTTATGTAAACGACGCCTTTAACACGTCTCACCGCAAGCATGCCTCCATGATCGGGTTTACGAATGTCCTGAACCTGGTGGGGCGGAAGACCGAGATCGAAATGATGGAAAACAGACAGGTCCTTCATATTATCGAATACCCCTTTGTGCCGGTTTTTGGGGGATTAAAAGTGGGAGACTATCTGGGGCTCATTAAGAACTCCATTCTTTCTGAGAAGGTCCCCTACGTCTTGCTGGGGGGGACTCCAGGGATCATTGCCTTTCTGAGCAAGGAGATCCGGCCGGGTGAATGGTACAACTTCGGCAGGACCACGGAAAGATTTCTGGAAAAAAACGTGAGCAAGGCCCTTGGCAGGTTTTTCGAAGGGCTTTACAGGCGTCCGGAGGGACGAAAAAAGCTGATTGCGCCCGTGGACTTCCTGGTAAAGTACGACTCAGACATAGTGAATCTGACTGCCAGTGAGATTCACAACCACCCCAAAAAGGATCAGTTCCACGTTTGGAGTATCGGGGAAAAGACCACCAAGCGCTTCGTGTCGTACCTCTTGAAGGCTAAGACCATCTATAAGAAAGGACCGGTGGGAAAGTGCGAAGAGCCTGGTTTTGAAGGGCCGGAACGCTTAATCCTCAAGGCGATCATGAAGGCTCGACAGAAAGGCGCCTACACCATTTCTTCCGGGGGGGACAGCGCCGAAATCGCAAAGAAACTGCAATTTGACGAAGACACGTTGTTTTCAAGGTTGAGCGACGCAGGGGGGGCCTTTGTCCATGTCTTGGAAGGAAACCGTATTGCCTGGCCCATGCTCCAGCTCAATACTCACTGGAATCTCTTTTATAACAAGAATCTGAGATCGGCCATCCCCTTCAACTATAACTTGAAATCACGGTATCGCCTGGAGTTGACCATCCCCCACCAAGGCCTCCCTGAAGCCCTCCGATATGAGTCGCCCCGCTAAGATCGCCATATTCCTCGGCGGCGCAGGGTTTTTCATCCTGGTCGTATTCCTGAACTGGACAGCCCTGGCCCAAAGGGTCACCGTGTGGTACGGCCTGGTCAAGGATCCTGAAAAAGTCAGGACTTTCCTGCGAGGCTGGGGCCCGATAGGAGCGCCACTGGCCTTCATAGGCATTCAGATTCTGCAGGTGATCTTTGCCCCTTTCCCGGGAGAGGCTAGTGGCTTTGTGGGGGGCTATGTTTTTGGCGCGTTGCCCGGGTTTGTCTACTCTTCCATCGGGCTGACGGCAGGTTCGCTGATCAACTTCATCCTGGGCCGGATTCTGGGAAGACGCTATGTGAAAAAGTGGGTCCCGGCCCCTTACCTGAGGAGGTTTGACTCTCTGGCGAAACGTCAGGGTGTGATTGTATTCTTTTTGTTTTTTGTTGTCCCGGGATTTCCTAAAGACTACCTTTGTTTTTTCCTTGGACTGACGAATCTCTCTGCCAGGGTCTTCATACTCATGGCGGCTGTCGGTCGCATGCCCGGCACCCTTATGTTAAGCCTACAAGGCGCCCAGGTTTTTCATAAAGATTACCCAACATTGATCCTCCTGACGGCTATCTCCCTTGCTTTTCTAATTCCTGCCTATTGTTTGCGAGGCCGGATATACGCATGGCTTGATCGAGTAAACCCTGCCAACAACGCCAAATCATAAAGCACGAACCCGATGCCTGATTCCCAAACCAATCGAAATAGCTCACTATTCCTCCGATTTTGCTCTGTCGGCTCGGCCAAATCTGAAGCAAATCTGAGCGCCAAATCTGCGAACTTATTCTTGCGTGAGCCCTAAGAGTGCGTTATGAGTAGACAAACTACAATAGCCTACCACCTAACAGTGAAGGAGACAGGCCGTGACCTACTGGAACTTCCGTGAACAGTTGAGCCGCCAAGACAAACTGAGACGGTCGGTCTATGAAAGCCTCAGGGACGAACTGGACCAATATCTTATAGACTACGGGTTGGTGGATTCTTATCACCACTTTGTGGACCAACATCTCCCCTATCCTTTCGTGGAAAAAAGGGAGCTGAAGCCAAGGGCACGCATTCCTGATGTGGAGTACGAATGTCACAACCGATTCCTTGTGATCTTTCTTGAAGATGTGATTCCCGGTGCCTATAAGAAGTACATACGATTCTTTGATGACAATAAGACGACCAAAGAGAACTTGATGCGTTCTGGAACCGTCCGGTTTTCGAAGAAATACTCCAGAAACACGAAGCTCTTTGAATCTTCCAGGTTCTCAGATTTTCTCAAGGGCTTGCTCCCGGTTGACTATGCCCTTCTCATCCAACGGGACCCCACGATCAAGGCAAGAAATAGATACAGCCTGTCTCATTTCCGTGTGCGCATTGACTGGCCCATTGCCGATGCCGCAGAGGACATGGCCCGCGATTTGAGATATATATCCAAGGAGCTATATGAGAAGGGAGAAGTTTACGCAGAGGAGATTCAAAAAAAGTTTTTTGAGTATTATGGCTTGCCCGCGGCATCAGGCGGACGCCGTACCGCCTCCGTAGTTGGGGCGCAGTTTCTAAGACGCGTCCCATGCATATCAACCATATATGTAGCAAGTTGCGAGTCAAGGGGCCTGTACCGTATCTCGGAAAGGGGCGTTTCAAAATACATACTCATGAAACTGACGGACAACGACATACAAAACATTGCCCAGATGCACAACCTGCAAGCCAGGACGGTGAAGAAAAACTATGTCGTCGCGGAAGAAGAAGGCGAAGGCATTGTGGTCTTTCAGACGACTTACGAACGGACCAGCCACGCCAGATTCCCGGAGGATGGCAAGCTAAGAGAATTGAACTCTGAATATTTCTGGATGACCGTCGTCAATCAGAGCATTTTACCCAAGGCAGGCGTATGGGACAAGACCCCTCTTCCGTACAGTATCATTTACACCTAGCTTTTGCCCATGCTGGGTTTGCAGACGGACACTATGCCACAATCTGCCTGAAATAATCGATGGTCTTTTCCAACCCCTCCGTCAGATGGACCTGCGGTTCCCAGTTGAGTTTTTGCTTTGCCAAAGCAATGTCTGGCTGTCGTTGAACAGGATCATCTTCTGGAAGCGGCTTGTATACGATCTCTGACTGAGACCCGGTGACCTTGAGCACAAGCTCGGCAAGACTCTTGATGGAAAACTCATGTGGGTTGCCAAGGTTGACCGGGCCGACAAAATCTTCACGCTGCATCATCTTCATGCACCCGTCAATCATATCTGAAACATAACAAAAGGAGCGGGTCTGGCTGCCATCGCCATAGATCGTAATCGGATCGTTTCTGAGGGCTTGGACGATGAAATTGCTCACCACCCTCCCGTCTGAAACCGCCATTCTCGGACCGTATGTGTTGAAAATACGCACTATCCTGACATCCACTTGATTTTGGCGATAATAGTCCATCATCAGCGTCTCAGCCACCCGCTTCCCCTCGTCATAACAACTCCGCAGTCCGATGGGATTGACGTACCCCCAGTAACTCTCCGTCTGGGGATGTTGTTGAGGGTTCCCGTAAACTTCCGAGGTCGAAGCCTGCAGAATACGGGCCTTCACCCGCTTGGCAAGGCCTAACATGTTGATCGCTCCCATGACACTGGTCTTGACCGTCTTCACGGGATTGTACTGATAATGGACAGGGGAGGCCGGACACGCCAAATTATAAATCTGATCAACCTCCAGGAACATGGGCTGTACAAGGTCGTGACGGATTACCTCAAAATTCTTGTGATCCATCAGGTGCAAGATATTTCTCTTTGATCCGGTAAAAAAATTGTCCAGACAGAGCACCTCCGCCCCCTGTGCAACCAATCTGTCACACAGGTGGCTGCCAAGAAATCCTGCTCCTCCGGTGACAAGCACTCTCAGCGCCCCCATAAACTCCTCCTATCTCGTTGTTTTGGCAACCCAGGCCGTTGTTTACCCGTGGCTGCGAATATGCTCTACAATCTTATCTATGGCTCCTGCACCCGCACTGATCCAATAGACCCATCTCTTTTTTCTAAAGACACGGTGGACCTGCCCCATGCCATCAAATGCTATGACCCGGAGGCCCTGGACGTCCAATTCACGATAATGCCTGAAGGGCGACCTTGCACTATGTTTCATCTTATGAATCATGACTTCAATCTGCTTCCCGGCAAGTTCCTCAGAGGAAGCTTCAGATACCCACAGGGTCGCTTTGTCGCCGCTATTGCCTTGATAATAGGCTATAAAGCCCCTCACCATATCGATAGGCATCCCGTGAAGTTGGTTGATGGCTTCTACGGCTCGGTCTCCAGTGATCACCTTCACGAGTTCCAGATCCTGGACATGAGCACCAAAAGGCAAAGAAGGTTCAGATGAATGGCACGCCGCCAAGAAAAAGCAGGCAATAATCCAAACCCGACAGGCTTTTCCAAGAAAACTCATCATGGATGGTCTCGTGAGAGATTTGTTCACAGGCACAGGGAAAAGCTACAATTGAAAGGAGGGGATGTCAAGCCAAGGCCCTCTTATGCAAATAACAGACCGATACGCTTCCGATCTGACATAGACCAGGTCTGCGCCAGGGGTTTGCCATCCTGTCCAGAAGCGTATCCATCCTTGCTGATAATCTTCTTAACCCTTCCATCTTCGTACAATCGATAGACCCACGTTTCATCAGCGAACTCAACCCGCATAATATCCGCAGGCAACACATAACTGACAATCGGCTCGAAATCGCTGAGGTCCGCTGACGCGGGCCAAAAGATCAAACACAAAATGAGAGCTGACGCAAAACAGAATCTCACTGCCCTACTCCCTAAATGATTCCCCCATTGGCTCTATTTCAACCCCGTCTCCCTTCATCGCCTGCAACAAGAAAGAGCAACTCTGGTGCCAAGCCCGCCTTTTGTGATTTATTTCGTGTGTCTTCAAAAGGTTATATTCTGTTACGTGGCTTGAAAGCCGAGAGAGATGAGAAATAAGAGTGCTATATTGAGGAAATGGAGGTGATATATTTTGGAAAAAGGTTTCTCTTTTCAGCTGACTAAGGGGAAAGAATCGTTACGCTGGGGTGTCGTTCATGGGTAGTTTGAGTTTAAAGATGAAAGGTGGCTCTTCGGTCCAGTCCGCTTCTCTGATCCAGACCATCTCTCCGATCTGCTCCGGTTCTCCTTTCCACAGTGTTTCGCCTTTCGGGAATGTGGCTACTGTATGAGAATTGCCGGCGATCAATTCCAGAACGCCTGCCTCCGTTGTCTCGCGGTCTTGACGCCATGTTTTCCCCTCCCGAATAGACTTTGCTCTTCAACCCATGCCACAAGCAGGGGTGAGCCTGTTCAAGTTCTTCAAGATCTATATGAAAACATCATGCCAAGTTGATCTGTTCTCATATTTTCCTTTATTTTTATAGAGTTAAACCAAATCTGAGGAGAGACAAGACGGAGAACATTGGGTAAATGAGGTCCTACTCTGTGAAAACAAGTGCCACTTGTATGCAATACAAGCAACTTCCCCAGGGGCAAGCTATTGTCGTGTCCCAGGAATACTTTGCATTATTCGGACGCAGTCCAAAGCCTGTTTGCGAGCGACATTGAGCATTTTGGGAGGCCAGACGGGTGGACAGGATAGAGAGATCAAGCATCGGTGCCATATGCCCTCTTAACATCCTGCACGTAGAGGGAGTAGTCGCGCAGGGGGATAAAGGATGCCGTATTTCGATTGTTCAGGACAAAGAACAGAAAACTGGATGTCGTGGCCAGAATCAGCACAAAGAGTAAGACGAGGAGACCACCGCTGTATGTAGCCCAACCCGGGATGGCGAGGTTGGTAAAAAAACGTATGGCCACAACCGCAAAGAGGATCCCGACCAGCAAAATGCTGAAGCCGCCCGCAGCAACAAGCGTGCGCGTTCCCACGACCTCCCCAAACACGGATATGGCGCTCAATCCGTGTATAACAAGGGATACAAAGTTCATCGTTGATTCCCCGGAAAGACGTGCCCCCCGAGACGTTGCCACCGTGCGAAGCGGCAGGCGGAGCTTGAAGACCGCGGCTGCATAATGATTCCATAACTCGGGAGATACCACCAGTGCAGAGAGGCCCTGGAACGGAATCACGCTGAAGTTGCCGACCCGAATTCCAAACCCTGTCAGCGCTCTGTGTAAGATCCGATAACACCAGTAACAGAACTTGAACAGAGGGGTTTCCAACCTCTTTGTTCTCTCGGCAAAAATGAAACGCTCCCCACCAGTGCCGGAAAACTCCGTGATCAGTCGGGGGACATCTTCCGGACGATCTTGCCCGTCGGCATCCATCACCAGAACAGCGTCGCACGGCACCTTCTCAAAGATATACGTCAAGCCTATGGCGATCGCCCTCTGATGGCCCAGATTCCTTCTCAGTCTCAGTACGTCAATGGCATCCACCTGATGAAGCCATTTCTTGACCAGGTTGGCAGGCGTGGGATTGGGCGACCCATCGTCGACCAGAAGGACGACGGGACGAACGTGACAGCCGGCCAGTGCAGAGTCGATCTGCTCTATCACCAGGCCGGCCGCATCCCAATCATTATAGACAGGCATCAGTATGACAAGAGCAAGTGAAGCGAGCTCCTGTTCGTCAGCCACCATATTTTGCTCCTTTCACGGCCCAGCCATGACCGGCCGGATTGCAAAAGCCCATGGAGAGCGATTAGCCCCCATTGAGACAAGAACTCAAGGTGAACCTATTCTCACCTGAGCCTGGTTTTTGGTGCCGTGAACATATGAGAAACACAATGGTGTGTCAAGGCGAGG
>Ga0307426_1000576_pt1 | contig 25335 bp, 21 predicted proteins | sample SalMarWE160340MG_FD_202165 | JGI IMG/M metagenome (GOLD analysis project Ga0307426, IMG submission 202165) | Salt marsh sediment microbial communities from the Plum Island Ecosystem LTER, Massachusetts, United States - WE1603-40 | ecosystem: Environmental > Aquatic > Marine > Intertidal zone >...
TGCAGCGTGAAAAAGGTGATAATAACATCAAAATCCCCATAATCCATCCGGCGGAGCAAAATGGCAGGCGAGGAAAAAATCGGCATTCGCTTATATACCAAGGAGAGTTGTAGCGATTAAAAAATAAAAAGAGACACTAATAATATCAATGGCAGTTGTTACAAGCGGTCCCGTCGCCACGGCGGGATCAATATTAACCCTTGCAAACCCCATCGGAACCAGCGATCCGACAAGGGCGGCTATGGACATGGAAGAAATAACGGCCAGCGTAACTGCTAAGGCAAGCATCAGCATGCTGTATCGAAACTGGGCCACACTGCCGATGAGCAGTCCATAAACCAGACCCAGAATCACACCGATAGAAAGCTCCTTGAGAACCACCGGCCAGATATCCCGGGCGCTGAGGCGTCCGGTCGCCAGCCCGCGAACCACAATCGTTGACGACTGCGTACCGATATTACCCCCCATGCCCATGATCACCGGTATAAAAGCGGCCAGGTAGGCAAATTTCAACAAGCTGTCTTCAAATTTGCCGATAATAAAAAAGGCGACGATCCCGCCGATACAACTGGCAAACAGCCATGGCAGGCGAATGCGTGTGCTTTTCAGAATAGACTTGGTTTCAACGAATTCTTCCCCCGCTCCGGCCATCTTCAATATGTCTTCCGTGGCTTCTTTCCTGATGATGTCGATTACATCATCGACCGTGACAATACCCACCAGGCGGTTGGTCCCGTCGACCACCGGTACGGCCAAAATGTCATAACGTGCCACAATTCTGGCAACCTCTTCCTGGTCCATGTCGGTCTGAACGGAGACAACATCCGTGGCCATAAAGTCCTTGAGTTGAGTTCCAGGCGGTACCACCACAAGCTGCCGCAGGGAGCTAACCCCAACCAATTTACCATATTCATCAACCACATAGAGATAAAAAGGCATCTCAACATCAGAATGCTCTTTTTGCAGTGATGCGATGGCTTGTCCGGCGGTGGCATCCTCTTTCAGGGCGATAAAATCGGGCACCATAATGCCGCCGGCCGTATCATCATCATAGCGCAGCAGGCCTTCCACTTCTTCCGATTCGGCCTTCTGCATTTTTTCCAGGATAGTCTTGGATCTCTCCTCGGGCAAACGCCCGATGATATCCGCCACGTCATCGGCCGGCATGCTTTCCAGAATATGGACGATATCTTCGATTCGCATGTCCTCGATGAGGTCCTGGAAGGTGTCTTCATCGAGTTCACTGAACAGAATACCTTTTTGCACCACATCGGCTATCATGTTAAACAGTTTACGCTGTTCAGCCAGGGACAGTGAGCGAAACAACACCGAAAGGTCGGCCGCATGGGCTTTGTTCACTATCTTGCTGAGATGGCTCGTTGCTCCTCGTCGTAAAAGCCGTTTAACACTATCAACCAGAATTCTGTTACGGTCGGTTGGCATGTCCGTATACCGTGTCTTTTTAAGTCTATTATTTTTTTACTAGATAATTATTCAGCGCAAAACCCAAAAAAATTCGAAATGCGAAGCACGAAATACGAAACAAACCCTAAATTCAAGGGATTTCGGATTTCGATATTCGGATTTTAATTTATGGGTCTATAAGCTGCTGAGAAACCATAAAAAAATGACTATCGATAAGGATAATTTAATTCGCTTACGGCAGATGCAGGGTTACCACCTGCCCAGGTTCACCTGGAATTGAAACGGGTTTTCCATTGAGTTTTATTTTTACACCGGCGGCATTGCCGATAAGCAGGTTGTAACCGGTTTTGGCTTCAAGCTGGATGTTATCTCCAGAACTTAAAGTGTACTCGGTCGACTCCTTTTCATCTATGATGACCTTCACCCATGTATCTTCCTGAGCCGTGATCTGCAGGGATAATTTTTCCGTAATGACATTCCCGGATTCCGCAGCCGGGTTAATGCCTTTTTCAGATTCGCCGGCAACGGGCCGCTCTGCGGCGGCAGAAGATTTCTGCGGGGGTGGCTCAGCCGTACCCTGTTGATTGTGGAAATATGAAACAACTGTGATGGACAGTGCTATGATGGATAGAAACAAAATTAACACAAGTATTAACTTCCACCACATATTTTGCGCCGGCTTACCAATCGATGCCTCGGATTCGGCTATTTTTTGCACGACATCAAGCCGCGACTCATAACGGCGGACTGCCTCATCACCATCAGCACCAATGGCGGCGGCATAAGAACGCAAAAAGCCTTTTACAAAAACCCCAGCCGGCAGTTGCTCGTGATTCTCTTGTTCAACGAGCATAAGATTACCAAGACCGATGCGGGTTTGCTCAGCGACCTGTTCAAGGCTGATCTTTTTTTCAAGCCGAATAGCCTGCAAATAACGCCCGAATGATAAGGATTGCCTGTCGTTTTTCATGACCATACGCACGGCTATTGAATAACCTTAATATACGATCTTGCCCGCAGTTCCTCAAGCCACTCCTGATATCGGGTATCGACGTATTCGCTGTAAAGTAGTTGTTTAATATCAGCTTCCACCTCTTCAAGAGGCTGGGGCGGCGTTTCCTGGATTTCCTGGACATAAATAATCTGATAACCGAAATTGGTATCCAGCACTTGCGAATATTCAGCGGCTTTCATTTTTCCCACAACCTTTTGTAATTCTGCCGACAACTCGTCTCGACGGTACAACCCCAGATCGGTGCCCTTGACCGGAGAGGATGATTCATTCAATTCCTTTACCAGGGTTTCAAATGAAGCACCCTGTTTCAATTTAGCCTCGACGGCTTGTATTTCCTTTAAGGCGGCATCTTTTTCAGACGGAGATGCTTTAGTGAAAATATTCCAGAGATAGTATTTCTTCTCACCGGCATACTTTTCCTTATGTCTTTCGTAGTAAGCCTTTATATCCTCCCGCGTAATCACAATTTTGGATTTTACCTCCCGGTTCACCAGCTTGGTTCTTAAAATCTGCGCTTCTATCTCCTTGCGATATTCCTCCATGGTTAATCCCTGCGCGGCAAGTCCCTCACGCAACTGCTCATCGGTAAAAGCGCGTGCCTCTTTTATGCGTTCAACGGTTGTGTCAATTTCTTTCTGGGTCACAGAGATTTGGTAGCGTTTTACTTGTTGATCCGCCAGTTGGCTGTCAATGAGCTGGTTGAGGACATCGCTGCGAACCTGGAAAAGGGTCTGGCGTTCTTTCTCCGGAGGATACCGCAGGGCTTTAATGTTGGCCTCAAATGGTCTGAAGGCCCGATTTAAATCGTAAAGGGAAACAATATCAGCATTGACCACCGCCACGATGCGATCGACCACTTCAGATTCCTGTGCCCGCAGGCTGCCGGCAGATGCTGCTGTGATCAACATTAAAACCCAGGCGATCGCCGCCAACCTGCGCCGGCCTTTTCTGCAATTAGTCGCTCTCTGAATCATCGCCGACCGTTTTTTCATTTTCTTCAATGCTTTTGGAACCGGTTATCTTTTCCCATAGCTCGCTGTTGATCTCAATGACATACTGCGCTTTCAGGGCTTCAATCCAGGAATGGTATGTTTCTTCCGCTTTTTGGCGGCGCAGTTGTTTGACAATGGCCTCGTTGATGTCTTCTGAGGTTTGCGCCGATTCGGATTCCATCTTCCTGCCCTGATAATGCTTCTGGTAATATTCGGAGATGTCCTCAGGGGTAATTGTGATTCGGCTTTTAAGTTCTTCTTCGATCACTTTATCCATGATCAGGCGGTTTTTTAGCCGGTTTTTCCAGGAATCATAGGAGACGGCAAACTCCAGCAGTGCTTTTTCGAATTCTCCCTCTGGATAGTCGCTTTTAATCTCGGAAACGGCTTTTTCGAGTTCGGCATCGGTTACGCTGATTCCGAGCTTCTGCGCCTGTTCAAGAAGAATCATTTCGACAGTCAATTCATTTAAAAGTCTTATCTGTGCATTTCTCAAATCTTCCGGATGTTGGCTGATATCATCCTCGTACGCAATTTTAGCAATTTCAAAGGCATTATTGAATTCAAGGACGGTCATATTCCGGCCTCCAACGCGAATTAACACTTCTTTACCCAAGTCGCTATTCTTTTGCCCGCATCCGGCTGAAAGGAAAAGAAGAATAATCGACCCGATCATAAAAACGGTTTTAGAGAATCTTGGTAGCATCAATCAGCGCTTTGCTCTGGTAATCGTTATCTGTTTTGATTTATCATGAATGACACGGGTATGGCCCATTTTTCCAATATTCCAATTGGGGCGAAGCCCCTGGCTTGTTTAAATTCAGCTGCCATTCACCGCCAACGAATAACTCCCAATTGGTTTTAACACAATCGGAATTATAACCTCTAGCCGTTAACACGTTGCGCAATTTCTTTCAAGATGTTTTTAGCCTGAGCCAGATGGGCGTTTAAATTGTTAGATGTCAATCTGACTTTAAGAACATGCTCCGGTGAGAGTTCGAAGCGCTCGGGAGCATCAATAATCATGTCAACCATAGCCGCAGGATTGCGCTGGTGCGCTTGTGAAAAGAATAGAATAAGATTTTGGTTCGTCATATCAAGTCTTGAAACCCCAGCTTTTTGGGCTAACACCTTCAGCACGATTTTAAATAACAGGTTGGTTGCTTCATCGGTCAGGGCGCCAAAGCGGTCGACCAACTCTGATTTAAAATCGGCAATTTGCTGAATTTCTGTCATTTTAGCCAGGCGACGATAGGCCGACATGCGCTGATCAATATCCGGAATATAGTGCTCGGCCAGAAGGGCGGACATATTTACATTAATTTCCGGCTCCAGAGGCTCCACTGTCGCTTCGCCCTTTAACTCGGCGATCGCGCTTTCCATCAATTTCAGAAACATGTCATAGCCGACGGCGGCGATATGCCCTGATTGAGAAGCACCCAGGATCGTACCGCCACCCCGGATTTTTAAGTCGCTCATCGCGATTTGAAATCCTGAACCCAGATCACTGTGTTCCATCAGCACTTTCAGCCGTTTGCGGGCATCTTTTCCCAGCAGGCTTTCATGGGGAATGAGCAGGTATGCATAAGCCTGCTCATCCGAGCGTCCGACGCGACCGCGCAATTGGTACATCTGTGCCAGTCCGAAGCGGTCGGCGCGGTTGACGATGATGGTGTTGGCAGAGGCAATATCCAGGCCGGATTCGATGATGGTGGTGCATACCAGCATGTCGATTTCTTTGTTCATGAAAAGGAACATGACCTCTTCCAGTTGATCTTCATCCATGCGGCCATGGGCAACGGCCAGTTTAACCTCGGGCACCAGCTGCTTTAATTTGTCGGCCATGTTGTCAATACTGTGGATGTTGTTATGAACAAAGAAAATCTGCCCCTGCCGCCTGAACTCCTTCCTGACGGCGTCGGCAATCACGGCCTCGTCAAATTCAGAAATATAGGTAATGATCGACTTGCGATATTCAGGCGGTGTTGAAATAATACTGATGTCACGGACTCCCACCAGGGATAGGTGCAGGGTGCGGGGAATCGGTGTTGCCGTCAGTGCCAGCACATCCACCGTGCTTCGCAACCGTTTCAGCTTCTCTTTGTGCTTGACCCCGAACCGCTGCTCCTCATCCAGCACCATAAGACCCAGGTCATTAAAAATGACGTCTTTCTGCAGCAACCGGTGCGTGCCGATTACGATATCGACCTTACCCGCTTTAAGATCATTGATGATCGCCCGTTGAACACGCGGGGGTCGGAAACGACTCAAACATGCGATATTGACCGGGTAGCGTTCAAACCTGCTGCAAAAGGTTGCATAGTGCTGCTCTGCCAGGATAGTCGTCGGAACCAGCACGGCAACCTGTTTTCCGTCATTAACGGTTAAAAAAGATGCACGCAGCGCCACTTCTGTTTTACCATAGCCCACATCCCCGCACACAAGACGATCCATGGGTGTCGGGCTTTGCATGTCAATGAGGACTTCCTCGATGGCTTTTTGCTGATCGACAGTTTCATCATAGGCAAAGCCGCTTTCAAAATCCTGAACGTAGCTGTCCGGCGCGGAAAATGAATGCCCCTGCTCAACTTTGCGCTGGGCATAAAGTTTGAGAAGTTCTCCGGCAATCTTTTCCGCTGATCTTTTTACCCTCGATTTCAATCGCTCCCATGATTTTCCGCCCAAGGTATCAAGCACCGGCGTAACACCGTCGACACCCATGTATTTTTGCACGACACTCATGCGATCAACCGGCAGATAAAGCTTATCACCACCTTTATAGACTATGACCAGAAAATCATTGGTAAGGCCGTCAACCGTCAATTTGGCCAGACCGCCGTACTGTCCGATCCCGTGATCGTTGTGGACAATGAGATCATCTTTTTTCAGCTCCTGCATGTCGAGTAGCTGGGCAGCGGGTCGGGGCTTAACATAATTGCGGCGCTGCTTGCGCACACCGAAAATTTCATCATCCGTAATAAGGGCCAGATTCGCTCCGGGCCAAACAAACCCGCCGGACACCCGGCCGATACAAATGCCAAGCTGCCCCCGGTTTAGTTCTGTTTCCGAAAACCCATTTATGCGCACCGGCTGCAAACCATACGGGGCAAGCAGCGATTTTAACCTGTCGGCCTGGGGTTTGGTCCGGCACGCAATAAGCGTGATATAATCGAATTGTTTTTTATCGGCCAACCATTCAACCAGGGGCTTGAATAAATTCTCTCTTTCGCGAGGATTTTTAAGCGCCATGCTCAGGTCTGTGTTATTTTCAATGGCGGCCCTGAACCGGCAGGGGTAAGTCGGCGGCTCTTCTTCGCTCCTGAGCACATCGAGCGCCCTGAGAACCAGCGGTTTTCTTTCAGATAGAAACGCTGAAGCCTGCGACCACTTCAGATAGAGCTCCTCAGGCGAAACACAAAGCCTTTTTTCATCGCGGGCGAGGGCATAGTTGCTGATCACACTTTCTTCCGTCTCTTCGGCGGCTTCTTCCAGCTCAGCGGGATTGTCCACAACAAGCAGTGAATTTTGGGGAATATATTCAAATATGGTGTCCAGCTGCGGATAAATTAACGGCATCAGGCTTTCAATCCCGGACAGTTCCTCATTATTTCTGAGTTTATCGATGACGTTGCGGGCATGGGTGACCGGAAGATCCAGTTCATTTGCCAGGGTGCGAATCCGGCTGATGATGATCGGCAGCAATTGATTATCCAGTATGACTTCTCTGGCCGGCAGAATGACAGCCTCATTAATGTCGATAAATTTTCGTTGACTTGAGGCTGAAAAAAACCGCATTGATTCGACCAGGTCTCCATAGAACTCAATTCTTAAAGGATCCTCGTAAAGGGGTGAAAATATGTCAATAATCCCGCCTCTTATGCTGAAGTCGCCGGGTTCTTCAACAATTGCCGTTTTGGTATAACCGCCGGATATCAATTTTGCGACCAAATAGTCGCGTTCAATTTCCTCACCGGCGATTAAAAGCTCGGCATAGCGGCTGATTTCATTCCTGGGGATGATTTTTTTGAGCAACGCTTCAACTGTAATAACCACGATTGAAGGTGTTCTTTCTTCCAGCAATTGATATAAGACACGAATTCGATTTGCGGCGATTTCATTGTGATATGAAAGGAATTTAAAGGGTAATATATTGTAGGGGGGGAAAAACAGGATCGGTGTGTTCGGATTACCGATGAAATATCGCAAATCCTCGATCAGCCGCTCCGCCTGTTTGGTTGACGATACAATAACCAGACAGGACACGCTTTGTTGGAGAAAAACGCTTGCGATCAAATAAGCTTTTTCAGAGCCGGAAAATCCAGTACATTCGATGCCGCGTTCGCGCCTGGCAAGCAGCTCGAAGAATGTTTCATTTAAAATTAGTTCTTGATTTTGCACTTTAAATCACGTATTTGGAAACTGCTGCAACCCTGCACAAAAAGGATGTGAATGACTAATTGCCGGGCCGACGTAGCTCAGCTGGTAGAGCAGCTGATTCGTAATCAGCAGGTCAGCGGTTCGACTCCGCTCGTCGGCTCCACATTCAATTGAATATTGAAGATTGCAGATTGAATAATTGTTGAATTCTATCGTTTAACTTTTTCTCCACAGCCACTTAATCAATCCTTTCTGCTTTCGGCCTTGAGCTTTGCTTTCCAGCTCCCCGCAACCTGTAAACCCGCACCCCGGCATCCCGCAACAAATCTCTAATATACTAAGCGCATTTCACTATAAATCAATACCCGGTTTAAGTCGATGACGGGTTACTACCTGGATATACAATATTTTTTAATTAGTTGCTTGACATAATTTCATAATCCATATATTCTTAATAGTATCAGGATGTTCGGAAAGATAGAAGATGATCATCTTGCCTCCTAATTTGACCGCATTAAACGCCGGCTTAATCTGGCTGACCGAATATAAGAGTTTAACGGATTTGAACCACAGGCTTATTTTTAGAGGGAGAGAGCTAAATGACGGATGTAGAAGATATTAAGTTGAAGGCTGAAATTGAAGAAATCATGAAAAGTGTTGATAATATAATGAAAAAAGTAGAAACGATCCTGCCCGCCAAACAGGAGGAATCACAAACGCAAAGCGAGTGACCCATTTGTCAGGCCTCAAGGCAGACACGTTCTTTATTAGGAGGAGCAGAATGGCTATGACCAAAAATGATATCGTTGCAGCGGTTCACGAACTCGGTTTCACGAAGAAAAATTCAGTTGAAGTAATTGAATCCTTGCTTGAAATCATAAAAAAGGCATTGGAAACAAGCGAGGATGTCCTGATCTCGGGATTCGGCAAATTTTGTGTAAAACAAAAAGGCAAACGCAGAGGTCGCAATCCCGCCACCGGTCAGGACTTGACACTTAGAGAACGAAGAGTCGTAACTTTTAAATGTTCCGGCAAATTAAGAAATAAAATTAATGGAATGGAGTATTCAGAGTAATCCTTATAAATTTATCTCATACGCTTTCATTTTGCTGAGCAGGGATGGATGACTGATTTCGAGTAATCTGGCGGCCCGGGTTCGATTGCCCCCGGTTTGCTGAAGCGCCCGGGTGATAAGATCCTTTTCAAAAACCTTCTGGGCATCCTTAAGGGATAGCCCTTCAAAGAAGGTTTGGGCCTGATTTTGACAGCCGGATAGCATCTGCTCAAGGGAAAAATGCTCCGGCAATAGTTGGGAACCATCGGCAATTATCATCGCTCTTTCGAGCACATTTTCCAGTTCTCTAACGTTACCGGGCCAGTGATATTCCAACAGCCGCGACATGGCTTCCGGTGCCAGACCTTTTATATCTTTGTCAAGAATCTTATTGAGGCGCGTGATGAAATGCTTGCACAAAAGAGGGATGTCTTCAGTTCGCTGATTCAGCGGTGGCAGTTTAATGGTCAAAACATTTAAGCGATAGTACAAATCTTCGCGAAATGCCCCTTTTTGAAGTGCTTCTTCCAAATTTTTAGCTGTTGCAGCCACCACCCGAACGTCAATTTTAATCGATTTGGATGCGCCGAGCGGCCGGACCTCATTATCCTGCAGCACTCTTAACAGTTTCACCTGCAGCACAAGCGGCAATTCTCCAATTTCGTCGAGAAAAATAGTGCCCCCTTCCGCCTCCTGGAAAAGACCGCTCCGGTTGCAATCGGCTCCGGTGAAGGCACCTTTTTTATAGCCAAAAAGTTCGCTCTCAAGCAGTGTTCCAGGAATCCCGCCGCAGTTTACCGGCACCAGCGGTCCTTTGGCTCGCTGGCTGCTTTTATGGATACCTCTGGCAATTAACTCTTTGCCGGTGCCGCTATCTCCGAGTATCAGCACGGTTGTTCGATAATGGGCGGCTTTTTCCGCCAGCTGGAATATGGCCTGCATTGCCTGGCTTTTGCCCACCATTTTGTCAAAATTATATTCTCCCTCAATTATTTGAATGCGCTCTTTTAGCAGCCGGTTTTCCTTTTTTAATCGTTCTCTTTCTTCAGCTTTTTTCAATGTCAGATAAACTTCATCAGTTTTGAAAGGCTTTGAAATGTAGTCATAGGCGCCAAGCTTCATGGCGCCGATGGCAGTATCGATACTACCGTAAGCAGACATCATGATAACGGTCGTGCCGTTTAGCTTGTCTCGGACGGCTTCTAAAAATTCCATCCCTCCCATATTTGGCATTTTAATATCACACAGTATAAAGTCATACCGGGTGTGTTCGATCATTTTTAAGCCTGCGCTTCCATCAGAAGCTGCATCGACCAAATAATCGGCCTTTTTAAGCACCGTCGCAAGCATATGACGCATGTTCGCTTCGTCATCAATGATCAGTAATCTTTTTTTTGAATTATTGTCATCCATGGTTATTGTCTGCTCCCTGATATCGTGAAAAATGATGAGTGCTGAGGACTGAGCGTGTGGCTGGTTCAATCGCCCGAATTCTGTTTGACTCAGTCCTCAGCTTGCCGCGCCGAAGTTGTACGAAGGCTGGTCCTCGTAACTCAGTCCTGATGGGTGTCCTTCCTTCGATCCGCCTTCGGGTGTTCATTATTCGGCATTCGCTTTTTTTTCCTCGGATGTAGATGTATAGAGCGGCAAAGAAATTATCATCGTGGTGCCTTTACCCGCTTCACTGACACCGGTCATCTTACCTCCCAGACCTTCGACGATCATGAAGCTGACTGACAGTCCGAGTCCGGTGCCCTTGCCTGGATCTTTGGTGGTGAAAAACGGGTCAAAGATGTTTCCGAGGTTTTCCTCGGCAATCCCCGGTCCATTATCAATAAACGATATTTTTAATTGGTTCGAGTTGGTTCTGTTTTCAGAATCGATGGTCTCCTCCAGTTCAGTGGTTATGTTCAGCTTGCCGATGCCTTTTTTATCTTCACTTGATATCGCATCCGCCGCATTGATGATTAGATTTAGAAAAACCTGCCGCAACTGGTTGGGATCAGCCCATACGGTATGCACTTCGGCATCAAGGCTGAGACAAAGCTCAATGTTTGACATTAAGGGCTGCACGCGCAATACATCGGCCGTATCATGGATTAAGTCATGGACGGCAACCGCCGACCTTCCCGAATTCGATGGTCGCGATATTTCGAGAAGCTGCCGTATAATGGTGTTGATACGCTCGATCTCCTGCTCCGTGCGCTGGATATATTCTCTGCTCTCATCTTCGGCAATATCGCTTTGTTTGAGCAACTCCAGATAGCCCATGACGATGCCGATCGGATTGCCGATTTCATGGGCAATGCCGGCCGCTAATCGGCCAACTGAAGCTAATTTTTCGGCCCGGATAATTTCCCTTTGCGCTTTTTTTAATTCAAGGTTCGCCTCTTCGAGGGAGAAAACCGTCGATCGAAGCTTTTCTTTGTCCGCTGAAATGCGCTTCAACATGCTGTTGAGCGCCTTGGACAGTCGATTCAGCTCATTGTCTTCTTTGCGCACGGCAAAAATAAGTTCATCATCTTCTTTGTAATCTTCAGCACGCTTGGCCAACCTGGCAAGGGGCTGCAGATAAAGCCTTGAGATGCGGTAAATACCGACAAAAGTGAGAATCGTGAGATTGATGATAAGATATATGCAAAATATCTTTTGTGAATTTCTGAGCGCTTGATAGACTCTCTCCAACGACAGAACAACACTAATCCCACCGACAGTTTCACCTTTTTTTAGCAAAGGTGCGGAAAGAGTCAGATGGCCCGTCTGTTTCCAGAATATGCCCCAGCCGGTGCCTGTAAAATGACTTGCTTTCTGCCTGGATAACATCGATGCTTTGGTGAATTGTTCGAGTCGGCCGGGTGCAACATCCGGATTGCGATGCAGGAAGATCTGTTCGCCATTGCGATCCAGAACCAGTGCGGCAGCCAGCTGCGGATCGCCCAGCATCTGGCTAAGCATCAAACCGGGAGATGAGTCGGGGCTCCGGCTGTTCATAAAAATACCATTAAGCAGGCTGTTTTCGAACGAAGACAGCAAAATACCGGCTTTGAATAACTCTGAACGAATCAGCTCGCGCTTAACGGTAACGATCATAACCAAATCAATCAGAAGCATCGCCAGAAATAGAAGAATCGCAAAATTGATTGCGATTTTAGTTCTCAAACCCCGGATAAACACGTTTAAGTCGACTCCAATAAACCGCAGAAAGGTATTTGGTCCAAGTATTAAAAATTTTAATAGATGCAATAATGATGCCGAAAGATGCTTAAATACCCTGTTCTTGAATGGATCGTGAGCAGTGGACGGCGCCCTGCTGGTTTACGTTTTTTGCGGCAGGGCGCGTTTTTCTGCCTATGCCTTAAACATGCCGTATTTATAAATATTTGGGCCCAGTCCGACTCAGCGTCATAGTCTCACCTTTTTATGGTCTGATAGCCGTTTAACAGAAAATTGGCTGGAAAAGATCAAAATTATCTGGCTAGCGTCAAAATTGTAACGATTCGGATAAGGCTGAAGATCGTCGGTACGACTATCATAGAGCTGGCAGCCGGGGGCGAATTGCCCGGTTTGCATTTCAGGAATCTGCGAGATGCATTCTTCGATTTATGCAGTTACATACTATATTTTTTATAATAATATTTTTTCAATCCATGATTGGTTTATCTCATCATTCATGCTATTTTTCAATGCGATGCAATACGGATTCAATTTACCAGTATTCCATCTTTCCATCATTCCGGTTCTCATTGCGAGGGGCCATGAAGCGCATAGCCATCTATGAACACATATTTGAGTCAATGGGCAGCGGCGTTAAACTGGCCCGGATGGGCGCTTCAGATATTCTGATTCAAGGTGAGTCCGGCATCGGGAAAAGCTTGCTCGCTAAATTCATTCATGATAACGACAGAAAAAAATGGAGGCCAAGATGCAAGAGCAAAACACTACTCGCCATACGATAGTAAATTCCTGGAACGAATGGGACCCACTAAAGCACGTCATTGTTGGGCGTGCCGATGGAACCATGGTGCAGGCTCCAGAGCCGGCCATTGAACGCAACTGGCCTGATCATGGATTTCCGCTGGGTACCTACGGTCCCCTGCCCAAGGAAATGGAAGCCAAAGCCAACGAGCAGCTGGATAATTTCGCTAAGCTGCTGGAAAGCCGGGGAATCCGGGTCGACCGGCCGACCCCCCTGGAATTCAACCAGGAAGTGCAGACCCCGGACTGGGAGCAGAAGTCGATGTTTGGGTGCATGCCGCCGCGGGATGTTCTGTTAACTGTTGGCAATGAAATCATCGAAGCAACCATGTCTCAACGGGCGCGTTGGTACGAATATCTTTGTTATCGTCCGTTACTTGAGCAATATTTCAAGGAAGATCCCAATTTCAGGTGGGAAGCGGCCCCCAAACCACGGCTGTCTGATGATACCTACAAAAAAGACTACTGGCGCGAATGGGAAAAGAAAAGTAAAGAAGAGAAGGAAAAAGCTATTTATGAACGTGATTGGGTTCTGACGGAAAAAGAGCCCTGCTTTGATGCCGCTGATATCGGTCGGGCCGGCAAAGATCTTTTCGTCTATCATTCATCGGTGACCAACAGGGCCGGGATCGATTGGCTACGGCGGCACTTTCCGAATTATCGCCTCCATCCGGTTTGGTTTTACGAGGACAATCCCATTCATATTGATGCGACCTTCGTCGTCCTGCGGCCCGGACTGGCGCTCAGCAATCGCAAACGAAAACCCCTGACGCCCGGATTGTTAGAGTTTTTCAAAAAAAATGACTGGGAAGTCGTCGAATGCGCCAAACCCTTTTTGGATAATTATCCCCCGCTGTCTTTCTGCAGCCCCTGGCTGTCGATGAACACGCTGATGCTGGATCCTAAAACCATCTGTGCCGATGCCCAGGAAAAAGACCAAATGGAGCAGTTCGACAAGCTCGGATTTGAGGTTATTCCGGTGGAGTTTGCCGATGTGAGTGCTTTCGGCGGCGGTTTACATTGTGCCACGGCGGATGTTTACCGGGAGGGGAGCTGCGAAGATTACTTTCCGCATCAAATGGAAGGATTTTAGTTTTGAGACTTTCATCACCCTGAAAGTGAGGTAAACCATGGCTTTTAATATTAGGAACAGGCATTTTTTGAAGTTGCTGGATTTTACGCCGCAGGAGATTAAGTTTTTGCTGGACCTTGCGCTTGATCTGAAAAAGGCCAAGTACGCCGGTTTGGAGCAGCAGCGATTGATTGGAAAAAATATTGCGCTCATTTTTGAAAAGTCGTCGACGCGAACACGGTGTGCCTTTGAAGTGGCGGCCTTTGATCAGGGCGCGCATGTGACTTACCTGGGGCCGTCCGGATCCCAGATGGGGGCCAAGGAATCCATGAAAGACACAGCCCGCGTCCTGGGACGCATGTATGACGGAATTGAATACCGCGGGTTCGGGCAGGCCATCGTCGAAGAGTTGGCAGCATATGCCGGCGTACCGGTCTGGAACGGATTGACGAATGAATATCATCCCACCCAGGTGCTGGCGGATTTTCTAACGATGATGGAGCATTCGGATAAACCGCTCAATCAGGTGAAATTCGCCTATCTGGGAGATGCCCGCAACAACATGGGCAATTCACTTCTTGTGGGGGCTGCCAAGATGGGGATGGATTTTCGATCAGTGGCACCCAAAAGTGTTCAGCCCAACCGGGAACTGGTTGCAACGGCGAAGGGTATCGCCGGCCAAACCGGAGCCAAGATCACCATCACCGATGACCTGGGCCAAGGTGTGAAAGCGTGTGATTTTCTTTACACGGATGTGTGGGTTTCCATGGGTGAGCCGGAAAAGGTCTGGCAGGAGCGCATCAAACTGCTAAAACCTTATCAGGTCAATGCCGCCGCCATGCAGGCAACCGGCAACCCGAATGTGAAGTTTCTTCACTGCCTGCCGGCATTTCACAACCGCGAAACCACCATCGGCGAAGAAATTTACCGCAAATTCGACCTCGAGGCGATGGAAGTCACCGAAGAGGTATTCGAGTCGCCGGCATCGATTGTGTGGGACGAGGCGGAAAACCGCATCCATACGATTAAGGCGGTCATGGTGGCAACTCTGGGTTCTTGATGCGCGGTGCTGGTGCGGGTTGCGGGGTGCGAGTTGCGGACAATGGACAATTGGCATGATTGTCAGCATTTAAACACAGATTCGTAAGATGCGAAGAATCCAAGGCAGGAAATAATCACCATGAAAAATAAACCTATCATCTTGATCGCCTTCGGCGGCAATGCCCTGATAAAAAAAGGCCAGAAAGGGACCCATAAGGAGCAGTTTGTCAACCTAAAGCTGCCGATGCGTCAGATTGCGCGACTATCCGAACAATACAAGATTGTCATTACCCATGGCAACGGCCCCCAGGTCGGCAATTTGCTGCTGCAGCAGGAAAGCTGCGACCGGGTGCCCAAAATGCCGCTGGAGATCATCGGCGCCATGACCCAGGGCCAAATCGGCTATATGCTTGAGTCTTCGCTGGATGATGCGTTGATGGAAATCGGCATCAACGGTGAGCAGCATTTTGTGACATTGATCACCTACGTCGTGGTGGATCAAAATGATCCGGGCTTTCAAAATCCCACGAAGCCGATAGGACCCGTTTATACCGAAGAGGAGGCATCGAAACTGCCGTACACAATGGCAAAAACCGACAAAGGATTCCGGCGGGTGGTCGCTTCTCCCAAACCGGTGGCCATCGTTGAACGAAGGGAGATTAAAAAACTCATCGAAATGGACTTTATCGTTATCTGCTGCGGCGGCGGGGGCATACCGGTTATCCGCAAGGAGCGGAAATTCCGCGGCGTTGAGGCGGTGATTGACAAGGATCTGGCCAGTTCCATTCTGGCCCGGGAAATTAAGGCCGACATCTTTGTGATCGCCTCGGATATCGCCGGCGCCGGCATCAACTGGGGTGCGCCCGAGCAAAAAATGCTCGGCAAAGTATCACTATCTGAAATGGAGCATTATGTTAAAGCGGGCCACTTCCCCGCCGGTTCAATGGGACCCAAAGTGGAAGCTGTCATTGAATTCTTCAAAGAAACCGGCAATCGCGGAATTATCTGCCACCTGGAAGATATCGAAAAAGCCATTGCCGGAGAAGCTGGCACGGAGATTTATTAATTTTTTACGGAGGAAAAAATTATGTCGAAAAAAAATGTAATTATCATCGGGGCCGCCGGAAGAGATTTTCAGAACTTCAACACCTATTACCGGGGCAATGAAGATTACAACGTGGTGGCGTTTACGGCCGCGCAAATACCTGACATCGAAGGCCGCAGCTATCCGGCGGAACTGGCCGGCAGCCTGTATCCGGATGGAATACCGATCCATGCGGAAGAAGATCTTCCCAGATTAATCAACGATCTGAATGTGGATGACTGTGTGTTTTCATACAGCGATGTAACTTACCAGCACGTCATGTCGGTTGGCGCCATCGTTAACGCGGCCGGTGCCAATTTTGTCATGCTGGGACCGAAAGACACCCAGATTAAGAGCACCAAGCCGGTTATATCAGTGGGTGCGGTTCGCACCGGTTGCGGTAAGAGCCAGACCTCACGCCGTATTATTGAAATACTGATGGCGAAAGGGCTTAAAGTCGTCGCCATCCGGCACCCCATGCCTTACGGTGATATTGCCGCCCAGAAGGTCCAGCGCTTTGCGGAGTTGTCGGATCTTGAGAAGCACAACTGCACCGTGGAAGAGATGGAAGAATACGAGCCTCACGTGGTCCGCGGGAACGTAATTTATGCCGGTGTGGATTACGAAGCGATCGTCCGGGCGGCGGAGCAAGATCCGGCCGGCTGCGATGTAATTCTGTGGGACGGCGGCAACAACGACTTTCCGTTTTACAAATCCGACCTGCATGTCACCGTAGTCGATCCCCATCGTCCCGGTCATGAATTGACCTATTATCCGGGCAATGTCACTCTGCGAATGTCCGATGTGGTAGTGATCAATAAAATCGACAGTGCGGATGCCAAAGGAATTGAGATCGTGCGCCGCAACATCGCCAGTGAAGCCCCGACTGCGATTGTCATCGACGCTGCCTCCACCCTGGATGTGGATGATCCGACCGTGATCCGAGGCAAGAGAGTTCTGGTGGTGGAAGACGGTCCCACCCTGACCCACGGCGAGATGAAAATCGGCGCCGGTGTGGTGGCCGCCCGGAAGTTCGGTGCCCATGAACTGGTGGACCCGCGGCCGTACACGGTGGGAAGATTGTCGGAAACATTTGAGATTTACCCGGGGATCGGAACCCTCCTGCCGGCCATGGGTTACGGTGAGCAGCAGTTAAAGGACCTTGAGACCACCATCAATCGCACCGACTGCGAGGCAGTGGTGATCGGCACCCCCATCGATCTGAACCGCATTATCAAAATCAAAAAACCCAACACCCGGGTGTATTACAATCTGCAGGAAATCGGCCGACCGAATCTGGATATGGTGCTGGATGATTTTGTAAAGAAACACAAACTGGGCTAAAACAGATATCTTTTCAGAAAATACTCGATTTGCTTTGGCTGTCAGTGTAGAAAAATCTTATCATTAATTGAAAAAAACTTTACCTTTAAGACCCTAATCGGCCGCTTGGCCGATTAAAGGAGGAAAGATGAGCCAAGTTACCAATGAACAATTGACGCACCTAAAAACACAGGTCATATCAGATGGTGTCGGCATCACCACGACAAATTTCATCCAATCGGCGCAAGGTGCCGTCCTGCGGGATGTGGAAGGCCGGGAATTTATCGATTTTGCAGGGGGCATTGCCGTGATGAATGTCGGCCACAGCCACCCGAAGGTTGTTGCGGCCATCAAGGAGCAGGCCGAAAGATTCACCCACACCTGTTTCATGGTGAACCCTTATGAATCTGCGGTGATACTGGCGCAAAGACTTTGCCGGCTGACTCCCGGTGATTTTCCCAAGCGGGCCGTATTTTTAAACTGCGGGGCCGAGGCGGTGGAAAACGCGGTTAAAATAGCCCGCTACCACACCAAACGACCGGCCATTATTGTTTTTGAAAATGCCTATCACGGACGCACACTGCTCACCATGACCATGACCAGCAAGGTCAAACCCTACAAATTCGGGTTCGGCCCCTTTGCACCGGAAGTCTACCGGATACCTTTCGGCGATGTTGCCGGTGCCGACAAACTGCATGACGTCTTTGTCAAGCACGTCAACCCGGAAGCCGTGGCAGCGGTTGTCGCCGAGCCGGTTCAGGGCGAAGGCGGATTCATCGCGCCGCCTGCGGGATATTTTCAGGAACTGGTCAAGATCTGTCATGACAACGGCATTTTGTTTGTGGCCGATGAAATCCAGAGCGGTATGGGACGAACGGGTAAAATGTTTGCCATCGAACACTGGGGGGTTGAGCCGGATCTGGTGGTAGTGGCCAAGAGCCTGGCGGCCGGCATGCCCCTGGCGGCGGTGGTCGGCAAGCAGGAAATTATGGATTCCGTGCACTCCTGGGGCCTGGGTGGAACCTACGGCGGCAACCCGGTGGCCTGCGCGGCAGCGCTGGCGGTGCTGGATGTTTTCGAAGAAGAAAACATGCTGGCCAAATCCGTTGCTCTGGGTGAGAGACTGCGGACGCGATTTGAAAAGTGGCAAAAGGATTTCAGTGTTATCGGTGAAATCAGGGGACTGGGTGCCATGCTCGGATTGGCAATCGTCAAAGGTGGGAAAAAAGACCCGGCGGCCGATGAGGCCAAACAGTTGGCCGCCTACTGTCTCGGCAAAGGCCTTCTGATTCTGGTATGCGGAAGTTACGGCAACGTTGTACGCGTGCTGGCGCCGTTTGTCATTACCGATGAGCAATTGGAAAAAGGTCTTTCCATCATGGAAGAAGGGCTGAAAGAGATATCTAAGTAGAGCGAAAGGAGGCAATATGCGCTGGAAACAATTTTTTACGCGGGTCAAATCACTCGATGCGCCCGAGGCCAAAAAGTTAATGGACAAGCTGGCCGCGGATCAATTCAACCTTATTGACGTGCGCCAGCCGGGCGAGTACGAATCCGGTCACCTTCCCGGCTCCAAGTTGATCCCGTTGCCGGAGCTAAATAATCGCATCAGTGAAGTCGATCCTGAAAAACCGACCGTCGTGTACTGAGCAGTGGGCGGACGCAGCCGGGTGGCTGCTCAGATGCTGGCCGGTAAAGGATTTAAGGATGTGATCAACATGGCCGGCGGCATAAAAGCCTGGAACAGCAATAAAGCGATCGGTCCCGAAGATCTCGGACTGGATCTGTTTACCGGCCGGGAAACCCCCCGCGAAACACTGGTCGTTGCCTATTCTTTGGAGCAAGGATTGAGGGAGTTTTATGTGTCGATGATCCCCGAGGTGAAAAACGACGCTGCCAGGCAGTTATTTGAAAAACTGTCGGCCATCGAGATAAAACATCAGGATCGCATATTTGCCGAGTACTGCAAAATTGCGGGTACCGATGTGAATCGGGATGAATTTGAAAAAGAGGTAGTGGCTCCCGCGATGGAAGGCGGTCTTACAACTGAGGAATACCTGAAGCTTTATGAGCCTGATCTTGAAGTTGTGGAGGAGGTCGTCTCACTTGCCATGGCCATCGAAGCCCAGGCGCTGGATTTGTACCAGCGGGCATCCGAAAAGACCACATCCGAGGAAAGCCGAGACTCCCTGGTGCAGATTGCCAATGAAGAGCGTGCTCATTTAGAACAGTTGGGCAAGCTGTTCGAAACGCTTTAGTGGCACGCAGGTTGAGAGGTTCAGGGTTCAACTCAAAACAAAAAGGGTAGAGATGAAAAAACATCTAGTGCTTGCCGGAGGGGGGCATGCCCACATGCTGACCCTGGCGAACCTGCACGGGTTTGTCGCAAAGGGACACAACGTGACGGTCATCGGGCCTTCCGAACACCACTATTATTCCGGAATGGGCCCGGGCATGCTTGGAAAAACTTACACACCCGAGGAGATTCGGTTTGCAACCAGACATGTAGTCGAGAAAATGGGCGGCAATTTCGTTCTGGGAAAGGTCGTGAAAATAGATCCAGAAGCGCAGCGCGTGCACTTGGAATCAGGCGATACGGTTCCCTATGACCTGCTGTCTTGTAACCTGGGCAGCCAGGTACCCGCGGACATCATTACAGACGGTTTGGAAGATATCTATCCGGTCAAACCGATTGAAAGACTGTTGGCAGCCCAGAAGCGGATCCTGGAGCTTGGCTCACAGAAAAGGATCGGCGTCGGGGTCATCGGCGGCGGCCCGTCGTCGGTCGAGATTTCCGGCAACATCTGGCGGCTTACCCGACAACCGGGCATACAGGCGGCTAACATTAACATCCTGACCAGCAGTACCCTCATGCCGCATCATCCGGCCGGCGTACGCAAAAGGGCGCTGGCCTCATTGAAGGCACGTGGAATTGAAATCCTGGAAGATTGCGATATACGGGAAATAAAAACCGGCCGCGTCACAGAGGTATCCGGCAAGGTACATAAATTCGACGTCATTTTCGTGGCCGTCGGCATAAAACCCAATCCGGTTTTCAAAGCATCCGGCATCCCGACAGGTCCTGACGGAGGGATGCAGGTCAACCGCTATCTTCAGAGTACCGGCTACAGCAATATATTCGGCGGCGGCGACTGCATCTATTTCAAAGAATCGCCGCTGAACAAGGTCGGTGTTTATGCCGTGCGTCAGAATCCGATTATTTACCACAATCTAATGGCAATGCTGGAAGGCTCCGAACTCCGACCCTTCAATCCGGGCGGAAAATATCTACTGATTTTCAATTTGGGAGACGGTACCGGCATATTCCACAAGTGGTGGATCCTGTTCGGCGGCCGTCCGGCGTTTATTTTCAAGGATTATCTTGACCGCAAGTTCATGCGCCAATTTCAGGCGATTGAATGAAAGGAGATATTACGTATTGAAAAACAGTAAAGAATCATTACTACAGGAGCTAAGAAATCGGACACCGAAATCCGGCGCTTATTGGGAAAAAGCCAAGGATCTGGTCCCCGGCGGTCTCATCAGCGGGGCACGCAAAATGGAGCCCTACCCGGTTTATGTTGCGCGCAGCAAAGGCGCTTACACATGGGACATTGACGGCAACCGCTATATCGATTGTGCCATGTCGTTTGGTGTGCACATTTTGGGGCATGGCCCGGAGGTGGTTTTAAAAGCGCTGCATGAACAGTGCGAATTGGGGATGAGCTACGGTATGCCCCACACCCGCGAGGTGGAATTCACGAAACGGCTTATCGAGTGTGTCCCCTGTGCCGAGCAGGTCATGGTTTGCAACACGGGAACCGAGTCTACTATGCTGGCCTGGCGCCTCATGCGGGCCGCCGGCAAAAAACCCAAAATCGCCAAGTTCGAAGGCTGCTACCACGGATGGCATGACTACGCCCAGTGGAATGTGTTTGTGGACCCGAAAACCATGGGTCCGGCCGACCGTCCCAATATGGCTGCCGGATCCGCCGGCATTCCCGACGGCGCCAAGAACACCATGCTCGTGTTGCCTTTCAACGAGAGTGCATTCCGGATGATTGAAGAACACGCCCATGAACTGGCCGGTGTGGCGATCGAACCGGTCATCGGCGGCGGGATGCTGACCGTCGACAGGGCATTTTTGCAAAAGTTGCGGAAAGTGACGCAAAAAGCCGGTGTGCTGCTGCATTTCGACGAAGTGATTACCGGTTTTCGACTGGCCCTGGGCGGCTGTCAGGAGTTGACCGGAGTACTGCCGGATGTGGCCACCTACGGTAAAATCATCGGCGGCGGTCTGCCCATCGGCGCTGTTGCGTGTTCCAAAGAAATGGTGGCCATCGCCCGGAGAACCGACGACGGCTTCTCCGCTGCGGGCACCTTCAGTGGTAATCCCTTGACCCTGTCCACGGGTGCGGCCATGATGCAGTACCTTCAGGAAAATCGCCGTATCTATGATGAAATGAGAGTCAAAGGTGAATTTTTGCGGAACGGTTTCAACGAATGGACGGCATCCAAAGGATACCCTTTCTGCATGACCGGCATCGGGTCGATGTTCCAGATTCATGCTAAAGCCGAATTGCCGCGCCTGCCGCGGGATTTACCGGGACAGGATCAGCAGACGCTCAGTGAGCTTCAACTCCATTTTCGATTGAACAACCTGCTGCTGCCCTGGATGCATTTGGCCTTTTTCTCGGCCGCCCACAGTCAGCAAGACATCGAAGAAATGTTGCGGGCCTTCAAGGCCGCCGTGCAGGGGGTCATAGAATCCTGCTAGTTGAAACTTTGAGCATACCGTAACCGGCTCGAAAATTCTATAATTGGTTGGAGTTTGTTTAAATTACACCTTTATCATTGAGGTAAAGACCGTATTTTCGGTCTTCGGTTAGAATATGATTGATTATCCAGTCTTTTAGAAAGTTGATTAAGCTCATGTCCATTTGAATTTCTCCTGCCGAATATCTGTCCTTTAGTTCCTGAACCTCGAAAATGAGCCGTTCATGCTGCTTTATATGACCTTCATATTCCGGGAAATCATAATCTTCCATCAGTTAATTTCCAGTGCACAATGGGAATATCGGAAAGTACCGACGCCTTAATATTATAAACTTCAGTCTGCTCGAGGGCACGCACTCTAAAAAGAGCCGGCATGCCGAAAAGGACATTGCTGACCCCAAAAAAATCTCTGGCGTTTAATGTTTCGAATACATCATCAGCCAAAAATATTTGCAACCTGCCCTGTTTTATCAAACCGATACCCGAGTAGGTTTCAATCGGAAGCAATTCATCTGCCGGATAGCTTTCCAAATTCATGGCCTGGGCAATTATATTCTGGATCGGATAGGAAATGTCCTCGCCCAAAAGCCAGGTTTTTTGCAAAAAATCTCTTCTCTCTCTAAGAAATTCGATATCGGGATGCAGACCATTTCTTTTGATGAATTCAAGGTACAGGCTGCAGGGAACCTGCAACGCTCTGACGAAGCTGACGGCGCGATAAGTCTCCTGGGCCGGCATCTGAAATAATCCGGTGCTGTCTCCGACAAAACCGCCGGCTGAAATCATGCTGTGAACACCCGTTTCGGATCGAATCATTTCAACCGCACCGGTCAAAATTAAATATATATCTTTATTGATTTCGCCTTTTTTGATGACAATACTTTCCGGATTGAATGTAACCATCAGTGATCATTTTGCTCAAAACATCAAAATTCGCAATATCGGCAAAGTGGGCATATGACTGATAACCGTTTTGACCGAAGGTGCGAAAAATAAAGATGGTGGTTTCTGTGGGGTGAGGTGAAAAAATCGGTTTGACTTCCAGATTATTTATTGAATTCCAGACCTCGATTTTCAAACCATGTACTTCAAAATATTTTTTGAAACTTTCCTCTTTTATGGATGCCAGCGCCGCCAGTTTCGGAAATCAAGCCGTAATTGCCGCGATATATGTACTGCATCTGAGCCTTGACCTGTTCTTCAGATCCGATCAAAAGCGGTTTTAAACCTGTATTGTTGGGGTGCCCGGGCAGCATCATCCCCTGGCGATAATACATTTGCAACACGGGAAATTCGGACAGGTTGGAAAAAAAGCCATTCTGAACCGAGACATCCGAAAGCAGTATTGCATTCGGGCCGGTTTCATAAGGCACCCCATTTTTGGCTCTGGCGACGATCAGGCCCCTCTTCATCAGATGCTTGACACTATCGGCCGGGCAGCCGCACATGACATAAAGATCGATTTCGGGTACTTCTATCCAATAAAGACCTGCGGTAACCTGAATCTTTGAAATCTTAGGCATTGGTTTCACCTCCTTTTTTATTAAGGATTCACCAATTCTCAGTGAAGTGCAGAATAGAATTAATATAATGCAAGAACAGTCTGAAACAAAAAACCCGGAATCAGAAACTGATTCCGGGTTTTTATGAAAAAATTTCGGCGGCGTCCTACTCTCCCACACAGCCTCCCGTGCAGTACCATCGGCGCTGAAGAGCTTAACTTCCGTGTTCGGGATGGGAACGGGTGTTGCCTCTTCGCTATTGCCACCGAAAATTTGAGATCGGTGATGAAAGGTTTACCTTTTTTATTTTTATTGAAAAATACGCTGTAATTTGTAAAAGACACGAAGCACAGACATCCAAAAGGATCATGTGAATTATTTTGTGGCCAAGCCGCACGACCTATTAGTACCGGTAAGCTAAATGTGTCGCCACACTTACACACCCGGCCTATCAACCTTGTGGTCTACAAGGGGTCTTCAGATCCGCATGTTGCCACGCGGATGGGATATCTAATCTTGGGGTAGGTTTCCCGCTTAGATGCTTTCAGCGGTTATCCTTTCCGAACATAGCTACCCAGCCATGCCGCTGGCGCGACAACTGGAACACCATTGGTTCGTCCATCCCGGTCCTCTCGTACTAGGGACAGATCCCCTCAAATATCCTGCGCCCACGAAAGATAGGGACCAAACTGTCTCACGACGTTTTAAACCCAGCTCACGTACCACTTTAATCGGCGAACAGCCGAACCCTTGGGACCTGCTCCAGCCCCAGGATGTGATGAGCCGACATCGAGGTGCCAAACCGCCCCGTCGATGTGAACTCTTGGGGGCGATAAGCCTGTTATCCCCGGCGTACCTTTTATCCGTTGAGCGACGGCCCTTCCATACAGAACCGCCGGATCACTAAGACCTACTTTCGTACCTGCTTGAGATGTATCTCTCGCAGTCAAGCTCCCTTATGCCTTTACACTCCACGGCTGGTTTCCAATCAGCCTGAGGGAACCTTCGCGCGCCTCCGTTACTCTTTGGGAGGCGACCGCCCCAGTCAAACTACCCACCAGACACTGTCTTTCGCCCGGATAACGGGTCGAAGTTAGAACCCTAAAATAACAAGGGTGGTATTTCAAGGATGGCTCCATCCCGACTGGCGTCGGGACTTCAAAGCCTCCCACCTATCCTACACATGTTATTCCAAAATTCAATGTCAAGCTGTAGTAAAGGTGCCGGGGTCTTTCCGTCTTTTCGCGGGTAGACGGCATCTTCACCGCCAATACAATTTCACTGAGTCCCTGGTTGAGACAGTGCGGAAGTCGTTACGCCATTCGTGCAGGTCGGAACTTACCCGACAAGGAATTTCGCTACCTTAGGACCGTTATAGTTACGGCCGCCGTTTACTGGGGCTTCGGTTCAAAGCTTCGCAGTCCGAAGACCACTAACAAATCCCCTTAACCTTCCAGCACCGGGCAGGCGTCAGACCCTATACATTGTCTTACGACTTAGCAGAGTCCTATGTTTTTAGTAAACAGTCGCTACCGCCATTTCTCTGCGGCCCTCCTCAGCTCCACATGCCCGATAATAAAATCAGTTTGCTTCACCTGACGAGGGCACACCTTCTCCCGAAGTTACGGTGTCATTTTGCCGAGTTCCTTAACCAGGGTTCTCTCAATCGCCTTAGGATTCTCTCCCTACCTACCTGAGT
>Ga0307426_1000578_pt1 | contig 25307 bp, 29 predicted proteins | sample SalMarWE160340MG_FD_202165 | JGI IMG/M metagenome (GOLD analysis project Ga0307426, IMG submission 202165) | Salt marsh sediment microbial communities from the Plum Island Ecosystem LTER, Massachusetts, United States - WE1603-40 | ecosystem: Environmental > Aquatic > Marine > Intertidal zone >...
ATAATTGGAAACGTGCGGAAGAGCTTTTCGAAAAGGTATGCGAAAGTGTGGTTACTAACATTACCAAGGCGGGTGGCCATGGCTCTTTTAAGAGGGCGAAATAGAAGGGCGAAAACTTGAGAGACTCCAATCAAAAAAGCATATGGGGTCAGGTGGAAAAAATTGGCAAAGGCACAAAGGCAAATTATGATCCTGACAAGAAGATTATCACTTTCTGCTTCAACAGAAGCCCACAAACGTCAAGCGAACAATTGAGAAAATTGCGCGAACTTCTCATGAAAGAGCTAAGAGAATTGGGCTACGACAGTCGCATGAAGTATAACGGAGAAGTAATTGTAGATAACATTGCAGAAGAAGATGTAGTTCTCGTCAAGAAAGACCACAAACTCATAATTCACTTAAACAAGAAGCAAGTTGGAGACAAAGAAAATGACCCTTCAGAATCAAATTTGTGATCATTCTGGGGAAAATAGAAGTTACTTCACTTGTTTTTGGATACTCAGCGCGCGCTAATATTCTTGAAAGAGCATTTATGAAACTTATCCCTTTTTTAATCGGGGCAAGTTCAATGACAATCCTTCTGAAATTGGTTTCAAAGATATTTAATTCAAAGGCGCGTTTCTAGAATTGAATTTTGCTGTTATTCCGCATATTCCTGCTGGGTTTTTCAGGTCTATGGCTTCTTGATAAAGCGACCTGTTCTTAGGTCTCTGCACCTACTTTGAATCCTGCCACGAACCCCTAAATTAGCGCGCGCTAGCGCGCTTGGATTAAAATTTAGTGCTGCTGCTTCTGCTGAGACAGTGCAGGTATGGTTATGAAACCTTAACCCACCCCACCCAGTACAGTATAGTGCAGCCTTAGTTTTCTGAAGGCTGGGTGTACGTACTACCCCGTTTTCTGAAGGCAGGAGTGACCCCTTCCCCAGCACGTGTAAAGGCAAACAGAGAGGGTAAGGGGATGTAGGCGTGCAGAGGGGTGGAAAAACGAGGTTCGCCACAAGTTAGTGGGCTTCTCGTCTGGCTTTAGCTTTCTTACTTATTTGTCGTAGGTAAGTGCCGAAGCCGTCGTATTCGCCTCTTCGGGCTTTAACTTCGTTACTTATACGTCTGAGGTTAACGTCAAAGCCGTCATATCTGCCTTCATATGCTTTTTCGAGATCGCCTTCGCTCCTTAAATCTATCTTCATAATCGCTCTCCCCTTATTAGTTAGGGATTTATCTGTTATAAATTTTGCCAACATCATGAAAAGTTCATTTTTCTCAAGATACGCCCGCATATCTGAATTGTGGATTGGTTCTTTTCGAGTTTTTTTGAGGATTAGCGCGTAGCCAAGAGCAGTAAAAGTGGTGCCTGCAAAGCGCGCGCCTGAAATGCGGATCTACCCTACAATTTGTTCGTCTGAGAAGTGCTCAACAGAAGAATTGATGGAAATGCTTCTTTAGGGCAGTAGCTTCTCCCTCAGGATAAGTCGCTTAATGGAAAGGAGTAATGCTAATGAAACAAGCAAGGTTGCAACAGCAATCAAGATGTCAACAAGTATAGCATTTGAAGGAAATACAAGGGGAAGTATTAACGCGGGAAACATTGGAATAATCCCGATTATAACTCCGAGAGGCTGATTAGCGCCCATAGGCGTTTTCTGAAGGGAACTAAAAGCCATCATGGAAATGGTGACCAGGAAGACCTCTGAAATGCCAATAGCAAACGTGAGAACAGCCACGCTTGCCAACAAGTCCAAACTGGTTCCCAGATAGATGCCTACAACGGTGTTGAATATGGTTGAAAATATTAGGAGATAAGTTGCTAGTGACAATGAGGCCTTCACATAACCCTTGAAAATGTCAAGCTGGTCAAGACCAGTTGAGAGAAGATACTCAAGAACCCCGTTGTTCTTGTCGTATACAAATAGCATCACCACAGGTAGCGAAAAAAGGAGGGCTGAGAGCGAAAGAATAGCTACGGATAGGACAGGAAAGCTGTTCATCAAATCAATCGGTGTGCTGGCAGGATTACCATAATTAGCTGGGATGAATGATAATATGTTCGACAAAATTGTTCCATAGATAGACATTGCTACCCCTAGAATAAAGTAAGTTCTGCTAAGTCTAACGCTCCTTCTCATGGTGGCTTGCCAGAAGCTCATTTTCATTCTTCCTCAAAGAATTCTTGCAATGGATTGTCCAGCTCGCGGAGCTCCACGAGTTCAGCACCAGCTTGCACCAGATTGTTGACAATCTTTGCAACCTCTCGCGGGCTGTCAACCTTCATCACATAATATCCATTTTCAAACTTGGATTCTGGCAATAATTTTGATACATCATTCAGAGTCTTGATGCCTATACGATATTGTCTCGTTTTTAAATTCTCCAACTTATCAAAGAACTTGAGTTCCCCATTCTTAATCAGTATCAGATATGTTCCAATTTCCCTTGCTTCGTAGAGATTGTGCGAGGAGTAGAGGACGAACTTGTCCTTACTCAACTTGATCAGCATGTCTCTGATTTCCTTGGAAATCTTTGGATCAACATTAGAAGTCGGTTCATCAAGAAGGTATAGATCCCTTTCTCTGAGGAAAATCTTGCCCACTGAGACTCTTTTCTTTTGTCCCTGTGAAAGAGATGAAAATTTTCTATCCCTAAGTTCGCTCAAGCTTAGAAGATCAAGGACGTGTTCAACATCTCCACCTTCAATATCAGCATAATACTTCAATGCATTGAAAACAGTCATCTCCTCTGGGAGCGCATTCAAATGAGAAAGGTAGGCTATCCTTCTACGTGCATCTTTCGAATTGAAAAGATCACTATCATCAAACTTTGTTTGACCTGAAAAAGGTTTTAGAATACCGCATATTGTTCTGAAGAGAGTGGTTTTTCCAGCTCCGTTTGGCCCAAGGACAACGTAAATCGATGGTTCAGTAATCGTAAGGTTGATTCTATGGATGACCTCTTCTACTCCATATCCCGCGCTGACTTCTTGGAGCTCAAGCTTCTGCATCCTGACTAACCTTCTTCGATCATTTTATAGATAGGAAAATAATGTCCTTCATAAACATTCTAAACATTATTGCGCGCGCTTGGACTAAATTTTAATCCACCACCACCACGTTTACGTGCCTAATGGCATGCGTCTGAGAAAAGGCACGACATAGGGCACGTGAAAAGCACGCGCGCTGATTATCCAACCTTCATAAACGCTGTTGCCGAGGGAATATTATATCTTGTTACAACTGAACACACAATACTTACACCAATTTATAAGGGTGCATTGGCACGCGCTATTAACGCCACGGACGGAACTGAGATATGGACTCTTTCAGATTTCACCGGCGAGTTCGTAGCTATGAGCTATGCTATCGCGGACGGTTTTGCAACATTCTTTAACGGTTATGACAGCCAAATTTACGTTGTTGGCAGAGGACCAAGCGCTACTGCGGTTATGGCGTCGCCCAAGGTTTCAGTGTACGGCGACACCGTTCTGGTAGAAGGCACAGTAATCGATGCAGCTTCAGGTACAATGCAAGACGAGCAGATGGCGCGGTTCCCCAACGGTGTTCCAGTGGCAGCTGACGAGTCCATGACTGAGTGGATGGGATACGTCTATCAGCAAAAGCCACGCCCAACAGACTTTATCGGCGTAGAAGTGATCGTAAGCGTGATTGACCCGAACAACAACTGCTACGAAGTAGGCAGAGCCACAAGCGACGAAAACGGCATGTTCAGCGTTCCGTTTACTCCCGAAGTTCCAGGCAAATACACAATCTTTGCCACATTCGCAGGTTCCCAAGGCTATTGGCCATCGTCTGCGGTGACTTCTATTGAAGTGGAAGAAACGCCTGAGGCGACTCCTACTCCGACGCCTGTTCCGCAAGCGCCAGTTGGAACATACTTCACCGTCTCAACCATACTCATTATCATCGCAATTGCCATAGCTCTTGTACTGCTACTTAGAAAACGCTAGGACCGTAAACAAAAACCATACAAACACACTTCCCCTTTTTTATTTCAAGCATTAGCAATCATAAATTTGGTGGAGAGGGGCTGAAAAGGCGTCTGAACGGGAAAAGCAATTGCAGCAGCCGTTAAGCAAGTTGCATTCTTTTTTCTCCTTGAATTTTCTGTCCGTTCAGAGCCTCAGCAAACCCTCATTTATCAACTCAATTCAGATCTTTTTTTGGAACTGTGTCCAGTAGTTTTTAGTGTATACTCGTTTTCGATATGCTATACTATATTCTATTCCTTCCTTTCCTTCCATTATGCCATATGTATATGCTGAACCGAGTATACACCCCTGTTACCTTTTTTTGGAATAGTTAACCTCTGCAACCTTTATCCAACATAGCCGTTACGTCCTTTTGGTTGGTTGGATTAAAATTTAATGCTGCTGTAGTCTCTAATTGCTTTTGTAACAGAATTAATTTTAATCTCACCAAAAATGAATACTGTCTTCTGAGATAAGAAGCACGCGCTTTAACTTTTCATTTTTTTCAAAGCCATCTCTGCAACTGTTACTAAGGGATATACAATAGGTGAAGCCGTCACAGCAGGATGAGTGCCTATCTGGAAAATCGCGATATCATTGGCTCTCATTCTGTTTTGAATACATGCGCTGATGGCGTTAATGAGTTCTCCCGCACTTGGACCTCCTTTAACCGCTCCTCCAATTAATTCTCCATTTACTTTGTTGAATATCAGTTTGACCCACATTTTGGATGTGCCTGGCATTCCTGCAGGGTGCCTATCTGGAGCTTCAGCTTCCCCTGTTACCACCTCAAATCCGCAGTTTTTTGCACCCTTTTCGCTCACCCCCGCGATAGCCACAGTTAGGTCGCCAACTACTGTGGAAAAGACTCCCAACGCACCCGGATTTTTTCTGCTAATTTCGTATAGGTTTGCACCGGCTATACGGGCTTCTGTTGTAGCTATTGATGCCAGTCTCAAAGTTGAGGGCTGACCAGTAAAGAATGAGAATTTAGTAGCGCAGTCGCCGCATGCAAAAATGTTTGGGTCGGAAGTTCGCATTGTCGTGTCGACGACTATTCCCGCTTTACTTGTTGCCAAACCTGCTTTTCTCGCAAGCTCGACGTTAGGGCTCACGCCTACTCCAACAATCAACGCATCTGCCTTTATTTCTTTGCCGTTAGATAGTCTAACAGCTGTTATTTTCTCATCACCAAGGATCTCGGCTATACTGGTTCCTGTAACTATAGTTATGCCTTTTCTTGTAAGATAATCCTCGATCTCCTGGCAACATTTGCATGCTCCCTCACCGAAGACAATTTGCAGGCATTGATCAAGCATTTCCACGATTGTTACGTTAATATCGCGATTCTTCTTGCATTCGTCAGCGAATTCAACTCCAATGAATCCACAACCCAAAATTACTAAATCTTTCATGTTTTCTAAAGCGTCTAGTAGGTTTTGTAGATATTTAACGTCCTTCTTTATTGTGTAGACATTTTTCTTATCGAATCCCGGTATAGGGAGAACGGCAGGAGAGGATCCAGTTGCGAGGATCAACTTGTCATATAAAACTGATTCACCGTTTGCCAGAACTACCTTCTTTTCTTTAGGGTCTAGTTCCTTAGCGTTTAGCTCCACGGCTTCACTAACGATTAACTCTATATTATTATTTTGCAAAACACTGTCCGATATTAAATTATTCTCTGGTTTTCCCAAAGTACCAAATATGTATGGAATACCACAAGGAATTAGCACTTGTTTTTCTTTCCTTATCAAAATTATTCTTTTTTCTGGATAGTGTCTTCTTGCTGTTATCGCTGCCGGAATTCCAGCAGCACTACCCCCTATAATTACAATATCCGCCTGCTTCATGAAAGCCCTCCATTAGTTTCAACCTCTCAGGTTTATTGAATTAACCAGATTAATATCTTGCGTTTATAAAATAAACTGTTACACCCCGGTGCTGCACACATTAGCCGTCTAACCAAACTGACGCGTGTGTAGAACGAAGTGACTAATCCTATCCAACCAAGAAAATTAAACTTGCATTAAATTTTAAGCGCGCGCGCAAACTGTTATTTCAAACATGAACTATTCTCGGAAAAAGAAATATTGCGAATCGGAAATACCCATTATTAGGCAACCGACTGAATATGAATAGGAGAAAGGAGAGGGCTTTTCCTGTTCACTAGATCATCGCGAAAACTGCAAAAAATTAAGCGTTCATACCTTAAAGAAAGGGTTAAACAGCAACAACAGCTGAGCGAGGAATGTTCGAGATTAGACTTACTTCTCAAGGTGAACTCAATCGACGAAGGCACCCATGAACGGCTTAGAAAACTTTTGGAAATTGGCTATGAAGAAAAACTCTTGGAAACAAGGAGCAAACACGGCTTCGCATAAAATTCAAACCAATATTATCAATTGTTATACTTAAGATATGGTTTGATTAAATTTTAATCCCCGAGAGAGAGATTGGGCGTGTCGGGGTATGAAGTGCTTCTCAAAGGTCTGAGCACGCGTTCAAGGCGTGAAAATGCGCGCGCGCTAAGGTATGGCTGTCGCTTCGGTAAAATTTTTCATTACTTTGTCACCACTTTGTCGTAGGAAACTCTTTATTATATTAAAGACTTTGTCACCAAAAAGTAGTAGGAAACTACTGAAAAAAAGTTATTTTGGGCGGGCTACTAATATCAATGCCAATGCAAATTTAGTGGCTTCGCCTTTCGGCAAACGGCTGCCTCAGCTCACCGCTTTCTTCACGAGCGCGACGATCCTTGCCTCTTCGGCGGTAGTCAACTCCTTCAGCGCGAAGGCGATCGGCCACATGTGGCCTTCGTCGAGGTTCGCAGTAGGGAATGTGTAAGAAAGCGGGTGCTATCTTATTTTGAGAATCCACCTTGGTACCCGTTTTTTATAATCAATATATTCGGTTCCGAATTTCTTCTCTAATGCTGGTTCTTCAATATAAACAACTGCCAAATGTATTAATAAGACAACTGAGACAAAAAAATCAGTTGAAGAAGAGCTCCCAAAGAGGAAAAATTCTGATAGAATAACCAAGAGATAACCAATATACATTGGATTGCGAGAGAATCGAAAAATGCCGTCTGAAATGAAGTGGGCGGGTGGATTTAATGGATTTATCATTTGTTGTTTCGACTTAAAAAAAAAGCTCTCGAAAAGACTCGGCAGTTATCAGGATTCCCATTAAAAGTAATAAACTTCCAAGAGTAACTAGAGTGAAAGAAGAAAAAACAATAAGACCAAGGTATTGGTTCAGTTGGATCAACAGGAATGGTGTCAGCGCAAACATAAGGATGTAGGCAATTCCTGTTTGGATAATAAATCGTGTTGACATATTAGTTCAATCTTTTAAATTTTTGATTTAAGTTTTTCTTGATTTTCGCTGAATATTACTATGTCATTATTCTAAACAGGCGTCTCGGTTGAAAGTGCCATTGAAAAGGTATCGCTAATGGAGCGCGCGCTCTCAATAATCCAAGGGATTTCGTTCAAAGGGGTCTTCCGATAAATTTTATCCGTTTAAACGCTTCATTATAAACCTGTTTTGTTTTGCCTATATAACATCAATGCTTTTCCATTCAGACAGTATTCCAGTTTCCACCTACGATGGAGACGCCTCCCCCATTAAATCTCGCTTCTTCAGATGTGGTTTAGATAGTCAATAGTGAAGAAAAATAATCTGTGATAAAACAAACCTAATTCTTTCTTTGTTATCGCCTTTTTCTAAGCAAGAATGCGGCTGCACCGATTGCTGCGAAAAAGGCACAAACCACAATTGCGTAAAGAAACAGCGGTCGTTCTTCTAGTGGAGGCGTAGGCGATGGCGATTCAGTGGGCTGAGGTGAGGGGGAAGGAGTGGGCGAGTGGATTTCATGTGCTGCACTGTTGAAAAAGTTAGTATCAAGCGTGAAGTTGTTGTTGGAATCCGTCAAAAATTGGTCCGCATAGAGAACGTACGTTTTTACTTCAACCGTTTCGTTTGCTATGTCAAACGTCAAAATTCTTAGACTTGCAGCGCCCATTTTTCCGTTTCTGTCTTGGCGGTTGAACATCAGTTCATGTCGGTCGCCTACTTTGTTTCTACTACCTGAAGTTGGGTTATAGTGGCCACTCAGAGTCATGAACACGTTAGCGTGTTTGTCTAGAAAGGTATCTCTGAAACTTATTGGCCATTCGGGATTTTCCTTTCCTTGAACGCTGTATCCGCCTGTGCCATTAAGATAGACATGTGTTGCTACGATAGCATGAGACTCAGGATAGGCATCTAAAAGGTTGTTTGCCCAAGCCAGAGTTACGTCATCTGCTTGATAGGCAATGTTTATGATCAAAAGGTCCCAGCCAGAGATGCTGAAGTGGACCGCGGTGCTTTGACCGTCTGCTGCGTCGCCAAGCCAGTACGGTTTTTCCGTCATAACCTCAGGATTAAATGCTGTATATTCATTGCCAATCCAGTATGTCGCGTTGTAGTCGTGGTTTCCCGCATTCCAGCAATATGGAATACTGTTTTCAAGTAATCTGCTCATTGCCTTGTTTGCGCTTGCCCATTGCGTACGATTCCACTCATCCTCGACCATGTCTCCGGTGTGAATTACCATTTTAACGTTGTATGTTTCCGCGTAGTACACTATCCAACGGCAAAGGTTATCATAATATGTCGGATGGCTTTCGGAAAGATACTGTGTATCTGTGATCCAAATTACAGAGAAAGGTGTTTCAGGCGTCGCTGCGTGTGAGACAGCCGAATTAGATTGCAGCAACAGCATCAACGCTATGAAAAGCACGGTGCTGATTCTAAGCGGCATACACGTTTTTTCAACATTCTTTTCACGCAAGTAATATTCCCTTCGAAGTGCATAAGATTTTCTAATACAAGCAAAGCAAAACAGTTTTGATAAGATTATATTGTTTGTCACCCCTTCAAATCTCCCGCGACTTCTTTCCCTTTTTCATTGTATATTCGCACAAAAGCGGCCGAGTTGAGGTATCTCGGTTCGTTTTAGTGCCTCTCGTAACCTTTTTCCTTTATTTTTAAAATCTTTCTCGGTTATTAGATTGTCTTTTAATAGGTCCCCAAGGATTCGAAGGCGTTTTGTTGTATCGTCATCTTTGAGGTTGCCTTGGAAAACAGGTTCCGAAACAGGTCTAGAGAAAGCTTTAACAAAACGCGCGATTTGGTCGTCTTTAAGGTTGTCTTTAGCGGGAGATTCAGTAATAGGTTGCACTGGAGATTCTGCGTTTAGGATGCCATGAACTCCTCTTGTTTCTTCGATGTTGGAACAAGCATTCATTTACTATATTAACCCATTTTGAAGTTGTTGCCTCAGACCTCGTTCTCATTTCACTTTCCTGAGCGTTCATGTTTCCAGAAAAAGAAGGCACTAGCGCTTTTCCTGAGGAAATCGTTAATTCTTCAGTTTATCCATCTTTAAGTTGTATTACCATTTTGCTTTGTAGTTTTTCTTCCTTTGAATAGACTTCGACTATGTCTCTCAAGCTTATGCTTCTTTCTCCTATAATCAAACGTCTATTAGTCAAGACCAACGAGGGATGGTAAAAAGTTCCTTTAATCTTTCCACACAATAATTCTTTCTCTTCACTCATTTCAATCCCATCTAAATATCAATTATTTGTTTTGTAGTTTTTCATCCACGAATATGTCAAGGGGTGAGTTAACCTAAGGTCATGTTCTATTTTTTGGGTACAAACCTCGTGACTCAAGCTTATACCCTATTTAATGTTTTAGTCAACGATATAAAAAATTTCTGAAGTTGCTTTATAGAAGAATTGTACATTAAAATTGAAATTAAAAAACAGCTTTATTCTGCTAGATAATTGTTTAATCCCTGCTTATTTGAAACCAAAATGGTTCTCCTAGTTTGGCTTGGTAGCCGCGCGCGCTACGTACTTGAATGCGAGAGCCTCCAACAAAAAGGCAGTTACCACAGATTTTATGTTCTTTCATTAAAAATTTCGGCAGCCTTATGCGGTAACCTAGTAAATTACGCGAAAGTTATAAGCTATAAAACTAGAAATAGTTTTGGGCTATAAGTCGCATGCTTTTTCATGACCGCCATTATTTTTTTACGACGAGAACATTGCAATCTGCGTTGGCAACTACTCGTCTGGATACGCTTCCCAAAACGATAGAAGCCTTGCTGCTCAATCCCCTGCTTCCCACAACAATCAGGTCAAAGTTTTCATGTTCAGCCATATTCCGCAATGCTCTAGCTGGATTTGAACCGAGAATAGATTTGGTGGTGTACTCGACTTCATTTTCCAAGTAAAATTTTGCATGTTCTATTGTCTCTTTTGCTTTTTTTTCCATTCCTCGGTTATAGACCGTGATTACTTTTACTGACCCTGAAAATTTCTTAGCGATAGCCACAGCTTCCAAAAGCGCTCTGTCGGAATGGTTAGAACCATCAACACCGACTAATATTCGGATTCTATCCTTCATGTCCTTCCCTGATTATCTATTGGTTAATTCCAGATAATACTTTTTCTCAACAACATGACTTTAAGTCTTAATGGGTTCCGAGGCAATCACGTTCATAAGCCCTGGGTTCTTGTGTATTCCTCTTGCCAGAACGGGCGGGAAGGTAAGCGTGGTTATTAAGCTCATTGCTACAAGCGCTGAAAACACGTCAAGGGGAATCAGACCGAACTGTTTTGCGGCTAGGGCAATCACCAGCTCGGCTGCACCTCTGGAATTCATCGCCCATCCTGTGTAGTAGAGTTGTTTCAGTGTTAAGCGTGAAAAAGGTTTTATCAGGAGGCATCCGAAGATTTTCCCAATAAATGCGATGACGACAGTGGCTACTAACAATGCAAGGCTGGAAAAAATAGTGTCAAACTCAAAGTTTATTCCGACATTTGCAAAGAAAAAGGGCACTATGAAACCTAAAGCAATAAGCTCAGTAGCTTTTACCATGTCTTTCCTATGCTTCTCATGAATGCTTCTCATCGCAATCTGGAGAATGAAGCCGCCCACAATCGCACCAATCAAGTAACCTATTCCCAAACCTTCAGAAAGAGCCGCAAGAACCATAATGAAGATAATTACTAACGAGAAAATTTCAGTTTGATTGCCGCCGTTTCTGTCAAGATAACGAAAAACGTTAGAGGACACTTTGAAGAACGCGAAAGCTATTACGCCGAAAATCACTATTTCCACAGGAATTGCAGCTAATTCTAGTAATCCCCCTCCTCTTCCTATCACTGCAACGAGCGCCAAAAATAGCACTTCAAAAATGTCGTCGAGGGCTCCAGCCGCCAGCATAATGGCTCCTAAGTGAGTGTTCAAACTGTTCAGGTCAATGAGAACTTTAACCTTTGTTGCTTCTGATGTAACCATAATGGCTCCTCCAAAGACTAAAGCTGTTAGCCAACCGTAACTTGGAAACACCAGCATCATGAACGTAAATCCAAGACCGAAAGGGAGGAGAGCTGAACTTAGCGATATTAGGATTGATTCGCGTGAAGTTTCTCTTATTTTTTCAACATCAATCTCTAAACCAGCCAAGAACAGCAGAAAAACTATCCCCAAGTACGCCAAGAAATCTATAATGATCAGCGAAGATTCGGTGTCGAAAAAAACAGCTTTCAAAAACGGAATACCCAGCAGAATTCCCGCCAAAATTTGGCCAACAACAGCTGGCAAGCCGATGCGTTTGAACAATAAGCCCATCACAAAGGTGATTATCAGAATTAAGGGCACTAAGACAAATATTTCCATCTTTTAATTATCTCTCCGGAATGCATGTTCGTCAGCACATCACTGCAGCAAATTAGCTAACCTAACATAGTTTTTCGTGATTACACCGTTTTAATTATAAACTTTGCGTCCTAAACCAGAAAGCTCACAGCAACTGGCAACTCCAAGATGGAAAGATCACCATTGAAACGTGCGCTATTTCTCTTCTGGTGGCTTCTCCCACAACTCCAACCTTTGCTTCTTGAACTCGCTACGTTTCCGCTGCAGATACTTGTAAACCGTATGGTGCTGGCTTCCGTTGATAAGCATCTGCACCGCGTTCCGGGCAACATCAACCTGCTCAAAAGTGCCGATGAAACCAATCGTGTGACCGTAAACAACCACGCTGGCTTCCGTTAACTCTTCAATAAGCTTGCGTGTTTTGCCGTTCGCTCCGATTACTCTGCCTTTCACGCGTTTGATGTCGGATTCAGACCTGCCGAACACCGTGCGTAAATCTATAAAGTCAAAGATGGCGTCTTCGTTCCGAAGCAAGCGGAACGCTTTTTCAGGCGAGAAACCCCTGCCAATGGCGGTTACGGTGTCTTTAGCCTTGAAAAGCAAAGATGGATCAGTCGCTTTCTCTGAGAGCACGATTGTTACGCCACCAGATTCGCTTTCAATCTCAAGCGTAACCATGAACTTTTCTTCTATGCGCTGCTTTACTTTTCCGTCTGAACCCACTAGGACGCCAACTCGCTCTTTGGGGATTCTAACGAACATGTTTGGTTTCGACATTTTATCCAACAACCTTCTTGTAAGCTTCGTCAACTGACAGGACTTTAACGCCTAGGCGACTAAAGAATCTATTCACGTTAGTCAGGTCTCTGCGCAGAAAAAACTCAGCCATCGGATGCACTGTGGGCACTGCTTGCGCCATGTCGAACAGCACTGGGCGATTATTCCACATCATGATGTTGTATTCGCTCAAGTCTCCGTGGACAAGTTCAGCCTTGCGATAAAGCCTCGTAATGTAAATTAATATTGTGCTGTATACTTTATCGGGGTTTTTTGGTGATTGCTCTTTCAACGATGAAGCATTAACCCCGTTTTTCCCGATAAACTCCATTATCAGCACATTGTTTTTCACCGCGATGGGTTTGGGCACTCGCACTTTTGCTCGGAAAGCCTGCTCTAAGTTCCTGTATTCTTTTTGAGCCCAAGTGAAAATCAACGATCGCGTGTCGCGTTTGACGCCTTTGAATCTATAGTCGCCTTCGATGTATTGGAGCATGCCTTTCTTGAACTCCGCGGAAGACGTTAAGTAGATTTTCACCGCCAAATCCTTTCCTTCCTTGTTCTTGCCCCAGTAAACTCTGGCTTCCTTGCCAGCGTTGATGATACCATGCACTTCGTATAACAGGCCGCTTTTCAGGAACTCGTAGATGACCATGAATGTTGCTCGGTCGAAAACCTCCTCTAACGTGGCTCTTTCAGAAGAGAAATCGTGTACGAGCATCTTGTCTCTTCTTTCCACGGTTTTTTCTTTGTGTGCAAGTTTTTTTCGAGCTTTTCGCGACATGCGTTTTCATCATGCTATTCTTTGCGAAGTATTTAAAATCACTTGACGGCAACCGCTTCAACTGCGGACTGGAAAAACTGAGAAGTAAAAAGGAAAAGTACAGGTGACACGAATAAACAGCGTTATATGGTTAGGATGCCTTTTCTGCGCAGATTCTCGGCTTGCGCGTGCGTGTAGCGCCATACCACATCACCGCGCTTGTCACTTTGGAAATCCCAGGGTGAAACGATTACGATGTCGCCTTCGCGGATCCAAACGCGTCTTTTCATTTTGCCGCGGATTCGGCAGAGCCGTTCTCTGCCGTCTTGGCACTTAACCAGAATTCGGTCGAAACCGAGCAGTTTCACTACTACGCCTAAAACTTCGCCTTGCGCTGGGTACACTAACTCGCTGATTTCGCCTTCGCTTAAGACCTTTTTCTTGCCCAAGTGCAGTCCTCAGGTTTCGATTGGGAAAAGAATGGATGAGCTTCCTTAAAAGCATGTTTATTTAACAGTGTCGTGCTGAAAGTGGTGGAGCGGTAATTTTAATGGTTGGTTAAGCTTTAATTTTCGCGCTGATTATATGTGTGTGCTGGAATAGGAGTTGATTTGTGGTGTCGTACGTTTTTAACATACCGTTTCGCAACAACGCCAAGCTAAAGCATATTATTGATAAGGTGAAGGAAGATGTGAAGTTGCAGAGTTACTGGAGATGTGCGAATGTGATGGCTATTGATCGTATGGGCTATACCGATCATGGTCCTACGCACGTGAAAATCGTGGCTAACTTGGCGCTTAAGTTGCTGCGCATACTGGTGGATACACAGGTTAAGCCCAGTATAGTTAGGCATTATAGTATGAGAAATGATGACGCTGAAGTTGTGGTGGTTTTGGGCTCGATTTTTCATGATTTAGGTATGGTGGTTACGAGAAATGACCATGAGAAGTACAGTGTGCTTATCGCCTTAGAATTCATTGAAAAGTGTTTGACACCTGTATATTCGGAGGAAGAGCGTGCGATAATCAGCAGTGAAGTGTTGCATGCGATAGTGGCCCATGAGCAACCAAACAAGCCTTTGACCGTGGAAGCTGGCATAGTCAGCATTGCTGATGCGTTAGATATGGAAGCGGGAAGAGCGAGAATTCCTTTTCAGTCCGGAAAGATTGATATTCACGCGGTTTCAGCGCTTTCCATCGAGAAAGTGGAGATTACAGAGGGTGCTGAAAAGCCGATTACCATCAAAATAACTATGAGCAACTCTGCAGGCGTTTTCCAAATCGATGAGCTGCTGAAGCCGAGAATTGAAAGCTCAGGACTCCAAGAATACTTCCATGTTGTGGCGGAGATAACTGGAGAAAAAGAAAGAAAAATCATAGAAAAATTCGAAATCTAAACCGCTTCACACACAACTACAGTAACACCAGCATTACCTTAGTTCAATGAACTGACTGATTTCTTTAGCAATTACTTCAGGTAATGTATCCCTGTTTTCTTGCGTGACCGTAAATATCGCTGAGCCTTCGAGCTTTTTGGCCTCATTTATCAGCTTGTCTCCGACTTTCCCGTGAACAACGGCTAAAACGGGTTTATGGCGCTCCAGCGCTTTTCGCACGGCTTCTTTAAACTTTTCAGAAAACAGTTCCATAGGGACGATTTCGTCTATGGCGATTACATCGCAGTTTTCCACGGCATCTACAATCGCCTTCGCGCCGATAAGCTCTAAGTCGTTCAAGTTCACGTGATATTTGCCGACCTGTGTACCTGATTTCTGGTTTACGTGTGCGAGCCATCCGCGTCTGCCGCTACTCAAGTCCAAAATCTCGAAGCCGACGCGTTTTCCGTCTGCGCGTGCTTCTCGGCTTAGCATGCCGCCTACGCAGATTCCCTTCTCTTTCAAAGTGTTAACCGCCATCGTCAGCACCGTGGTTTTTCCAACTCCGGGGTTGCCAGTTAGAAGCAGCACAAATTTTCGCAAAGCCTTTGCACCTCACAGACCAGAAGTCTAATATGCCCATAAATTTCTTCTCATAACCCACGTGAAATGTAGGGCAGAAAACGATGGCAGAACCAGAATTCAAAGCGGATTTTCCAACCGAAACAGTACAGGAAGGCAAAGTGAAAGTCGTAGTTCCGAAGCTCAAAGCCTACAAGAAGCAGCCCTCCGATTACGCGCCCTCCAAAGCGCCAGTTTTCTACAACCCAGTCATGGAGCTGAACCGTGATTTAGCCGTCTTGGCTTTTCAGGCTTACCAGCGCATGGTAAACAGGGACATAAGTCTCTGCGAACCCTTAACCAGTTCGGGAATCAGAGGCGTACGGCTGGCAGCTGAAATCCACGGCGCCAAAAAAGTGCTGATAAACGACATCAGCGAGCGAGCGCTAAAACTTGCGAGGCACAACGTGCACTTGAACCGTCTGCAAGACCTCATCGCAGTAGAGCACAAGGACGCCAACTGCCTCCTGAGCTGCCACGGGGCGCCCCGCAGAAGATTCGACGTAATAGACGTGGACCCGTTCGGTTCCCCCGTACCCTATTTGGATTCAGCCGTCCGCGCCCTCCGGAACAAGGGTCTTTTAGCCGCGACCGCAACCGACTTGGCTCCACTGTGTGGGGTTCATGCGAAAGCCTGCGTCCGCAAGTATGGGGGAAAACCCCTGCGTACCGAGTACTGTCATGAGCTTGCGGTTCGGCTCTTAGCTGGCTGCGTTGCCACTGTTGCGGCGAAGCATGACATCGGCGTCAGCGTAGTGTTCAGCCACTCCACAGACCATTACATCCGAGTCTACGCGCAAATCGGCTACGGCGCAAAAAAAGCGGACGCAAGCATCAAAAGCCTCGGGTACGTGCTGCACTGTTTCAACTGTTTTCACAGAGAAACCGCCCAAAAGCTTTCCGCCAAGTTTTTTGAAAAATGCCCTGAGTGCGGCTCCAGAATGGATTGGGCGGGACCGCTGTGGCTGGGAAAAACCTTTGATACGCAGTTCTGCGAGAGGATGGAGCAGGAAAACAAGCGCACAGCGTTGCGAAACAGCAGAAAAATCGCTAAGCTTCTATCTTTGGCAAGGGACGAGGCGGAAGCGCCAGCAACGTACTATGTTATCGACCACATCAGCGATAAGCTATCGTTGCCTGTGCCTTCCTTGTCCGCGGTGCTTCAGAGCCTGCATGATAAGGGTTTTCAGGCTTTTCCCACTCATTTTAACCCTCGAGGCTTTAGAACGGATGCCCCTGCTTTGGTGGTGCAGGAGTTGCTGCGAGAGACCGTATCAACTGTTTAGGCAGCAAGCTTTTTCTTTGAAACGTACAACAAAGGTTTAAGAGCAGAAGCTAAGTAGTTAAAGCGAAGAGTGACTGTTTCATGAATGATAAAATTGCCGTGATAGGCGCTGGAATGATGGGCGGTGCCATAGTAAAAAGCCTTATGAAAAGCGGGTACAAGGGCAAAATCACCGCGGCGGACGTCCGACCTGAAAAGCTCCGAGAGCAAGAAAAAAATGGCGTAGCCACAAGCATGGACAACCGGAAAGCCGCGGCTGAAGCGGGCATCGTTTTCATCGTGGTCAAACCAGGTGACGTGGAAAAAGTTCTAAAAGAAATTAGGTCCGAAGTCGAGGGGAAACTGGTGATTTCTGTGGCTGCCACGGTTCCCTTGAAATTCGTTAAGAAACTTATCCCTGAAGCTAAAACCGTGCGCATCATGCCGAACGTGGGCGCTTTGGTGCAGGCTTCTTACACGGCGTACTGCTGTGACGAAAACGTAACCCCAGAAGACAAGGAGAAAGTCAAGACGTTGCTTAACATGATGGGCATATGTGAGGAGGTTGACGAGAAGTACATGGACGCCATAACCGCTCTGAGCGGAAGCGGACCTGGATACCTTTCAATAATAATTGAGGCGCTCATGTACGCGGGGTTGAAGGTGGGTTTGCCCAGGAACATCGCGTTGACCAGTTCAGCCCAAACCGTCCTCGGCACAGGCAAGCTCGTCATCGAACTGCAGGAGCATCCGGCGAAGATAAAGGACATGGTTACGACTCCGGGCGGAACCACCATTGAAGCCATATACGAGCTTGAAGGAAGCCAGATTAGGCAGTCGCTTATGCGAGCCATCGGGGAAGCCGCGAAAAAAAGCCAACTTATCCGCGAGCAACTCGGCTTTAATGAGCAGTAGCTAAGGCGTACAGGCTTCTGAATTGTTCGACGCTGTCATATTCGACTGGGATGGAACCCTTGCTGACACTCGACGGGTTGTTGTGGCTTCCTTTCAGAAAGCACTGCGCGAAGTAGACTGCAACATAGATGATGCGTTCATTGAGCAGCGCATCGGAATAGGCTCGGCGGAAACCTTCAGGGAAATACTGCGGTCTTCTGAAATAAGCTTTGATGAGGCGTTGATTAAGCGTTTGGTTGAAATGAAGGTTCGTAACGAGATTGAAATGAGCGCGGAAGTGAAGCTTTTCGGTGGCGCCTTTGAGCTTTTGCAGTGTTTGCGTGGCAAGGTCAAATTGGGCTTGGCTTCTATGAGTGATCGTGCAGTCATTTGCTACATGCTCAAAATGACGCTTACAGAACGGTTTTTCGCCGCTGTCGTAACAGCTAACGACGTGGTTAATCCTAAGCCCAGCCCTGAAATTTTCTTGAAGTGCGCAGGTGAGCTGAAGTGCAGCCCGGAAAAATGTGTGGTTGTTGAAGACTCGATTTTCGGAGTTGAAGCTGCTAAAACGGCGAAAATGAAGTACATCGTGGTTCTTACGGGTGTGCAATCCAGAGAAGTGTTGGAAAAGGCACATCCGGATTTAATTATAAACTCTTTAAGGAAAAAGCGTGAAGTTCTCAATTTTATTTTTCAGTAGCGTGGAGTGTTGTTGTGACGCCACAGTCACATAGATTTAAAAATTTTCGGTTACACACTTAACGGCGTTTTGAAACAATTGGAAGTGAAAAAGCAATGTTGAAGAGTATAATTACGGTTAAGAAGGAAAAGCCTCGACTGTTTCAAGTGTTGCTGTTGAATAACGATGAGAGCGATGACGTTGAAGTTGAAGAGGCGGAACACGTTGATTTCGAGAGAGTGGAAGAGCATCTGACACATGGCGGCTCAGTTTTCATCACCAGCAAGCACTCGCAGAAAATAGCGGCGCGCGCCCAGAGATAAGAAGCATCGTGGAAGCAAGAATCAGACGAGGAAGGTTACGGCTGTCTATTTCACTCGCATGTAAGCGGCAGCTTGAACCAGTGTCGTGACGCCTTTTTCTTAAGATAATCTGCTGTTTTCTTGTATAGAAGATTCTTTCATAAGAGTTAATTACGTATTAGAGGCAAATAATGGATTGCGGGAAGGGAGAATGGTAGAGGACAGACTGGTTTCCATCAGTCAAGTTACTTGTGACCACGCGAAGCAGAGGAGCTATACGCAGACGCGCTTCGACATCCTTAACGGGTTTGAATTGGTTTTGACAAGGTGCATTAACTGCCACAAGATTCTGGCTTTTGAAGTTAAGAAACTGAACTAGCCGTTTTTGCGATATTTTATCTGGGAACTTTAAAATGGACACGGGTAGTGCCCGCTTATAAAAGTGTTAATCTGAAAGGAAACAATCGGTGTTTTTTTATTTTTTTGATTAAAAAGAATACATGGGCGGGTTTTCAGTATAAAAGCAGTTTTCAGCTTTTTTCTTTGCTTCCTTAATAAGTGAAGTAGAACTGGGGGCTTGGTGGCGTGTGGCTTTTAAACTGAATAGTTTAAAACGGGTTTTTGTGGTGTGGTGGATTTTAGCTTGCTGGTTCAAACAGTTTTTTATGTGGTGGCTTACTTAGAGGGGAGGCAGGTGAAAGTCTAGGAGAGAAACTGTTTTGGTTGACGGGTTCGTTGATAGATGGAAGGAAAAGCCGCAGCAGTCTTCGTTTTTATCTAAGATTAAGGATGTGGGCAAGCCTTCTGTAGGTTTAAAAAAGCAGATTAGCACGGTTCTCCAGCGTATAGAGGTTCAAAAGCAAAAGTTGAATAACGCTCAAAGTCGTTTTGAAAAGCGTGACGCTACGCTGTTTAAGCGCACGGTTAAGGCGCTTTCGGAAAGAGACACCATGCGCGCCAACGTTTTAGCGGGCGAGTTGGCGGAAATACGCAAGGTTGAGAAGATGCTGATGCACGCCTCGTTGGCTTTGGAAAGCGTTTCGTTGCGGCTTAACACGGTTTCAGAGCTAGGCGACATAGTCACCGTCATAGCACCGGCAGCAGGTGTGCTCAACAACATTCGCAATGGAATGTCAGGAGTCTTCCCCGAGGCAGGACAAGAACTGGAAAACATAGGCACATTGCTGACCGACATAGTCTCCACAACCCACCAAGACACCGGCGTACCAGTAAACATAGGAACTGCAAGCCTAGAAGCAGAAAAAATACTGTCAGAAGCAGAAACAGCCGCAGAACAAAAACTGAAAGCGCAGCTCCCAGAAATATCAACCACCGCAACACCGCAAGAAAGAACAAGCGTAGAAACATAAAAGAACAAAAAAGCAGAACAAACCAACATTTTTTATTCTTTTTTTTCGAAAACCGCTTTTTGAATAAGTCACGTTAGAACAACTGTAAATCTGAAACGGCTGGTTACGCCCTCTTTAATTTAGTTAGAATCCAGTTTTTGAATTCATAATCAATATTAAGTGTTTAAAGCCACCCTTGGAACGGGTATTTGCTTTGACAGAAACTGTTTGTAAGGAGCCTATAGTAATATCGGCTGAGATTGAACCAGCTTCTGAAGAAAAAACCAAGCAGAAAAAAGAAATGGTCTTGGATGTTGGTTCAGGACCGACTGACGGGAAGCATATTTACTTTAATTACGAAGATGTAGTGCATGTGGACATAAAGAAGAATTCTTTTCATTTAGAAGTTCAGTGTGATGCTCAGTTTTTGCCTTTCCGTGAAGGTTGCTTCGACTTCGCTCATTTAAGCCATATTTTAGAACATGTGAACTCTCCGTTTCAAGTGTTGCGTGAGATTAGTCGTGTTTCTCGAATTGCAGTTGTCAAGGTTCCCAATGCTGGTTATTACCGTCTTTGGGCTTGTTCATATGATCATATTTTTGGCTGGACAACGTTCAACCTTGAAAATCTCTTGAAGCGCCATTTTGATGAGGTTAAGGTTTACGGATCCTATCGAATTGATAATTCACGAAGGGGTATGAAAAAGAAGTTGACGACATTGAAAACGTATATTTTAGCGCTTTTATTTGGAAAGAACGAGTTAACAGCTATAGGCAAAAACATGCACAAATAAATAATCAAATTATATACAACGATTAGGAAAGCCTATCATCAAATGCAACGCTAAGGGTTTAAATAAATTCAATTTTTCAAAAATACTTTCGCATAATTGTTAGCCTCTATCTCTTCAATTTTATCAGGGCTTATCAAGCCCTTGGAACAAGCTAAGTATGATAAATGCTATCAAATTTTCTGTTCTTCGACTGTTTCCTCGATTAAGCCCATTTCAAAGTCGTCACTATTCGCAGTTGACTCGTTTTTTTCGATCTGTATTGTTTTTCTCTTAGGCGACTGCTTGTTGCCTGTCCGCGCGCGCTGCATAGTCGCAGCGTCACCTTTTTTAGGGTGAAGCACCTTAACCAAGTTTGTTCTTAGGTGTTTGTCATGGAAAAATCCGTTCAGAAATATTTGTTGATGATTAAATTGAGCCCAAACATGGCTGCAAAGCTTTATGAACCTTTAATGGAATACAGCGAAAAACCTATGGGCGGCGTGAAGCTTGAGGAGGCGTATCAGGTGTTTGGAGAATGGGATTTCGCTGTTCTGTTTCAAGCAGACACCAACGCGAACGCCTTACACTTCGTCGGAGACAGAATCCGCTTGATAGAAGGCGTCACCGAAACCTTCACCATACCGCTGGCGCCGATAAAGAATTACCGCAAATAGCAGCCAAGACAGCTTGAACGGGTTACCGTTATTTTCAAGCAGCCACAAATTCTTGAACAGCAATAGCGTTAGATTCTCAATTACAAGGTAATTAGTGACTGTTAATACACAACCACAAAGAAATATAACCATTCACACATTCATATTGACTCAGCGTTTTGTAGGCGCGCGCTAACTGGAAAACTCGTGGGAACGAAGTTGAAAAGAAACCAAATTCTCACATTATTCAAAGAGATGCGGTCATCCTGCCCAAACTCAAACAGCGTCTGCTCCAAAATTAGCCTACGAAGAATCAGCGAAAGAGGCAATGCCGAGCAAGAAGACTTCGAGTTACACCTAAAATGGGTTCCCGACCAATCCGCCCGAACTTTCCTGAAAGAATTCGTCCTGACACACAACCTAGACCTGAAAGAAACAGAAAAATTCTTAACCGTCTACAACTCAAAAGAATAAAACTCCATCCGCCCAAACGCCACCTCTACACACCACATCCCCCAACCCCTAGCAACAGCCCTTACTGAACCCAGTGAAGTTTAGAAACCAAGTTAACCCTCGTTCCGCCCACGCAAAATCAGATATACCAAGAAGCTGTTTACGTATCGGTTAAAGCTTCCAAAATATGCAAAGAGGCAGGAAAAATGGATTCCTTAACCGATAAGCAAATTATCGAGTATTTTCACCGCAGCTACAAAGCAGCAGATGGTTTATGGTTCATGAAAGTAGAGGAGAAACACGGTTTTAACGCTGCTTTAGAAGTAGACAAAGAAGTCTGGAAGGTCATGCCCAAAATTCAAGCGCGCATGATTAAATCCATGCTGGGAAAAAGCGAAGGCGGAAATGCTCTTTTAGAAAGCCTCAAAACAAAACTAACCCTGGAAGGCTTCAAGTTTAAAGTGGAACAAAAACCGAACGGATTTCAAATCCAAATCACCGATTGCCCCTGGCACAACTTGATGGTGAAAAGCGGAAGAGAAGAGTACTCTGAGAAAGTGGGAACGGCCATCTGCAACGTTGAATATTCGGTTTGGGCTTCTGAATTTGACGAAAACATGCACTTCAAGCTCCAAACACAGAAATGCAAAGGCTCAGAACACTGCACACTAGACTTTAAAAAACGCTGAATCTCTTTTCAGCAGTTGCCACAATCTTCTTTTTCAAAGCTAAGTGGACCGGGCGGGACTTATACCCAAATGGGTATGAGCCCAAATTTTTGTCAAGAATTAGCGCGCGCGCTAAAGATACTGTATTGTAGAGGCCGTCTTTAACTAAGTGGTGTTCTTTTACTACCTTAAGTTTTGAGGTTCCGACAAGACTGTCAAATCCTGCCTTCTTCTTCAATTGTACTCTCGCTTTCATACGAATGAGTCCTCCAACTATTAGCAAAATCAATCCGGGAACAGCAAAAATCTGGAAACTGAAGTTTTGTAGATAAACAAAGTCAAGAATCGCTGCGACAAATCCTAGAAGCGTTAATCCCATAAAGGGTATCACAGTCCAATCTCTTTTTCAAGGGTTTTTTAAATTCGCTCATTCTATCTCGCTGGAAGTAATATAATCGTGATTATATGTTAATTCTTTGTGTTTTGCCATTATTCATTCGGGGACACGATTTCTCATAAGAAATAAGGATTAGGCGAATTTGAAAATCGTAAACTAAGTCTGTTCAGAAAACCAAAATAACCTTATTTCCAATATTAGGTTTTGAGGTGGTAATTGTTGAAAGAAGGGGATTGTGTGGCGGTGGGACACCACAAGAATGTAGGTAAAGTAATTGAGGATTGGGAAAAAGCAGGCTGGAGCCTTCACACCTATACTGCCGCTCAAATGCGTCCGGGGATTGAAATTATTCATTATTTGCTATTTGAAAAAGGCGAATAATACAAAACAAATCTCAAAGTTATTTAAGCTTAGAATCAGCACATTAAATACAGCCAATGTGAATAACGTTAAGTTACTTTCTTTGCAACAGATAGTCAAGGTAATATGTGAATGATAAGGCAAAGAATATTCCACTCATTAATTGGAACTGTGATAGTTTTTGCTCTGTTCTTTGCTATTTTATTGAATAGCAGTGCCGCTGAAAGTTCAGATCTGCCAACTGGAGTACATTTAACTTGGCAAGAAAGTGATATGGCAACTACAATAACTGTTACATGGCAAACGCACAATTCAGACTCTGGAGATACGATCGCATACGACACATTCTCACGAGGCGGCAACGCCGAACTTTATAGTTATGCAGTTTCAGGAGAAAGTCACACTTATGTGGGCGCTTCCGGCTACATACATGACGTAGAATTAACTAATTTAAAGCCAAATTCAACATACTATTTTGTCTGCGGAGGAAAAAACGGCGGATATAGCAATGAAAGAAGCTTCACAACCGCACCAACTCAACCTTCTAGCTTTCGGTTTGTAGCGGGGGGCGATTGTCGAAGTAACTCGACACAAAGGGACATTGTTTCTCTGGCGATGAGCAAATTCAATCCCGAATTTGTACTACTAAGCGGGGACTTTGTAGATTCAGGCGTAATTCAGACTCAATGGGATAGCTTTTTTTATGGTTTACATTCCTACTGGATTGGGAATGACAATCGGACTATACCTATAGTACCTTGTCTTGGAAATCACGAAGAAAACGCTACTAATTATTATGAACAATTTGCTTTGCCAGGCAATGAGCAATGGTATTCACTTAATTGGGGGAATTATGTGCATATTACGGTACTCAATAGCGGAACTAGTCCTTCAGGTGAACAGCTGAGTTGGCTAGAGGAAGACTTGGCATCCCACAGAGATTATACTTGGAAGTTTGTAATGTTTCATCGCCCAATATTCTCTCCAAGTCACCATGGCAATTGGACTGATGGACAAAAATATTGGTGCCCTATTTTTGACAAATATGGTGTTGATATTGTCTTCTCTGGGCATAACCATGATTATGAACGATCAAAACCAATTAACTATTCAGAATCTAAGAACTCTCCACAAGATTCGTATTCAGAAGGAACAATGTACGTTGTTTCAGGTGGTTGGGGAGCACCGCTATACACTTCAGAAACAAATTCACTGACAGCTTTCACTGCGAGTGTGAACCATTTTGTTGTGGTAGATGTGTTTACAAATGGAACTCTAAACTTGAGGGCTATTGATACACAAGGGGAAAAGTTTGATGAAGTAACTCAAAAAACACCGGTGATACCCGAGTTTCCTTTGTTCTGGATGGCTCCTTTTCTCTTACTAATAATACTGTTAGTTGTTATTGTCTATAGAAAACGTCTCAGCTTAAATGAAACATCAAGATCTGTAGCAGTAGGTTCCGAATTTCTTGCCAGAGGTTCTTTTCCTAAAGAAACTCTAATAAACGCTGAACCTTGTGCCAATTTCATGATTTAAAGAAGGTTACAGCTTTCTAGCTGTTCAGAAAACCAAAATAACCCTTCTCATTTCATGGTTTCAGTTTGAAGTTTTAGCTTCTTGCTCATTTCTTAAACTCTCCAGTTTCTTGTCAATTTGCTCCATATACTTCTTAAATTCCTCTGGATGCACATTCTAATATTCTCGAATGACTTCTGACTCTTTTTCGTCAAAAAAGTCTCTTACTTTTTCATAACTTTCCTTAGTGAATACTCCGTCAGGGTAATAACTGCGTATTTTCGCTTCCAAATAGTCCCACCACTTAAAATCGTCAAAATCTGGGTCCTCTTCGTTCCTGTTGAAATTCCACTCGCTGTCTTCTATAGCTATAGCCACTTTCCAGTTGTCTACTTGCTCAAAAAACCAAACTATACGCTCCCATAATTCACGGTTATTCGCTTGCGAAGCGCGCGCGCCAAAGAAATTGTGTTGAATGATCCGGATAGAAAACCAAAAGAGAATATCCATCATAAGGCACAAAAAATAAATTCGGTATTAGTTAGACGAAAAGGAAGACTCAACAAATTAGAGCAGCAAGAATTTATAGAAAAAAAGAGAAGCGAGTATCATCTTACAGTATTCAAGGGATATGTTCCGCTCTTTGTTTAATGAAAACTGTGAAAATGCCGGATTTTGATCCTGATTTTAGTTCTAGCGCGCGCTACGAAATGCTTAGAAAACTTGCTTTAGATCAATTGGAAAAGGGTTTAAACT
>Ga0307426_1000580_pt1 | contig 25266 bp, 30 predicted proteins | sample SalMarWE160340MG_FD_202165 | JGI IMG/M metagenome (GOLD analysis project Ga0307426, IMG submission 202165) | Salt marsh sediment microbial communities from the Plum Island Ecosystem LTER, Massachusetts, United States - WE1603-40 | ecosystem: Environmental > Aquatic > Marine > Intertidal zone >...
ATGATGATGCTTACGTTGCTGCTGTGAAAGGCGCTATCTTAAGCACTAACCCTGAAGCTAATATCATAGACATCAGCCATTCTATCGAGCCGCAGAATATCCTTCAGGCTGCTTTCATACTTGGTACTGCTTATCGCTACTTCCCTAAGCAAACAATTCATGTGGCTATTGTTGACCCCGGCGTAGGTAGTGAGCGCCAGGGGATAATACTGAAAACACCTTCGGCTCTCTTCGTTGCCCCCGATAATGGCATCCTCAGCTATATAATTGATGATTTATTTCCCATTGAAAGTCGCTCGTTAACCGAACATAGTCATGACCTCAAAGAGGTAGTATTTAAGAAAGGCCTTGAAGCTGTAGCCATTACCGACCCTCGATTCTGGCGACATCCAGTCAGCCCTATCTTCCATGGAAGAGATATTTTTGCTCCCGTGGCTGCCGGCCTCTCTCTAGACATTTCCCTTTATGAATTCGGGGAGAAAATCAGGTCCCTGCATGTTCTCTCTATACCAAAGCCATACCTTGATGCAGAGGGTAATCTAGTTGGCCGGGTCTTACATATTGACCGCTTTGGCAACTTGATTACAAATATTAAAAACAATGACTTACCTGGAAAGGATGTCATGGTTGAGCTGGCTGGACACTGTATTCAAGGTATCAACAGTTACTACGCGCAAAATGAAGGGGTAATGGCTATCGTGGGCAGCAGCGGTTATCTTGAGGTATCGCTGAGAGACGGAAGCGCGTGTGACTTTCTGGGCACGGTGGTGGGAGATGAAATAAAGGTGATTTCGGCTGTATAGTGAGGAGATATCAAGAATATCAATCCCAATCACCACGTTATGAGAGTGTCATTGCGAGCACCTGAAAGGTGCGTGGCAATCTTTGCGGCTAAATTCTAAAATCCAAGCTCTAAGCAAATCCAATATAAAAGTGGTAATATATTATGCGATGTCCAGGATACAGGCTTGAAAGAAAGAGGATTTAAGGTGAGAGAGTAATGAATAAAAGATGGCTCGTGACTATTATAATCGTGGCTGTAGCAGTGATACTGGCGATTCTACTTGACACGATGCTGGCCAACCATCGGCCAGCCATCATTGGTCTGGAGGCTGCCCCAGAGAAAGTTATTCCTTCGGGAAGCTGCCAGATTGCGTGTAATGCTTCAGACCGCGATGGCGACGAGCTAAGCTATAACTGGTCAGCTAACGGTGGCGGAATAAATGGGGAAGGAGCTACGGTTACCTGGATTGCTCCTAGCGCTGTGGGCTCTTTCAATGTTACAGTCACGGTGACAGATGACCGTGGTGGTGAAGTCATGGATTATGTAATCATTGAAGTGAAAACCAATTTGCCGCCAACCATCACCAGCCTGACAGCCGATGCAATCTGGACTCTTCATTCGGGTAGTATCCAGGTGACGTGTACTGCTTCAGACCCTGATGGCGACGAGCTTAGCTATGAGTGGACAGCCAGCGGAGGTGATATTTCTGGCACGGGACCCGAAGTAGTCTGGACTGCTCCAGAAATAATTGGTATGTATGACATCACAGTCGTGGTTAAGGATGGTCATGGTCGAGAGGACACAAGGTCTGTATCTCTCAGCGTGGCAACTGGTACTCCGCCAAATATTGAAGAACTGATTGTTACTCCCAAAGAGCCCAAATATATAAAAACAATCACTGCAGGATACTATAAGGTTGGGAAAACAAAACAGTACGATATTGAGTGCACTGTTTCAGACACGAGCATCGGAGTATCTTACAACTGGTCATGCGAAGATGGCACGATTTCCGGGGGTGGCTCCGTGATTACCTGGACTGCCCCGAATGAGACAATTACTAGAACAACAGTCACGGTAATAGTGTCTGATATCGCTGACAATAGGGTCAGTAAGAGCGTAGATTTCCAAGTGGTGTCTTGTTCAGCATGTACTTTTAGATAAAATCAGTAGATAAATAATATTCTAGCTAAGGGCATAGTCTTCTAAGTGGCGACCTGAACACCATTTGTCTTTCATGTAGAAGATGACTGAAAAGTCATTCAACAGGCAGTTTCCATCATTATTATAAGAGTGGTAATATATGTGGTGCCCCGGATACAAGCTGGAACGAAAGAGGCTCCGGGGAGAGGAACTAATGAACAAAACAAGATGTCTGGCAATTATGGCAGTAGCAGTGCTGCTCCTGGCCTCATCTTGCACGGGCAACCGTCGGCCAGTTATCGCCAGTCTGGAAGCTGAGGCAGACTGGATTGCTCCTCTGGGTAGTCTCCAGGTGACGTGTAATGCTTCAGACCCTGATGGCGACGAGCTAAGCTATGACTGGTCAACCACCGGAGGTAATATTACCGGCACGGGGCCTGAAGCTATCTGGACTGCTCCTGAAGAAGTTGGTATGTACGACATCACAGTTGTGGTTGATGATGGCCAGGGTAGGAACACCACAGGAGCGATAGAGCTCATCGCGTCAGATGGTCCTCCGCCAATTATTGAAGACCTGATTGTTGCTGCCGATGGGCACAAGTATTTGAAAGAAGCCCCTATTGGGTACAAGGTCGGGAAAGCACAAGAATACGATATTAAGTGCATTGCTTCAGGCACGGGCGAACTGGTTTACGAATGGTCATGCGATGGCGGCGAGATTTCCGGGGAGGGCTATATGATTACCTGGACTGCCCCGGATACGTCCGGTGACGTTACTGTCACGGTAAAAGTGTTTGATAGCTTAGGTAATTGGGTCAGGAAGAGCATATTTTTCGAGGTGGTGACTTGTTCATCATGTACTTTTGGATAAAATTAGGAGATAAATAGCGATTCCAGCTAAGGGCATAGTTTTCCAAGTGGCGACCTGCACACCATGTGCACCTCATTTAGAAAATCCTAAACAGGGGAGGCTATTTTGAGGTGGCATTTGTCGATGTACAGCAGGTTGCCCAATTTTTTGAAAAACACTTTCCAGGATCGCTTCAAGAGATACTTGATTATATCCCTGATAATCCTGGGAATAGTCATCGGATTCACGAGTCAGGGAACGTCAAGTACCGATGAAGGTTTTGAGGTCCATTTCTTCCATATCCCCGGCTGTTCACACTGTGAGAAACAAGAGCCATTTAATGAAAAGTTGGCCAATACATACTCTTCAATTCAAATTATTGAACACGACGCCACTACACCTGCAGGAAGTGCCCTATTGTCTGAGAAGCTTGCAGAGCTAGGGATAGAAGACGAGCCAGACTTTCCCATAACAATCTTCGGAAATCAAGTATTTGGTGGTTGGGAATCCGAGGAAATAACGGGCAGAGCGATTGAGGAAGCCTTGGAACAATGTCTAGCGGGGAACTGCCCGCCGCCGGCAGGTGAAGAACCCGGACATAAAATCGTATTGCCCATTATAGGGGAAATTGTACTTGAGGATTATTCGCTCCCGGCTTTGGCTGTAATTTTGGGTCTTGTGGACGGCTTCAACCCCTGTGCTATGTGGGTACTTGTTTACCTCATATCCCTGATAGCGACCTTGAGAGATAGAAAAAGAATATGGCTGATTGTCGGCTCTTTTGTTTTAGCTTCAGGTATCCTGTATTTCCTGTTCATGACAGCGTGGCTCAATGCTTTCCTGTTCATCGGCTACGTCAAGCCAGTGACAACTGTGATTGGATTGGTAGCTCTGGGTGGAGGGATATTGCAAATAAGGGAAGTGATAGAGACGAAAGGCGCTATTGTCTGTGAAGTTACAGACGAGGAATCCCGAAAAAAGACGATGACCAGAATACAGAAGATTGTGTCTGCCCCCATAACTCTGGGAACGATAGCGGGAATTATAGCTCTGGCCTTTATGGTAAATTCTGTCGAATTCGTCTGTTCAGCGGCAGTTCCGGCGGTTTTCACTCGTGTTCTATCCTTAGCTGGTCTCACCACCTTCCAATACTATAGCTACATCCTGCTGTATGTTTTATTTTTTATGCTTGACGACCTCATTATCTTCGGCACAGCCGCTTTTGCTCTGACTTCAAACCTGGGAGACCGATATGCGAAGTATTCCAGACCGGTAGGTGCCACAATACTGATAATTCTGGGGGTACTGCTCCTCGGCTGCCTTTATTCTGCCCGGTTCGAGCTTCTAAAACCCATATGTAGCGTACTCTGGTAGTCCAGTAAGTGCGGCGATGCCGCCGATTCTGGGTGCCTTTTAGGGCTCAAAGCCCTGGGCCCGGTTAAAATACGCCAACCATCCTTAGTCCTACGTAGACCATGAAGGCAATAAATACATACCTTAGTGGTTTCGCCGGCAGGGCATGTGCTGCCCGGGCTCCAAGTGGAGCCAGGGGTATGCTGGTAGCTGCCAGGCATAGCCATATGGGCAAATTTACATAGCCTATAGAATAAGGGAGCAGACCAGATACTCCCAGTCCGTTTACGATATGGCCGACAGTACCACCCAGGCTGGTAAATATTATTGAAGCCACCGATGTTCCTATAGCAATATGCATGGAAAAATTTAATACTAACACCAGCATAGGGACTATCAATGCCCCTCCACCAAGCCCGGTCAACCCGCTCACCATGCCTATAGGGAAGCCGCAAGCCGCCACAAGCCAGAAATTTTCCCGTGGCTCTTCATCCCCTCTTCGCAACTTTGGCATTAGTCCCAAACCCATCCATAAAGCAACAGCCAGAACCAGTCCTCCAAAGCCTTTTTCCAGTATTTCACCAGGAAGGTGAGCTGCCAGGGTAGCTCCAACCACGGCCCCGACCAGGGCACATGAGCCTAGAATTAAGGCGGTTTTCCAATGAACTGCCTTCTTCTTATTATGTCTCCAGGTGCCACTTATCGCTGTAGGCAAGATCACCAGCAGACTTGTCCCGATGGCTATTCTTATAGCAATATCTCGAGAGACACCCATAGCCAGGATAAGCCAGCAGCTGACCGGAACCATGATGAAACCGCCACCAACTCCCAACAGTCCGCTGGCAAAACCAGCACCTGCCCCTGTGGCCAGCAGTATGGAGATGTGAGTTGCTGTCAGCTTCTTCCCTTTCCCAGCTTGCCTTCAAGCCAGCCAGGTTTGACAACCGACCCCTCGTCTATTGAAGGAATATATGGCTTGATGTCTAACAGGGGGGTGCCGTCTATGGCGTCCAGTCCTTTCACCTTGAGGATATTCTTTTCCCTGGCAACCAGCTCCACGACAGTCAACCCCAGGGGAGAAGGTCTATGCGGTGACCTGGTAGTGAAGAGACCGTGTAAAATATCATCCCAGGGTGTCTTAACCAACAGATGATATCCCTGAGACTTATGAAACCAATAAATGACGATAATATGAGAGAACCCATCAATGTCTTTTAAGCCTTCCTCGAATTCCCTAAATACCTCTATCTGAGAAATCTCTTCACTTTTATAGCCCTGATAGGGGGCTTTCCCCGTATTCTTGAAGAGAGAATGGATTATCCCAATGGGCTTCAATTCCAGGCTATGTTGTTCTTCCATTAGATTGCTTAAGCCACGCTAATGAGGCAAATATCAATCGTCCTTCTTCCTCAAACCAGGCATCATAGTCTGAGTCCAAATAGTAAAAACACGAACCTTAGACTCAACCATTTCTACCGGGGAAAAGACCCCTTGAAACGACTATTGCTATTTCCCACAGTGCTAACCTGATTCATAGCCACCCTTTTCATCCCCTAAGTTTTATCCCCAATATGAACCCGACTCCAGATAGCAATGGCCCGCGCCAGAGACTCAATATTAGAACATTCGGGCGTTTTGTTATCAAAGCAAAGCTTCATATAATTTCTAAGTAGAAGCGCCCCAACACCTTCAATTGCCGAGCGCACTGCTCCCAATTGAGTAACAATGCTCTCACAGTCACGCCCATCCTCGATCATCTTCTCAACACCCCGAACTTGCCCTTCAAGTCTTTTTGGTCGCTTCAACGAAATTTCTTTTGATATCGTTTCTTCAACCATTATATCCTCCGGAGGAATCAAGCTCCGTTGACATATTATACCCCCACAGGGTATAATGCCTATTCAGTATTAAGCCTAATTGCTTTATGTTTGCATTTTAGCACATGCTGTCTAATGTATCAGGCGAGTCGTATCAAAAATTAGGGAGATGCCAATGGACGAATTTGAGCCCAAGATAGTGGCATTCTTTTGTAATTGGTGCTCTTACCGGGGTGCTGATTTAACTGGCACCTCGCGAATAAAATATCCATCGAATATAAGGATAATAAGGGTGATGTGCTCCGGTAGAGTAAATGAACTTCTAATACTTAAGGCATTTACCGCCGGCGCCGATGGCGTTTTAGTCTCTGGCTGCCATCCCGGAGATTGCCACTATGTAAAGGGCAACTTAAATGCCAGGAGAAGAGTCATGGCTATAAAGCCGTTCCTTGAAGCTATGGGGATTGAATCCGATAGGCTTAAACTGGAATGGATCTCAGCATCTGAAGGTCCTAAAGTAGCTGAGACTGTTAAGACCTTAACACAGGAGATAGAGCAGCTAGGGCCAAGCCCGTTTAACAGGAGTCAATACAAAGGCAATGGAAGTTACAAAGAGGCATCTAGAGAATAGAGTGGTTAGTCCTCTTCTAACTATAAGGGAAAATATAAAAAGAAAGGAGAGCAAATATGGCTCAGGTGGCAATTACAGTTAATGGTTCCGAAACCAGTAGCGCTTTCCCAGCTATGATTCTGGGATCGGCAGCCGCAGCCTGCGGGCATGACGTAACCTTATTTTTTACCCCAGGTGGCTCACCTCTTATGGTAAAAGGCGAGTTGGAGAAAATAAGGGACAAGAATATCAAAGGCATGCCAGACATCGTAGAACTTTACGATGGCTTATGCGTTTTAGACGGCAAAATTATGGTCTGTGAACTGTGTTTGACGGCTAAGGACCTTAAGGCTGCGGATATGAGAGAAGAAGTTGAGATTGTGGGAGCAACCACATTTATAACCTCATTACCAGACAATACTATAACGTTTTCTTTTTAAAGTAATAAAAAAGGAGGAGAATATGGCAACACACACCTTGGATGTCTTGGGGCTTAAATGCCCACAACCGGTACTCAAATTAGCGGCAATGGCTAAAGAAATTCCTGCCGGCGATGTCGTAGAGGTCCTGGCTGACTGTCCTTCCTTCCCCAGAGATACCGAAGCATGGTGTACCAAGACCAAGAAAACATTGCTCTTCTGCATGGACCAGGGTGGGGGGAAATGGAAGGCGCAGATACAATTCTAGTTTGAGAAAATATACATGGGAGAAGAATTCACACCCAGAATAGTTGGATTCCTTTGTAATTGGTGTTCCTATGCAGGGGCTGACCTTGCCGGGGCAACAAAACAAAAAATTCCTTCATCTCTTTCAGTCATCAAAGTAATGTGCTCTGGTAGGGTAGAGCCAGCCCTCATTGCTACCGCATATTTGCGAGGGGCTGATGGTGTACTCCTTGCTGGGTGCCACCCCGGCGATTGTCACTATCGAGAAGGAAATTACTATGCTCGTCGGAGGTTTGCTCTTTTGGAGAAGACTATGGAAACACTGGGCTTGGAACCCAAAAGGCTCATGCTGGCCTGGGTCTCAGCATCGGAAGGACAGAGATTTGGCGAAGTAACCAACCTGTTCACCGAACAGATAAGGCAAATGGGTCCGAGTCCCTTGAAGAAGGCTTTACTATAATTGGGGGAAGAAATGGAAAATAATGGAAACAGCACCTCGGTGCTCGTAATCGGAGCCGGCATTGCCGGTATCGAGGCAAGCTTACTTTTAGCTAATTCAGGCGCCAAAGTCTATCTCGTCGAAAAGGCTTCCTACTTCGGCGGTAACGTTATCAAGTGGGAGGAGGTATTTCCCAACATGGAGTGTGCTACCTGTATGATAGCGCCAAAGCAACAGGAACTCTTGCAGAATGAAAACATTAAGCTGCTAACGCTTAGCCAGGTTGAGGCCGTGCAGGGTTCTGTTGGTGATTTTACCGCGAAAGTAAAGAAAAAGGCGAGGTATGTTGACCTGGAGAACTGTATCGGATGTAATGAATGCTTTGAGCCTTGTCCGGTCGAAGTGGATAATGAATTTGAAGAGAGGCTCAGCAAGAGAAAGGCAATTTACATCCCCTGTGCCGGAGCTCTGCCCAACGCTCCCGTTATTGATACCGATAATTGTCTGCGCTTCAAGGGAGAAGATTGCCAGCTTTGCCAGGAAGCCTGCATGTTCGAGGCTATTGACTATACTCAGCAGGATGAAGAACTCGAACTTAAGGTTGGAGCTATCGTCGTAGCCACTGGGTTTAAAACCTTTGATCTCACCCAGACCCCTCAATATGGATACAAGAAACTCAATAATGTTTACTCTATCGTAGAGGTTGAACGAATATGTGCCTCTAACGGCCCTACTGAGGGGCAGATTGTTCTACAAAATGGCGAAGCACCCAAATCTGTAGCCATCATCCACTGTATAGGGCGCGAAGAGAAAGGCTATTGCTCGTCAGTATGCTGCATGGCTTCTATTAAGCAGGCACACTTCTTGAAGAACAAGCTGCCTGCAGTAAAGATAGCTCAATTATATTCCGAGCTCTGTATTCCGGGTAGGACCTATCAAAAATTTTACGAAGAAGTGAAGGAAAGCGGCGTCGATTTTATTCGCGCCACGGTAAATGAAGTTACACAGCAAGGAACAGGCCTGGCCATCAAGTACAAGACTGAAGATGGTAAGGAAAATACTCTCAATGTGGATATGCTAATCCTGGCACCGGCGATTGAGCCGGAAACCGACTCATCGAAACTGGCTGAGATCTTGGCTATCCCCCAGGATGAGCATGGATTTTTCAGTGAAAAGGAGCCGGACCTTGATTCTGTGGATACTTCCCGAGAGGGCATATTCATTGCCGGGTGCGCCCAATCGCCCAAAGATGTTCCGGATACGGTCGCCGAGGCAGAAGCCACAGTAGGAAGAATACTCTCATTGTCAAGATAGGGGTTATAAGATGGCAAAAAAGATAGGCGTATATGTATGTGAGTGCGGCAATAACATAGCCGATAATGTGGACATAGATAGAGTAATCAAAGCGCTTTCTCCTCTTCGTGACGTGGCAGTTGTCGAGAAATACCGACTGTTATGTTCCGAGGACGGAAAGGAATTCCTGAAGCAAAGCATAATAGATCATGAACTTACTCATTTGGTGGTCGCGGCTTGTTCTCCCAAGCAACATGAACACACCTTCATGAGCGTGTGTGTAGCAGCAAGTCTTAACCCGTACTTGTTCCAGATGGCTAATATCAGGGAACAATGTGCCTGGGTTACACCAGACAAGGAAGAAGCCACGGACAAGGCGATAAGACAAATAGCAGCCGCTATTGCCAGAGTTGCCTATAATGAAGCGCTGGAGAAGAAAGATATAGATGTTTATCCCGACGTGCTTGTAATCGGCGGTGGCATCACAGGAATTAAAGCCACTCATGTGCTTGCTTCTCCAGACAGGAAGGTCTATCTGGTTGAGAAGAGCTCTTCACTGGGAGGTAAGGTAAAGGGGTTTGACAAGTTGTTTACCAAGATGGAATCTGGCTCCGCACTGATCGAAAAAGAGCTAAAGAACCTGCGGGAAGATGAAAATATTGAAGTGTTCACTGACAGTGAGGTTGAGCAGATTTTGGGGTTCTTCGGCAATTTCGAAGTAAAGGTAGTAAAGAAAGCAACAAACGAAGAACTAAACTTTAATGTTGGAGCGGTGGTATTAGCCACTGGATTCGACTTGATGGATCCCAAGGGACTTCCTCAATATGGATATGGCAAACTCGACGATGTCTATACAAGTTTGGAATTTGAAGAAATGAATGTTCCTGGCGGGTCCACCGGCGGAAAGATCCTTCTTAAAAACGGCAATCCCCCTAAATCTGTTGCCATTATCCATTGTGTGGGACGGGAAGACAAGGGCTATTGTTCTAAAGTATGCTGCATGTATTCCCTTAAGTCTGCCAGAATGTTGAAGGCCCAACTTCCCGGGGTAAAGGTGTCTCAACTCTACTCGGACCTGTGTATTCCGGGGAAAGCATACCAGAAATTCTATGAGGAAACAAAAGGCTTGGGGGTTGAGTTTATCCGCGCTGATAAGACCAATGTCACTCAAAATGGCAAGGGTATTACCGTGAAGTATGAGAGCAAGAGTGGTCCAAAAGGAGACTTGGCTGCAGATATGGTAATCCTTGTCCCGGCGATGGAGCCAAGTAGTGACACTAATAAGTTCGCTGAAATGCTTAGCATACCTATAGACAACGAGGGATTCCTTGCTCAAGAACATCAGAAACTCGCTCCAGTAGCATCTTCTGTGGAGGGAGTATTTGTTGTTGGCTGCGCCCAGGGCCCCAAAAATATTTCGGAATCGATAGTTCAATCGGAGGCGGCAGCAGGAAAGATACTCTCGACCCTGGTTCCAGGCAGGAAACTGGAACTGGAAGTAAAGACGTCCGAAATCTCCGAAACTTTCTGCACTGGGTGCAAGACCTGTATCTCCGTCTGTCCCTACTCCGCTATTAGCTTTGACGATTTCAGAAAAATTTCGGTAGTAAATGAAGCCCTGTGCCATGGATGTGGAGTCTGTGCTGCAGCCTGTCCTTCCGGTGCTGCACGTGTGAAAAATTTTGCCTTTACACAGATCTATCAAGAGGTCGAAGCGCTACTAAAATAAACGAAAGGAGACATAAAATGCCAAGGAAGGTGAATAGAAAATGAAAAGGATTATCTTATTCGTTTTTGGAATTATTCTGCTTGTTCTTATACCAGTATTAGCTGGAGCCACCCCAGCGGCACCTACAGTATCACAGTTTGACGTTATTGCTGAGGCAGCAGACAACTACCTGAGCGCCCCGACCACGGTATGGAACATGGCGGAAAAAGACCTGTGCTCCAACCTGCTCGACCGTAACCCGGACAACGACCCCTTCATACTCAGCGTCCGGGCATCCGATATTTACGCCCTAGGCCACATCCCAGGAGCAGTCAACATACCCATGGCAGAAGTCTTTAAGTCGGAAAACCTAGCCAGGCTGCCTGAAGACAAAAATATCGTAGTCTACTGCTACACCGGACACACCGGGAGTCGTGTCGCTGCACTTCTCAATTTGTGTGGCTATAATGCCACCAACCTTAAATGGGGAATGACTGGCTGGACGAAGGATACCGAGGTCGCTCCTTATCGTTTCGACCCGGAGAGTGCTATGGACTATCCCGTTGAGACTACTGCTAACACACTTACTGGTAATTACTCTCTGCCCACGATTGAGAACGTAGCCTCAACCAGCGAGGCAGAGATTATTCGGACTGCCTGCTACAACTATTCCAGTGGCTCAAATGCAGATATATCAGCTACAGACCTATATGCGCTGATTACCGATGGCAACCCAGGCAATGACCCAATAATCGTCAGTGTTCGTAGTGCTGCACAGTACGCCAAGGGTCATATCCCTGGAGCAGTTAATATAGCTCTTACTGACATAGCTAAAAAGGAAAATCTGCGAAAACTCGACCCTGATAGGCAGATTGTCGTCTACTGTTTTACCGGTCGTACTGGAAGCCAGGCTACGGCTATCTTAAATGTGCTTGGCTACAACGCTGTCAACCTGCATTGGGGCATGACTTCTTGGACCAAGGACACGGATGTTGCCCCTGGTGGGTTCAATCCGGACACGAGTGCTGACTATCCGTTCGAAACCGGTGCTGGTGAAGCGGTGCCAACAACACCAAATGAAGGTGATGGCTCCTGCGGCTAAAGGCAGATAACTGGCCTAGCTTTAGCCAGGCTGAAGTAAAATTCATAAATAAATACTAAGAAAGGAGACAAAATGGCAGAAGAGATTAAACCCGACGAGACTCTTGATGTAAGGGGCGAAATTTGTCCCAATCCCGATGTTAAGACAATGGTAAAACTCAAGAAGATGGCACAGGGACAAATCCTAGAGGTCCTGGTTGATTATCCGCTCTCAGTAGAACGTATTCCGGGTAATGCTGAAAAAAATGGGCACAAGGTGTTGAAAGTAGAGAAGGTTGATGGTCCCGATCACAAAATATACATAGAGGCTAAGGGGGGATAAAAATGAACCCATTGATATTTCTGGGCATTCCCATTGGTTTAGCCTTTGGGTTTGCCCTGCAAAGGGGCAGGTTCTGTATGAACTCTGCTTTTAGGGACATTATCGTACTGAAAGAGTATGCGCTCCTGAAGGCGGTGGGACTTGCGATTCTCATCCAGATGGTGGCATTTGCAGCCCTGGACATGGCAGGGGTGATTACTATAAGCCCCAATACATTCTTTTGGGGTGCCAATATGCTCGGCGGCTTTGTCTTTGGAATTGGCATGGTAGTGGCGGGGGGATGTGCCAGCGGTATAACTTACCGCTTCGGAGAGGGTATGGTAGGTGCAATGTCAGCAGTACTTGGTTTAATACTCGTGGGATTGATGACTACAATGGGTGCGTTCCACCCATTAGTTGTCGCTATCAGGGGTGCAACAACGGTGACATTAGCAGATGGGGCAAACCTCACGTTAGCTAACATATTCGGCATTCCCCACTATGCATTAGCCTTTGGTATCGCGGGTGTTGCCCTTATTATATGGGCTATCCGTTCCAAAAGCAGTAAAGGGTCTTCCAAAGAAGCGGAAAGTATTTCTGTGGGTACCAAGATATTCAAGAAGGGATGGGGATGGCAGGCAACAGCGATTGTCATAGCCATTATAGGAATTCTTGCTTTTATCGCCTCAACTGCTGCCGGACGGAGCTATGGTCTGGCCATTTGCGGTGGATACTGGACAACCATTCAAAGTCTACTCCTGGGCCAAAACCTCATCGGCTGGCTTTCTGTAATGCTACTCTCCACCATCCTTGGGTCTTTTATAGGAGCCAAGATTGCTGGTGAAGCTAAGTTACGGGCACCAGCACCAAAAGTGTTAATCCAGACATTCTTCGGTGGTTGTTTGATGGGCTTCGGAGCGGCGCTCGGCGGAGGTTGTAATATAACCCATATCCTGACCGGAGTACCTCAGCTTGCCTTAAGTTCCATACTGAACGGAGCCTTTATCATCTTCGGATGTTGGGCATTAGCGTACTTCTGGTTCGTCAGACCCATGCGGAACTTATGAGGAACTGGCATATATAAAGAATTATAGTAATTGATATAGGGGAGAATGAGTAGTGCAGTGAAGATGATGTCTTCAACTGCCCTTCATTCATTCCCCACAGGAAAACTGTAAATAATAATGATTTTGTAGAGGTATCGCAGGACTGATAAGGAGTTAATATGACTACTACTCGAAAAGGGGCATTATTACCTGCCGAAGGTAGTGTGCAGAAAGGTATTATAGATTTTGCCAAACAGGCTTTAAAGCAGGGCGCTTTTGACGCTGTCCTTATCCCATCCCGTGTGCCGGCAGGTGATTCATTTGCCTATTTTTTGGTCCGAAACGAGGCAGTTCTTGAAGGAGCGTCTCCTCTATCCCCAATTATGCCAGTCCAAGGGGCCAGAGTGATTTCGAGTATTACGAGACGTGGGAAAGGAAATAATAGGATAGCTGCTATCATGCGGCCCTGTGAGGCGAGGGCAACCATTGAGCTGGCTAAGCTTGGGCAAGTAGACCTGGAGAATATAACCATTATCACTATGGACTGTCCCGGTGTGATACCCCTGTCAGACTATTTTGATGATGCAGGAAAGGGTGATAAGGTATTTGAAGATGCCTCTCAGAATTGGAATAGCGCACCCATGCGACCCGTGTGCCGAATATGTGACAAATTTTCTTCCGCCGGTGGCGAAGACCTACATATAGGAACACTGGGAACAAATAGCGGTAGTATTCTCCTTATTCCCCATAGCTCCAAAGGTGAAAGTATCTTGAACAAACTAGGCATTTCGTTGAAAGAGGATATATCTGGCTGGGCAGATAAAGTGAATAAGTTAACCGAGGAGAGAAAGAGAGAAAGAGACCAGGCTAACGACGCATTAAGAGCCGATATTGAAGGGATAGACAGACTAGTGGAGGCCTTCAGCGCATGCATAAATTGCCATAACTGTATGAGGGTTTGCCCTATATGCTACTGCCGGCAGTGTAATTTCGATTCGGATAAGATGAAATTTACTTTTGAAGATTACTTTACGAGAGCAGAGGCAAGAGGTAGGCTGATGGTTCCTACTGATACTTTACTGTTTCATATCGGACGGATGCTGCATATGTCCCTCTCTTGTGTATCATGCGGTATGTGTGAGGATGCCTGTCCTATGGCTATCCCGGTAGCGCAAATATTTGCCGTAGTTGGTGATAGAAACCAGGAAGCGTTTGACTATGTACCTGGTAGGAGTATGGATGAACCTCTCCCGCTGACGACTTTTGATGAAGAGGAATTTCTGGAGGTGGAGCAGTCTTACGCAGGGGTCTCTTCCCAGCAGGAGGGTCAAAATGCCTAAGGTACTAAGAATAAACAAAGGCTCAGAGGAGGGGCTGAAAGAGTTACTCAGGTTTCTTTTAGAAAACGGCAAGGTGAAAGGCGTTTTGACGCTCAGAAAGATGGGTGAATATGGCGCTATTTCTTATTCACTCATTACCAATCCTGACGATATCGACTCTACTCTGCCACTGTTCCCTTTGATGCCAGTGAATTTGGGTAAACAGCTTTCTCGGCTCACATTAATAGAAGCTGCTACCGAACCTATAGCTGTGGTTTTAAGACCTTGCGAACTGAGGGCGTTTGTAGAACTTGTGAAACGTACTCAAGGCAGCCTGGAAAACATCCTGTTCATAAGTTCAACTTGTGGTGGAGTCTATCCACTGGAAATGGCTGTAGAGGGAAACATCGCGGAACATCTACCTGAATACTGGAAAGCAGTTGGACAAGGTGAACTTGTTCCTAACACAAGGCTTGCCTGTCAGGCTTGCGAATATTTTGTGCCGTACACCGCTGATATCACCGTATCATTGCTTAATAATAAGGGCATGGAAAAAGAGACTACGTTATTCCTAAACACTGAGAAAGGAGAGAGCATTGTTGAAGGTATATCAGGAAAGTTCAGCGAAGGAGATATGGATACCACGACAATAGAACAGATACGGAGTAAGAGGAAAGCTGAGAAAGAGAAACTCTCTGATGAAGTCGAATTAAGGAATCTCGGTATTGATGAAATAACGAAAACCTTTAGCAGATGCATAGGTTGCCGTAACTGTAGCAAAGTTTGTCCTGCTTGTTATTGTCATGTATGCTTTTTCGAAGCCGAGACGAGCCAGCATGAGCCAGTTTATTATGAAAGAGAGCTAGAGAAAGAGGGCTGTATAAACATGTTTTCTGACACGCTTTTCTACCACTTAGTTAGGTTATTCCATGTAAGCACATCTTGTACGGCATGTGGCCAATGTGCCGATGTGTGTCCGGCCAATATTCCACTCTGGGCTATTTCTTTGAAAATGGGTGAGGCAGTTCAGAAAGTTTTTGATTATCTGCCAGGAAAAGATATAGAGGAAGGGCTTCCAATTACCACATTTGTACCAGAAGAATTTGCTGGGATTGTATAGCATATTCGGGAATATTCTATAAGCATAATAATCTCAAATAATTGGGTTTGCTAATTTTTCGGCCTAGATTCTGTTCTAACCAGACCAACGGGTATATTCGAGAATTGGTTAGAAACCAGGATCCCAGAGTTGAAAGCCCTAAATTGTGATCTGCCGTGAATTCATGAGGTATGGTTCAATTGAAAGTGTTAGATAGTCAGCCAAAATTTGCCGTTAAACTAAATGATGAGTCATGTAGCAAATGTGCCATCTGTTACTCTGCTTGTCCTTTTGAAGCAATAAAAAGAGACCCTGAAACAGGTAAATTGCTTCTGGAGATAGAAAAATGTCAGGTATGTGCAATTTGCTACTCTAGCTGCCCTGCTAAAGCAATAGATATCATCTACTATGATATAAATTCCCTAACCAGCTACCTGGAAAACGCAAAAGAGGAATATAAGTCTGATTCGTTAGTCATTATGTGTAAAGGAAGCGCCCCCGACTTTGAGGACGTAGAGAAGCTGTTCGGAATTTCAAACTTTATTCCCTTATCCGTCCCCTGTGTCGGGCGTATCCCACCAGAGCTTCTTTTAAAAGCCATATCCCCCATAGGAATAAAGAAGATTTATATTCTCGCCTGCGATGAGGATTACTGCCGATATGAAAGGGGAAGCTCGATCACCGGGCGTAGAATCACAGCGCTGAATATTTTTCTGGAACAACTTGGCTATGCTAAAGAGCTAATCAAGCTCAAGCGACATAGTCTGAAGGTCAAAGCAGATAGTAACAAATGTATCAGTTGCGGCAATTGCGTATTCTACTGCCCTTACGATGCTGCTACACTGGAGCATGGAGCAGCTACCTTCGCTCTAGAATTATGCCGCGGCTGTGGTTTATGTGTAACCCTATGTCCCGCTTTTGCTTTGGATTTAGAGCACTGGGAAGAGGATCGAATATCAGCCTTAATATCCGAGTTACCCAAAGAGAAGGGAAAAACAAATATTTTAGTGTTGCGCTGTCAGTGGTCTGTTTTCCCCAAACTTGATGAGGAATTTGATTCCAACGTTCATGTCATAGAGATGCCCTGTGCTGCGAGAGTTGACCCTCTGCACATCTTGGAGGCTTTCCAGAATGGGATAGATGGCGTCTTAATAGCCGCCTGTCCTGAAGAAGATTGTAAATCGAAGACAGGAAGTAAGGAAGCTCGAAGGTCAACCACAGCGTTAAAGAAGACTTTAAGCCAAATTGGCCTTGAAGAAAGGCTTCATTTTTGTTCTGTAGCCCCAAGGTATCCTGAATCTTTCTACGAAGAGCTACGGCAGTTTAAGGTAAGGATAGAAAATACCTGTTTAAAGGAGGCAAGGCATTGATAATAACAACTCAGAAACCTTTGGATGAAATTCTGGATTTTCTATCTCCTTACAATTCTATTTTAATTGCCGGCTGTGATGGGTGTACTCAGCCACCAAGAGGCTTGAGAGAGGCCAGAACTTTGGCTCAATTGCTTGAGCTTGGCGGAAAGTTAAGAAGTAAGAATTTCAACCTGAGGGTAACTACATTGCCCAAGCAATGCGACTCTTACCTGACACTGACTACGCTTCAGACCCAAATAGATGGCATAGAGGCTATTCTATCGTTAGCTTGTGGTTTGGGAGTGCAAACTATAACTCAGGTTCTACCTGATTGCCCTGCCTTCCCTTCTCAAAACACCCTCTTTATGGGGTCAGAGATTAGAGAGGACAACACTCTTGAGGAAAGATGTGCCGCTTGCGGAGATTGCATGTTGGCCATAACTGGTGGTATTTGTCCCATCGCCAGATGTGCCAAATCTTTGCTTAACGGCCCCTGCGGAGGCTCACAACATGGCAAATGCGAGATTGACCCTGAAAAGGATTGCGCCTGGGATCTTATTATTAAACGCCTGGAAAAACTAGGCAGGCTGTCCGCCTTAGATGAAATCCGTACTCCCAGGAATTTTGGGCAAGTGGTCAGACCCGGGAAGATCAGAGGGTAAATTTCTGACATGGAAAATTCTTATGCACAGGCGAATCCAAATGTGTTTCCCTGCGTAAATTGCGGCCAGTGTCAAGACGCTTGCTCCATGGAGATTCCCCTTGCCCGGCTTACCTTTTTGCTGAACAGGGAGCTTGCCGATATCTTCAAATACGAGCCAGGAATGGATGTAAACGCTCCTATCCCCTTGAAGTCGGTTACAGATAAGGAAATTAACTGTGGCTGGTGTTGAAATCCAGTTCTAAGCAAAATGGGAAAATGGAATAGAGAACCCCTAGCTATGCCTTTTCCTCATCCCTCAAGTCTTACTAACCAAGCTATCAACTTTTCAAATTATATCATTAGCCACATAGTTCACAACTCAAGCAGGGTTCGTTGTTTACCTTTAACATAACTTATTTAGACTTTTGGTCTTCGTCGCAAGGTTTCTTTTAAGTTCAGCGGTGTGACTTCAGGCCTAGATGCTTCATAAACTGTGATTACATCCCCAAGTTTGACAAACTCACCTTTTATAAAACTCATTTGTGATGGTGTTAGAGGCTTAACAGCGCAAGGGCGCAAAGGGGTATTAAGTTGTACTTGGTCGGGCGAAAGCAACCTTACTACCTGTGCTATTTCCCCAGCGAAATTCTTATTGAGTTTTATGAACATTACCTCCAGACACAGCTTGCCTTCAAACTCTCTTCGGAAGAGCTTAATGCCTTCAAGTATATCAGTGAGCAAAAGTGCAGTTACAGGTCTATTAATTTGTCTAAATAACTCTTGGGTATGAGCGTCTACTGTAGCTACCACTACATTCGCCTTGGCAAGGTCATGGCGCACATCCTCTCTGGGCATTAAAGAAGAGTTAGTCAGAACTGCTACAGGGAGATTTAAAGTTGATTTTGCCATTTCGATAGCCTGCCTTAGATTGCTAGCTAAAGTAGGCTCTCCTGTCCCGGAAAAAGTGACATAATCGGCAGCTATGCCCCTTACTTCCTTTAATTCCTCAGTTAGCTGGGCAAGGGAAGCAAATTCCTCTCGCCGGGTAACAGGGTTAACAGTTTCACTTAGCTGACAATAAACGCAGTTAAAATTGCAAGTTTTAGCCTTATGAGATAAAAGGTCAATTCCCAGCGATCTTCCCAACCGCCAGGATGGCACTGGTCCATAAATGATAGAGCCAGCCATTTTATGCTATCTCCTAGACAGTGGTTTTACCCGCCAAGATCACGGAGAAACCAGCGTCAGCAAAGAAACCCTGTCGCGGTAGTTCAATGTGATTTACTTTACCAGGGTTCTGAAACAATGTCGAGGCAACCTTCTCGATGGAGAAGCCAGTTTGCATCAGAAGCATTTCAACCTCGGCATAGTTATAGAACGTAGCATGTCTGTAAAAACGATGGCCCGTTTCTTTCTCCCTTTGATAAAGTTGCCCCCAAGGACTTTCCTTCAATACCAAGCCCAATACCACTTTCCCCTGACTTTTGAGGAGACGGGCAGCTTCACTCAAAATTCTCTCGGGTGAATCAACAAAGCACAAGGTAACAATAAAGAAAATTGCCCCGAAAGAACCATCCTTAAACGGTGCCTCTTCGCCTCGACCCAGAAGCACTCTTACGCCCCTATTTCTGGCTATCTTCAAAAGTTGGCTCGACGGGTCCAATCCAACATCTATCCCTAAAGCCTGAGCAAAGCGGCCGCTGCCTATCCCGATCTCAATCCATGGCTTGGACAATAGAGGTAAGACTTGCTTCAGAGCTTCAACCTCCAAGGCAAATATTAGCCTGCCTTCTTGCTCAAACCAGGAGTCGTAAGCCCAGGCCAGAGAATCGAAGGCACGAATTTTAGACTCAGACATCTCTTCGAGCTCCTTTCATCGGTTTCAGTAATATAGAATGAAATCACGTGCAATTTCAAGGAGATGTAGATTGTCAAACAATGCCTGGTTGTCGTCTTGACAAAATGAAAAGGTATTGTCATACTGTTGAATGAGAATGAGAATCAATCACAATCAGGAGGCGAGAGTAAAAGCCACGCCAGTTACACCACAGAGAAAGCTTCTCCTGAGTGTTATGCGAGACGCCGGAAAGCATCTAGACGCTAAGGAACTGTATCGCCGGGCCAGCGAGAGGGACCCTAACATCAGCCTCGCCACAGTTTATCGCAATCTTCGTTTATTCAGGGAACAAGGCCTGATAAGCGGAAGGCATCTGGGGCAGGCACACTGCTACTATGAAATGAAGCGCTTAGGAGAACATCAGCATCTAGTATGCGAAGCCTGTGGGCAAGTGATCGAGTTTGAGAGTCCTCTGATTCGCAAATTGGTAGCAGAGGTGCAACGCAAAAATAACTTCTCGGTGACTAAGGTTGAGTTATATTTGGAAGGTCATTGCCATAAATGTAAGGAGCTATAAAGAGAGAGGAGCGTTATAGTACTAGAAATCACGGATCAGAATTTCGAGGATGAAGTCCTAAAATCTGACTTACCTGTGGTGGTAGATTTTTGGGCCCCGTGGTGTGGGCCGTGCAATTTGATTACCCCTATAACTGATAAGCTGTCGGACGAATTTGATGGTAAATTCAAGTTCTGCAAGCTTAACGTGGATGAGAATCGTCAGCCAGCTATGGAATATCAGGTAATGAGCATCCCGTTGCTGCTGTTTTTCAGAAACGGTCAGCTCATAGATTCCAGTCTCGGCGCTCTTCCCGAAAGCATAATCCGACCCAAGGTGGAGGCACTACTCTAGCTGGGAAGAAAAGATGTTGCAACCAAAATTGAAAGTCGCGGTGGATTATGAGAAGTGTCACCCGGAGGGATGCGATAGTGGAGTCTGTGCTGCCGTTCTTGAATGTCCTACTAAGCTTTGGAAGCAAGAGGAGCCATACGATTTGCCCTATCCCATTGCAGGCTTCTGTCAGGATTGTGCCATATGTGTTGAGGCTTGTCCTCTGAAGGCAATTAAGATGCTGTAAGTGGATGCATGTATGGTGTACCAACTAATGAAAGGAGGCATATCATGGAAGAAAGGGACGTCATCATCGTTGGAGCTGGCCCTGCCGGATTATCAGCAGCGATCTTCACCCAGTTCGATGGTTGGAGGACTCTAGTTCTGGAGGCTAACTGGGTGGGTGGACAAGGCGCCATCGCTTACACTGTGACCAACTATCCAGGGTTCCCGCCTGGCGATGGCGAAGTGCTGATCAACCACATGCGGAAGCAAGTCACATCGCCGCCTCCCGATGGCGTCGGGGCAGAAGTAAGGCAGGAGAAAGCAATTGGCCTTGACTCCAAGAACCTGGTTGTAACTACTGAGGCGACCCAGTACCAAGCTAAAGCTATTATCCTGGCCACAGGCAGCACCATGGAGAAGCTCGGTGTACCTGGAGAGGACAAGTTTGCCGGCAAGGGCATATCCTACTATGCCAAGCGAGATTACGACCAATTCGCTCAGAAAAAAGTCCTGGTGGTAGGTGGTGGGAATAGCACAGCAAAGAGCGCACTAGTAGCCAAGAGCAAAGCTAACGAAGTCATCCTAGTTCACCGACGAGAGTCGCTGAGGGCTTATCCTGCTATGGCTAAGAGGTTGCAAAAAGAAGGCATCGAGATTTTGTACAACACCGAGGTCAAGGAAATAAGAGGCAGCGGGAAGGTAGAGACAGCACTAGTAATGAATAATAAAACCGCTGAGCAAAAGGAGATAGCAATCGACTGGGTGATAATCTGCGTGGGAACAGAGCCAAATACTAAACTGGCACAGGAAGCGGGGATCGAGATGGATGGCAAATTTGTGAAGATCGATAGTCAAATGAGAACCAAGAGGGAAGGAATATTCGCTTGTGGTGAAATCACTCCCGGCCATCGACATCTTATTACTTCCGCTTCAGAAGGAGCTTCTGCGGGGATGGCTGCCAGCGAGTACTTGGCATTGAAAATGGTAAAGAAAGGTGAGATATTTGAGGGCGCCAGGAACGGTAAGTACGCTGATGAGTTGCTGGCGATGCTTGGCTAGAGGTGTATCTTGCCGCCACTAAGGTCGAAGGTAGAAAGTATTTAATCATCTCGAAAAGCGATATTCTCGCCGTAATCAGGTAACCATGCTTTGAAGGTCAGATAGACTCCGAGGCGGCAATTCAAGCCGATGGATGGATTTACTTCAAAACACAAACAAAGGAGGCATAATGGCTAGGAATATTTCGGAGGAAGATGTGCATCAAGCAATAGGACAGGTGATGCACCTGGAGATCAGTCGTACCTTAGTCGAACTGGGAATGGTCAAGGATATAACTCTGGAAGATAACGAAGTCACGCTTGCCCTCGTTCTTCCTTTCTTGGGCATCCCTGTCTCAGTTAAGGACTATCTTATAAACAGTCTGCGCCAAGCAGTAATGAAATTGGGTGCGAAAGTCGAAATCAGGGTAGCGGAGATGAATCAGGAGGAGCGTCTGGCTTTCTTGGCTATGGAGCAAGAGAGCTGGAAAGGTTTAGCATAAATAATAATAAATTAAGGAGGTCAATAAATGGCTTACAAAATTACAGATGAGTGCATCAATTGTGGCGCCTGTGAACCAGAGTGCCAGAATGAAGCAATCTCAGAGGGGGAGGAGATTTGTGTAATCGACCCCGACAAATGCACTGAGTGTGTGGGCAACTTCGAATCACCCAAGTGTGCTGAAGTATGTCCGGTAGATGCCGCTGTGCCTGATCCAGAGCGTGTGGAAAGCAGAGATGAACTGCTTGCTAAGTGGCAGAGGTTGCATCCGGGCAAAACTCCAGCATTTACCTAAACTACGGGAAAAGACAGTCGATGGCAAAATATGAAGTAATCATTATCGGAGGCGGTCCTGCCGGTCTCACCGCCGGCCTCTACACCTCGCGGGCAGGCCTCAAGAGCTTGCTGGTCGAACGGGGCATATTTGGAGGCCAGATAGTAAATGCCACACTAATAGAGAACTATCCCGGTTTTCCTCAAGGAATTTCTGGCATGAAGCTAGGTTCGCTGATGCACCAACAGGCAGTCAAATATGGCCTGGAGGTAGTGACTGCTGAGGTTACAGGCATTGCCCAAGGACAACCTTATAGCGTCTCGACCACCGAGGGAAGCTTTGAAGCTGCAGCTATAATCATCGCTGCTGGTTCAGAATATCGTAAGCTGGGAGTTCTTGGTGAGGAAAGGCTCTCAGGCCATGGTGTTTCCTATTGCGCCACCTGTGATGGCTTCCTCTTTCGCGACCGGGAAGTGGCAGTTGCTGGGGGAGGTGACACCGCCATCACTGATGCCCTGGAGTTGAGTCGGCATGCTAAGAAGGTCTATGTAATTCATCGGCGAGACCAGCTCAGGGCAGCAAAAGTGCTTCGAGAGCGGGCATTTGCCCAGCCCAAGCTGGAGTTCATTTGGACCACTGTGGTAGAAGAAATCCTGGGAGAGAAATTGCTAAGCGGGCTCAAACTACGCAATGTTAAAACAGGGCAGCACTCCATTTTGGAGGTTGCTGGTGTCTTTGTTGCCGTAGGGCTCATGCCCAATAGCCGGAGCTTTTTCAAAATTGTAGACCTTGATGATGCTGGATACATCATCACTGATGAGACGATGGCTACCTCGGCTCCCGGCATCTTCGCTGCCGGAGACATACGCAGGAACTCACCTCGCCAGGTCTCTGCTGCTGTTGGAGATGGCGTCACTGCTGCCATGTCCGCTTTTAAGTATGTTCAAGAGGTTGGAAATGGAACTAGAATCACGAGCCCTTGAAATGTTGCAACAGATAGGGATTAGAAGCGGTCAGAATGTGCTGGATTTTGGCTGTGGCTTGGGCATGTACACCATTCCGGTTGCCAAAATAGTCGGTGAGCAAGGAAGAGTGTACGCCTTGGATAAGGATAATGAAGCTCTGGATGAACTGATGCAAAAAGCGGAGTCAGCGGGTTTGAAAAATATAAAAAGAATGGAGACATCGGGGAAACTGGAAATCGACTTAGCTGATGAGTCTGTAGATGTGGTTCTCCTGTTCGATGTCTTTCATTCTTTTTATTTCCCGCAGGCAGAGGATAGAAGAAGACTGCTGGGTGAGATTTACAGAATCATGAAACCCGCCGCCTTTGTCTCTATTTCAGTCTGGGCAAACCTGATAGAGCCAGGGACTGCGGATGAGATAAAAAATGCAGACTTTCGCTTGGAAAAAGAAAGTCCCCAGACGCTTAATTATAATGACAAGAATTTTAAAAAGCGCAGAATCCTGAATTTCAGGAAAGCGCGATATGTCCCTACTATAGTTACAGCTTAATGATCAATCAGAAGGAGGTAGCATGAGTAAAATAATAGACATCACGGATCGAAATTTTGAGGAGGAGGTCCTGAATTCAGACATTCCTACAGAGGTCGATTTCTGGGCACCCTGGTGTGGTCCATGCAAGATGGTTATACCTATATACGAGAAGCTCTCAGAGGAATATGAAGGTAGATTTAAATTCTGCATGATTAATGTGGATGAAAATCAACAGGCGGCAACGAAATACCAGATTATGAGCATACCCATGCAGAAGTTCTTCATTGATGGCCAGAAAGTTGACGAAATCCTGGGCGCGGTCCCGGAGTCTACAATTCGGACAATGGTTGAAGGTATTCTCAAAGATTACCCAACCGATGAAAGGGGAAGACTTAAAGTGCTTTTAACGTCCTGGGTGGAGCATAACAAACAGGACAGCGGGAAATTCATGAAATGGAAGGAGAAAGTCAAGGACGCAGAAAGTGACTCCGTTTATCATGGCGTATTACAGGCAGCACGAGATATGGAAAAGGCAAATGAGAAGTTATCCCAGTTATTGATCGAATTACAGGAAAGTGAATAGGAGAGGGAAATACTTATAAAGCCAGTCCCATCAATAGATTTTAATGAGTGCCATCCCGAGAGATGCGACCACGGCATTTGTGCTGCTGGTCATGCTTGCCCACATAGGGCATTCTTCCAAGAACAACCGTATGACTTTCCCATGCATAATGCATCTATGTGTGTAGGCTGTGGCTCTTGTTCGGCTGCATGTCCTTTCAAAGCGATACGAATGGTATGAATTGAGCATAGCCAGGAGAAATAACAATGGTAGATAAAAAGGATATCAAAGAAAAGATAAGGAAAATCTATGAGGTCTTGCCTAAATTGGATGATCAGCAATGTGGATACAAAAGCTGTGGAGAATTTGCCAGGGCAGTAGTTGAAGGAAAGGCACCATGTTATGGATGTGTTAGCGGCGGACCGGAGGTGGATGCCAAAGTGTGTGAAATTATGGGAGCCAGAGTCCCTGAAGAGGCAATTCCCCACTTCGGCCCCAGCCCTGGACTTCACCAGCCTGGATTAAGCGGAGGCAGAGGCATGGGAAGAGGTATGGGCCAAGGTCTAGGTAGAGGTCGGCGCATGGGTGGAGGCCAAGGTATGGGCCCCGGGCGTGGCATGGGCCGGGGTTTTGGCGGAGGTCGGCGTGGAAGATGAAAAGAGAGGAACGTGCAGCAGGTTTTCTAACCGCCGGAGGTTCGAGGAAGGACACTGATGAACGGAGGGAAGTGAATGAAAATATTAGTCTGTGGTAAAGGGGGCTGTGGAAAAAGCACGGTTGTGGCTCTTTTAGCCAGAGAGATGGCGCTAAGAAAAAACAAGGTATTGGTGATTGACAGCGATGAGTCGAACATTGGTCTTCATAGCCGTTTAGGAATGGAAAAACCTGAAGATTTTATGAACTACTTTGGGGGCAAAAAACTT
>Ga0307426_1000581_pt1 | contig 25252 bp, 23 predicted proteins | sample SalMarWE160340MG_FD_202165 | JGI IMG/M metagenome (GOLD analysis project Ga0307426, IMG submission 202165) | Salt marsh sediment microbial communities from the Plum Island Ecosystem LTER, Massachusetts, United States - WE1603-40 | ecosystem: Environmental > Aquatic > Marine > Intertidal zone >...
CTGGCACATCCTACAGTACAGGTGCCACCCGTTCCTGAGAAACACCTGTTGTTCTTGCTCAAGGAGCCACCTGCGCTGGCCCAAGAGACCATCGGTCCCTATCTCATTTCGGCACAACTTCTAGGAGAACGCACTGCTGAACTCCATGTGGCCCTGGCCTCAGCACCTGATGACCCGGAATTTGCCCCAGAGCCATTCTCTCTTATTTACCAGAATTCACTCTGCCACGCCATGCGGAGCTTTGCTACCCAGACATTGCAACTGCTGCGGGAGCAGCTAAAGGAGCTCCCGGAGGAGCTTAGGGAAAATGCTCAACAGGTTCTCGGCTCGGAGGAGAGCATCATGCAACGCTTTCGCTTGATTCGCAATCGTAAAATTTCGGCGGCACGAATACGTTGCCACGGGGACTATCATCTAGGGCAGGTGCTCTATACCGGTAAGGATTTTGTCATTATTGATTTTGAGGGTGAACCAGCACGCTCCTTGAGCGAGCGGCGAATCAAGCGGTCACCTCTAAGGGATGTTGCTGGTATGATACGTTCGTTCCACTACGCTGCCCACAGCGCTCTACTCCACCAATCCTCATTGGCACTTAAACCGGAGGACCTGCCTGCGCTGGAACATTGGGCGCAATTCTGGTACGTCTGGGTGTCATCATCTTTCCTTATGTCCTATTTGAACGGCGTTGAACAGGCCCAGTTGCTTCCTGATGACCCGGAACAACTGAGGATTCTTCTGGACGCCTATCTCTTAGAAAAGGCTATCTATGAAGTTGGCTATGAACTGAATAATCGTCCACACTGGTTAAAGGTGACACTTCAGGGTATATTACAACTGATGAAAGATGAAGAATGAGCATCGGCTGTGGAGATATTCTTCGAGATACTTAAGTAACCGGTATATCCGGTTAAGTAAAGCAATTCGAATAGGAGACATTATCCAGAAATGACACAGGGAAAAGGCAGAAGGAAAGAGGTATCTTCGAAGGATAAGATAAATGCTCAATCAGTGCGCTATGACATAAGCATGTTGAGCAATGACGACCTTTTTCTCTTTAATGAAGGGTCGCATTATCGACTGTATGAAAAGCTTGGAGCCCATCCCATAACGGTGGATGGAGTGGAAGGAACCTATTTTGCCGTGTGGGCACCTAATGCCAAGCAGATCTCTGTCATGGGTGAGTTTAATGGTTGGGATAAGTTGAGCCATCCACTGTCTCCAAAAGGGCAATCCGGTATCTGGGAAGGATTTATCCCTGGTGTTGCTAAGGGCACAATCTACAAGTATTACCTCGTCTCCCATCGCCGCGGCTATCATGTGGAGAAAGCCGACCCATTTGCCTTCTATAGTGAAACGCCTCCCAGAACAGCCTCCATTGCCTGGGACTTAGATTATAGCTGGGAAGACCGGGCATGGATGGAGAAGCGACGTGCTCGCAATGCCCTAGATGCCCCCATTTCCGTTTACGAGATGCATCTGGGCTCCTGGCAGCGGGTGCTTGAGGAGGGGAATCGCTATCTTAGCTACCGAGAACTGGCTCCCAGGCTGGCTGAGTACCTAAAGCAGCTGGGATTTACCCATGTTGAGTTTCTACCGGTAATGGAGCACCCGTTCTATGGCTCCTGGGGCTATCAGTTAACAGGATACTTTGCCCCGACGAGCCGCTACGGTACCCCCCAGGATTTCATGTACCTCGTTGACTATTTACACCAGCATGACATAGGTATAATCCTTGACTGGGTACCTTCTCATTTCCCTAATGATGAACACGGACTGGGATATTTCGATGGAACACATCTCTACGAGCACGGTGACCCCAGACAGGGCATTCATCCCGACTGGAACAGTTTTATTTTCAACTATGGTCGACAAGAAGTGAGGAGCTTTCTTCTTAGCAACGCAATATTCTGGCTGGACAAATACCACGTCGATGGGTTGCGTGTAGATGCAGTGGCCTCCATGCTCTATCTGGATTACGGTCGTAAAAAGGGTGAGTGGATACCCAACAAGTACGGGGGGCGGGAGAACCTGGAAGCTATCGCCTTCCTACGCCGCCTTAATGAAGCGGTTTATCAAGAAAGTCCTGACACACAAACCATTGCTGAGGAATCAACTGCCTGGCCCATGGTATCTCGTCCAACTTATCTGGGAGGATTGGGATTTGGCATGAAGTGGGACATGGGCTGGATGCATGATACTCTTGAGTACATGACCAAGGATCCCATATATCGGAAACACCATAATAATAACCTGACTTTCCGCTTAATTTATGCCTTCTTCGAAAACTTTGTCCTGCCGCTTTCCCACGATGAAGTTGTACATGGCAAGGGCTCGCTCTTAGGAAAGATGCCGGGAGACGACTGGCAAAGGTTCGCCAACTTGAGGCTCCTTCTGGGATATATGTACGCCCAGCCCGGGAAAAAGCTCCTATTTATGGGCGGTGAGTTTGGCCAGTGGCGAGAGTGGGCTCATGATGAGAGCCTGGAATGGCACCTCCTTGACTACCCGCCACATTCGGGTCTTAAACGTTGGGTTGAGGACTTAAACCGATTTTATCGGGGACAGCCAGCTCTCTACGAATTGGACTTTGAACAAGCAGGCTTCGAATGGATTGACTGCAATGATGTCGAGCACAGCGTGGTCAGTCTCATACGCAAAGGGCGTTCACCAGACGATCTTCTTGTGGTCGTTTGTAACTTCACTCCCACAACTCATTTTAACTATCGAATTGGCGTACCGCAGCCAGGGTTCTGGAGCGAGCTATTAAACAGCGATGCTAGGGAATATGGAGGCACTGGTCAAGGTAATCTGGGTGGGAGGGAAGCAGCGCCGATTCCCTTGCATGGCCGCCCCTATTCCTTGACCTTCACCCTGCCACCCTTAGCCATTGTGTTTTTTAAATCCTCACAGTGAGACGAGGTAGCTACTCATGGCAGACCATGTCCTTTCTTTTACTAACAAAGGAGCTTTCCCATCTCCTCGAGAGCAAAGGCTAGGAAACCCTCTTTTCACCCGCAGCCTATCCTGCCAACAGGCATTGTTTACTGCTATGTCCTATTGTATACTGGTGTAAATAGCAATTCCAAGATATCAAATCTATCGTGGACAATCAAAAGCACGGCGAAATCGCCAACTCCTCCACCCCAGACGTGAATGACTCGGATAAGGGACAAATCAGTATGAGCTTTCCCAGAGCAAGCGGGATATTATTGCACCCGACCTCACTCCCGGGCCAATTCGGGATAGGAGACTTGGGAGGGGAGGCGTATCAGTTCGTAGATTTTCTAGCTAGCACTGGGCAGCGTATTTGGCAGATTTTGCCCCTGGGCCCCACCGGCTACGCTAATTCTCCATACCAGTGCCTTTCTGTCTTCGCTGGAAATCCGCTACTTATAAGTCTGGAAAGACTGGTTGAAGATAAGTTCCTGGAACCTGCTGACTTAGAGAATAGGCCTTCCTTCCCTAAAGGTGGGGTTGACTATCGCTCAGTCATCAAGTTTAAGACGCCCTTGTTGGAAAAGTCCTTTGAGACCTTCCAGAGGAAAGCTGCTCCAAGTGAGCGGGAACAATTCGAAGTTTTTTGTCAGCAGAACACTTCTTGGCTTGAAACTTACTCCTTGTTTATGGCATTGAAAGAGGCTCATGGCCTCGCCGCCTGGAACACCTGGGAGGAAGATATCCGAAGACGGCAGCCGAAGTCTCTCGAACGCTGGGGCAAGAAGCTGGACTACGAAATCTGCCGCCACAAATATCAACAATATCAGTTTTTTAAGCAGTGGTTCGAACTAAAGGAGTATTGTAATGAGCGCGGGATCAGGCTCATCGGTGATATGCCCATATTTATTGCCCTTGATAGCGCTGAGGTCTGGTTACATCCAGAAATGTTCTATCTGGATAACGGTGGTAAACCAACGGTGGTGGCCGGGGTGCCGCCTGACTACTTTAGCAAGACAGGACAGTTATGGGGAAATCCTCTCTATCGTTGGGATGTAATGGCCAGGGATGGCTATGCGTGGTGGATTGAGCGCTTCCGGGCAATACACGCCTTGGTGGACATCATCAGGTTGGACCATTTTCGCGGTTTCGAGAAATACTGGGAGGTTCCAGGCACAGATATCACTGCCATGAATGGGTGGTGGGTCTCCGGACCGGGGGTTGAACTCTTTAAAGCCGTGCAGAAGACATTAGGCACCCTGCCCATTATTGCCGAGGACTTAGGGGTAATCACACCAGAAGTAGACGCACTTAGAGACCAGTTCGGCTTTCCGGGAATGCGGGTTCTCCAGTTTGCCTTTGGCAGCGACCCCAAAGCTGATGATTACAAGCCTCACAACTATCCGCGAAACTGCGTAGTGTACACTGGCACCCATGACAACAATACAACCATTGGTTGGTTCAAGGATATCGCGATAGAAGCTACCACTCAGGGCTGGGAGGAGAAAAAGAAAGAGCGGCAGGCTGCCTTGAAGTATCTCGGCACAGATGGGCACGAGATAAATTGGGATTTCATCCGCCTGGCTTTGATGTCTGCCGCCGATACAGCTATCATCCCTATGCAAGATGTCTTGGGATTGGGCAGCGAAGCCAGGATGAACTTTCCGGGTATCACGGAGGGGAACTGGTGTTGGCGTTTTGTGCCTGATATACTGACCGAAGAAATCAAAGGCAGGTTAAAGGAATTAACTGGACTCTATGGACGGTAATTGCAGCTTGATGGGCTTGTACCGGAAGGTTTATTAAGTTTAAAAAACTAGCCTACAGTTAAGAAAGTAAGCCAGCTTGACCAACTCCACGGTCTTTACATCATCATCAACTACTAAAACCTTTTTGCCTGCCATCCCTAGTCTCCTGGCGATGTTTCACGACTCTTTAATGTTATAACAGCGAAGAACTAAACAATCTGGCTTTTTGTTATGCCTAATAAGATGAAAAGTGCAATTTCAGCTAGTGGCTATATGTTATGCCGATGTGACACCAGCGAGTCTTGACAATGTGATATAATATAATCAAGCTATGTATTCCAGCATTGACAAGTTATGAGCGAGGATAACATAGTGCAGGCACCGACAGCCCGCTCCGAAGGGCTACCCTCTGTGTCGGTGGTCATACCGGCTCACAATGAGGAAATCTATCTGCCTTTGTGTCTGGAGTCTATAAAAAGGCAGGACTACGCCGACGAGTATGAGGTCATCGTAGTTGATAATGCCAGCACGGACAATACCGCCCAGATAGCTCGCGATTGGGGAGCCAAGGTTGTCTATGAAGGTAAGCGAAGTCCGGCCTGCGCTCGACAAAAAGGTGCAGAAGTAGCCAAAGGGAAAATCATTGCCTTCATCGATGCCGACACTCGGGCACCAGTCCACTGGCTTTCGACCATCGTATGGCGCTTTCTCTGTGAGCCGGAGACGGTGGTGGTAAGCGGGCCATATGCCTATTGCGATGCTGGCAGGATCGCCAAGCTTGCATCCTACGCCGGTAGTTTCATCAACATTATCGTAGACCAGCTTTTCCGTAAAGCTTTTAATAAGGGTGGTGCTATATGGGGGTGTAACTTCGCCGTACGGCGTTCAGCGCTATTGGAAGTGGGTGGATTTGATACCAGCATTAGGTTCTACGGAGAAGAGTACGAACTTTCCTTGAGACTTAGGAAGGCTGGTAAGGGAGGCATTATCCCCCGGCTCTTTGTCCTCACCTCGGCTCGTCGCTTGAAGAGGATAGGTGTGGTGAATCAATACTGGAACTGGATTGTGGATTACTTTTCGGTCCTTTTCTGGTATAAACCAATTCCCGAAAATCTGGAAGACTGGCCGACTAAGGCGTGGCAAACAGTGGTTGCCAGTTTTTCCTGGCAGAGAGTTAAAGCATCCTGGGTATATGTTGCCCTTTTCTTTGGCTTACTTTGGTTGAATATCAGCCCCGTGCTTGAGGCAGTGGGAAGGTTCATTTACGTTTTTGATATTGGTGTTGTGAGCACCCTGTTTGCCTACCACGGAATCAATCCTCGCTCCCGGTTCTATGGCAAGGTATGTTCTAACGGCAACCGCAACCATCTTCGGATCGCACTGACCTTTGATGACGGCCCGAACGAGCCATATACTTCCCAGGCTCTCGCCATATTGGAGCAATATAGAATAAAAGCGACCTTCTTTGTCATCGGACAAAACGCCCAGCGCTATCCTGAGACCTGCCGGCGGATAGTGACAGCAGGAAATGTGATTGGGAATCACTCCTACCATCACCACAAGTCACTATGTCTGAGACGGGGAAAGGCAGTGGCTCGTGACATTGAGATGGCTCATCAGGCAATCTATGAGTGTACCGGACTTGAGCCCAAGCTTTTTCGTCCTCCCCACGGCTTCCGTACCCCCTGGCTGATGCGGGCTGTTCGCCACCTCGGTTACACGGTAGTCACCTGGGACAACATGACCAGTGACTGGAAGGCAGAAAAGTCTGGCGAGGAGATTATACGGGCTATTCTTCAGCGGGCAAAGCCAGGGGGCGTAATTGTCATGCATGATGGTCGCGATACCAGGCTAAACTATGACCGTAGCCATATGCTCCAAGCCCTGCCCTTCGTCATTGAAACCCTCATGGAGAGGGGTTTTGATTTTGTCACCATACCTGAGCTTCTTGAGTCAGAAGGTGAACTTTCAGCCTAGCAAGCTCAGGTTCGGCATAAGAGCGATTCACGGATTTTTTGGGCCGTACCTGGTCAAAAGTGCTGCCTTGGAAAGCCAGACCTCTTTTAGCTCCAAAGGCTTTTCTCTGAGTCCAGACACTTCGTCTCCCCGCAAATGATAGACTTGCATTAACCCGGCCATATAGAAGCAGGCCCCCTTCTTCCACAAGCTATCGGGTAGTTCATCAACCTGGAATCCCAGTCGTCTGGCGGCTATATGCAGGAGGGTGATGCCGTGGAGCGCTGCAATATTACCGAACATCCTGCCGTCTACTTGCCGAGCCAGAAAGTGGAGGTCCTGTGCAAAGCAACCAAGGAATTCCCGGGGCGATTGTGAGGCGCTTAAATTCAGCTTGCGTCTTCTTTTAAACCAGGCATTGTTCAAATGAAGCTCTATGATTGTGTCTCTGGTTTTTACTTTGGAGCCGTCATTTAGTACTCTGGTGGGGCCTTTGTAGTGGCGAAGGTTGAAGCGAATGATGCCGCTATCATCGGCTTTCAGGGGCCTGATGTGATGGATTACTCTCAAAAGTCTGTCCGCAACAGGCCACAATACCAGGACAAACCGAGGTGGCACACTTTTCAGCATTAGTTGTCTCCGTAGGTGGTATACCAGTATAAGCCCATGTAACAATATTTTACTATACGGAGTTCGGCGCGTCCTAATCGTGAAGCTACAGCCTATCGAGGCAATTTAATTGAGTTAAAATTGGACATTGTCCCTATCCACATTTTGTGCAACAATAGCCTGATTCGTACTATGATTGACTGGATAAACGGAGCACTTGCTACACTAGCCGCTTCCATAAACGTTAATAATCCAGGGGGACTGGCAATCATATTTTTCTTAGCCGTGTCAGCCGACATTGGTATTCCATTTCCATTCGCACTTGACACCATCGTGTTTTTCACTACCTATAAAATGGGGGCATTCTCATTGCCGGTGCTCCTTGTCCTTATGATGCTATTGGGTGGCAGCCTGCTGGGAACGAGCGTTATTTACTGGGTAAGCCGGCTGCTGGGCACAAGATTCGCAGACTGGATCGGTAAACGTTCCAAATTCCTGCGGCGTAATCTTGAGCGATTTCAGAACAGGCTGGGTAGATGGACCATACCGGTGATAGTTGCTGCCAGATTGACGCCGGGGTTGATGCAGGTATCATCAGTGACTGCTGGCACAGTGCGCATCCGTTACTACCAGCTGGTGCTGGCTATCGTATTTTCTTTCATTGTCTACGATGGAACATTAGTCATCTTGGGGACTATAGCCAGACTGGGGTTAAAGGATGTGGGACCCGAGTATGCCGCCTGGATTGTTATTGGATTCGTGGCTATAATGGCTGCGATATTTGCCGCCGTTCACCTGATAAGGCGCAGGTCCAAATTGAGTTAACATATTGACGTTAAGTTGCTTTATCATGGATTATCTAAGCCTTAATGTATTCCCAATGATAGAAGGGTGGCGAGGATGCTGGCTTATTTACGCTTGCCAAAAAATGCACCAAGGTGGTAGCTCTCTGTGAAGTTATTGGGGTTACCCCCAAAGAATTAGACTGGATGCTGTTTCATTATTGCGGTGACAGGTGTTGTGAAATGAAAAGAGAACCTCTGTCCAAAAACTATATATGCCTGTGTTAGTTGAGCCACAACCTGAGTATGGAGTTCAGATTTCGGAAACGTAGTAATCAGGGAATGTAAAGGATGAGAACAATGTCCGTTTGAGCCGAGCAAATGAGATTTTGACCACGGTAAGAAATTCCTTCCTCTTGGCTATCTTGCTAACTTTCTTTACAGTTTTGTTGCTCTTATCATTTTTCAGCGGCTCTACCTCTCCCATAAGTTGCCACAAGCTTCATGCGATGGTATGGAGATAGGAGAACAGCGCCTGGATTATTGCCGGTGACCATGTCTTTAGCTACAACATAGGTGACAGGGGCCTTTGAGTGCATTATGAAAATAGTATCATGTCCGACGCAGAGACCATATATGAAGTTCAGTTCCGTACCCTCTCGATTCAGAATCTCTGCTTGGGCTATGGGATTGCAGCTTATGCCTAGTGGGTTTACCCATTCATCAGGTATTCCCGTCTCCTGAGGTTTCAGACCACCTACCATACAGGATATAGAGATAACCTGAAAACCGGCGCTATCTAGGAAGCGGGCAAATTCTCGGCCCTCCCGGATTAAGCCCACACATACAGCCAATCCTACCTTTTTGACACCCAGTTCCATGGCGAACTCGATGCACTGTTGGACTCGAGACCAATCATAGCCCCCTCTTTTGAGCACTTTGGCTGCAGCTAAATGGAACTTGTCGGCGTCGGGCTCAAGATATTGCCGTTTACTTTCTTCGATTATTTCCGGGAATCTTTGTGCCTGACAATACTCAGGGATTCCCTGGGGATACTGCGCCAAACACTCGTTATTTTTGCACTGGTGACACTGGATTGTTTTAGCTTCTTGAGCCATTTTCCCTCCTTACCAGATAAATACATACACTAATGGTCATTTAAGTGTATTAACAGGTTGTCTGGGAACTTTTTTGCTGGAGCATAATCGACGACTATTGATTGTCTTCAGCACTCTTTAAATATCACTTCCCCGAAGGTATCACCCCTCCTCAACCACCCCTCACTGCCAAGGCTGATTCTATACTTCAGTTCCGGCCAATGTCAATTTAACGCAATGAGGCGCTCCAACAATTAGCTTAAAAGTTCAGTCGCCTTGTCGCCCTGAATATCCTTCAATTGCACAAATGTAGTATAATGCTTAAAGCATGCTATGTCACAAATAAAGGCAGGCGTAATAAATGTCACCGGCTACATTGGTGCCGAACTGGCTCGCTTACTTTGCCAACATCCCCAAGTAAAGCTCGTCACTGTTACCGGGAGAAGCGCAGCCGGGCAAAAATTGGGCGATGTTTTCCCTAACTTCACGGGAACTAACTATATAATAAAAGCCGAGCTTGACAGCGAAATCGACATCGCCTTCTCAGCAATGCCTCATAAAAGCAGTGTAGATGTAGTACCATCTTTGCTGAAACAAGGAATCAGGGTTGTCGATGCCAGTGCTGATTTCAGGTTAAAGCATGCTGGCGAATATCCTAAATGGTATGGATTTACTCATCCCTCGCCCAAGTTACTGAGAGAGGCGGTTTTTGGCTTACCTGAGCTGCATCAAAATGAAATTGCCTCAGCCTCGCTGGTAGCGAACCCGGGTTGCTATAGCACCGGTGCTATCTTGGCCCTGGCACCCATAGTCAAAGAAGGGCTTATTCATCCCGATATAGTGGTGGATAGCAAATCAGGCGTCTCGGGTGCCGGCAGAACCCTGAGCTTGACTACTCATTATTCCGAGGCCAACGAGGATATCTATGCTTACTCCCTTGAGGGACATCGCCATTTGCCCGAGATAGAACAGGAATTGAAAGCACTTAATCCGTCAATTTCCCTCTCGATAACCTTTGTGCCTCACCTGGTGCCGATGACCAGAGGCATACTGAGCACCTGCTATGCGCGATTAAGAGACGGTAAATTGCTCAAAGACGCCAAGGCTGAAAAAAAGCTAAGCCAGCTATACCGGGAATTTTACAAGCATGCCCCCTTCGTTCAAATAACGACCCAGCCTCCCCACACCAAGCGTGCCTGGGGAACCAACTTTTGCCTTATTTATCCCACTGTCGATTCGAAAACAGACAGGCTTGTAGTTATTAGCTGTCTGGACAACCTTGTCAAGGGAGGGGCCGGGCAAGCAGTGCAAAATATGAATCTGATGTTTAACCTGCCTGAGACCACAGGGCTGGAAGCTTTAGCCATTTACCCTTGAAATGCGCAGGATTATTCCTCTGCCGGAACTACTTCGTTTATTAGCCCTATCTCAGCTGCTTCTGTTTCATTGATTCCTTGTCGCTAAACAGGATATCCAGTACCCTTTTTAGTACATCTTAGCTATTGGAAGGATTACTAAAGGGCTATTTACAGTAGCTAACAGTGATGATATAGTTAAACCAGACGTAATTTAATTAAATATATTCAAGGCGAGTTATAAAACAGCGATGGTAACTAAATCAATTCCAGTAGAAAGGCAGGATAAGAAAAGCCAGGCCCTGCCCACAGGGTGGGAGGAGGTGGCTCAGGCTCTGTTACGTAATGCCGGACTAGGGATATACATCGTCCAGGAAGGAAGGTTCCAATATGTTAACCCCGTGTTTCAAAATTTAACAGGCTATACCGAGAATGAGCTACTAGGGAAATATTCTCTCGACCTCGTTCATTCAGAAGATAGAAAGGTGGTTAGAAAAAAGGCGATAGAAAACCTGAAGAGTGAGAAGGGTTCTATTCTTTACGAATACAGACTCGTGAAAAAGAATGGCGAGATACTATGGGTTCTGGAGGAAGTTACCCCTATAAACTATGGAGGGAAACGGGCTACGGTGGGCAGTTTTATGGATATCACTGCTCGCAAGGAACTGGAGGAGGCTATCAGATATTCAGAGAAAAGATCCCGAGCTATACTGGAGAGTATGGAAGATGCCTATTTCGAGATTGGCCTTGCCGGAAACTTCACCTTTGTCAATAATGCGGTGTGCCGCGATTTGGGATACTCAAGGGAAGAGCTGATTGGAATGAACTATAAAGACTATACGGCGGCTGAAGAGGATATCAAATCCCTATTTCAAGCCTTTAATGAAGTGTACCGGACCGGTGTACCAAACAGGGGCGTCCCCTGGAGAAGCACCCTCAAAGACGGGAGCCACGGGTTTGGCGAGACATCGATCTCTCCTCTGCGAAATAGCAAGGACGAGATTGTCGGATTCTGTGGCATTACGCGTGACATCACCGAGCGCAAACAAGCAGAGGAAGCACTGAGACAATCGGAGGATAAATACCGAACCGTATTAGAAGATATAGGGGATGCCTATTTTGAAGTGGACCTTAAGGGGAGTTTTACTTTTGTCAATGACCAAATGACCCAACATCTACAGTACTCAAAGGAAGAGCTACTGGGGATGAATTACAGAACTTTCACTGCCGAAGAAATGATCAAAGACGTATACGAAGCTTACAATCAGGTCTATCGGACAGGTGAGACTAGCCGGAGTCTTGGTCACAAGGTCGTACGAAAAGACGGAACCAGGGGATTTAGCGACGTATCAATTTCGCCGTTGAAGAATGCGAAAGGCGAGATCTTTGGGTTTCGGGGCATTTCTCGCGACATCACCGAACGCAGGCGGCTGGAGGAAGAGCGGGAGGTCTTGCTCCAGACAGTAAGGAAAATCAACCAAAAGCTGGAGGAGGCTAACAAAGAACTCCAGGATTTTGTCTATATTGCCTCCCATGACCTGCGGGAACCGCTGCGAAAGATTTCTTCCTTCGGCTCACTCCTTCAGGATTCACTGAAAGGAAAACTGGATGAGGACCAGCAGGAAAATTTTGAGTTTATGATAGGCGGTGCTCTGCGTATGCAGGATATGATAGAGGCGCTGCTTACTTATTCTCGGCTTACCACTAAAGCTAAGCCTTCCGAATGGGTGGATTTGAATAAGGTAATAGAAGACTTAAAGAAGTTGGAGCTGGCAACTGTGCTGGATGAAACGCGAGGGATTATCCATGTTCCCAAGCCACTGCCGTCGATTCAGGCCGACCCCTCTCAAATGTACCAACTCTTCCAGAACCTGATTGGGAACGGGCTGAAGTTCCATAAGGAAGGAACACCTCCGGAGATAATCATTCGTACCCATGAGGTAGAGAACAATATGATTCGAATAGAGGTGGAAGACAACGGAATAGGAATTGATGAGAAATATTATGGCCAATTGTTTACCATGTTCAAACGCCTTCATTCCCGGGAACAGTATGAAGGGACGGGAATTGGGCTGGCCAGTTGTAAGAAAATCGTAGAGCGCCATGGGGGTAATATTGAAATAAAGTCAACCCCTGGTAAAGGGTCGATATTCTGGTTTACGCTGCCCAAAGAAAGCTATCTAGAAGAGGATTAAAGAAAGGAAGTGAATGATGGAAGGATTAACACCGCTGGTCATATTAATGGTGGAGGATGACCTAGCAGACCAAAAATTAATTAAGATCTCTCTGAGAAGTGAAAAAATTGCTAATGACATTTACACTGTACAGACTGGCGAAGAGGGGTTGGATTTTTTGTACCACAGTGGGAATTACAGCGATGGAACTCCTCAGCCTGACTTGATTCTGCTGGATTTGAACATGCCCGGGATGGGAGGAAAGGAATTTCTGAGGCGGATTAAAGAGGACGAAAGGTTGAAACAGATTCCCGTGGTTATCCTGACAACTTCGGAAGCTGAGAAAGATATCATAGACAGCTACAAGCTGCAAGCCAGCGGGTATGTGCACAAACCAGTGACCCTGGAGGAATTTAGGAATGCTATGAATAAACTCAAGGAATACTGGTTCTTGCTTTGCAAACGAGTACCCAAGTAACACCAATGACACAGGAAATAAAACAACCACTGATTAAAATCCTCATCTGCGACGATGACCAGGCAGACCGCAAACTGGTCCGAACCTATGTGAAACGGATGACTGATAGGGAAATTGTGTTGCTAGAGGCGGGGCATACAGAGGAAATCCAGAACGCTCTGGATAAAGGTAGAATTGACCTGGTCTTGATGGATAATCAAATGCCAGGGAAATCGGGGATGGAGTGGCTTGCAGAAATTGTAAAAAAACAACTTGCCCCCGTAGTCATGTTGACTGGCTCTGGAACTGAAGAAATCGCGGCGCAGGCCTTTCAAGCGGGAGCAGTTGGTTACTTGCCAAAGGGCAGTCTATCCCAAGAAAAGCTACAGAACATCATTGATGTTGCACTGGATAAATGGACACGGCTACAGCAAGCTATGGCCGACAACGAAAAACTGGAAATACTGGCAACTTTTGATTCGCTGACCGGATTGTACAATCGCCGAGCAATTTTAGGCAAGCTACGTGACTTAATCAATCTTGCCCATCGCTATAAAGAGGATTTCAGCCTGAGCATGCTGGACATCGACTATTTTAAGAGGGTCAATGACCGCTACGGGCACCTCACTGGAGACGAGGTTTTAGAGAAAATTGCTACTTTAATTCGTCGGAATATCCGGGATACAGATATAGTGGGGCGATATGGAGGGGAGGAGTTTATCATTATTTTGCCCAAAACCAATTTGTCTGCATCTTGGTGCGTAGCTGAGCGACTTCGAATTACAATCGAGGAGACTGAGATGAAAGACTCTGCAGGGAATGTATTTGCTATAACCGTGAGTCAGGGGTTAGCCGGGTGGGAACGGGATGAAGATGCCACTTCTCTAATTTCTTGCGCTGACGAGGCTCTCTACAAGGCTAAAGAAAAAGGGCGAAACCGCGTGCAAATTTTGCTCGGCCCGAGCCTAAGAGACAAAGTTTAGCCTAAATTTATCATCTCACTATTCAATTCTTTCTGGCGTCTCTTTCTGGCGTCACCCCTAGCCTGTCAAAGGAATATTTGCCCTCAACAGGGATACCTGCCAGGCGCTTAGCAATATTCTTAGTCTTTTCCACATTATAGCTTCCCATGATAGCAATCTGCTCCATCCGAGGAGAACCACCGCCATGGACACCAGCATATTGCACAATACCAGCCATCTCCGAGCACGAAATAGCCTGCACCCAACGAAAGGCACGGTGTATATCATCTATCGACACATTAGGATTCCGCATCATGTATTTTTCCAGAAACGGACGTGTCTCCGGATTCAACCAGTCCTCCTCCCGGGGTAGTGTTGCTGGCATTCCGCCTCATCTTGCTCAATCTTTTTCGATATTCACTCGACGTAATCACTGTCACCCCCTTACCGAATTCAAAATATTTTGCTATATGACAGAGCCGCCATCTACAACCAGAACGTGTCCGGTCACATAGCTGGAAGCATCAGAAGCCAGGAAAATCACAGCCCCAACCATCTCGTCAGGTTCGGCTACACGCCCCAATGGAGTCCTCGTCATGACAGCTTGCGCAATATCAGGGTTGCCCCAGAGAGCTTCGCTGAATCGAGTTTTGACCAGCCCCGGCGCTATCGCATTCACCCTGATATTATACTGAGCCCACTGCTGTGCCATCACTTTCGTTGCCATAATCACCCCAGCCTTACTTATGGAGTAAACCGGCAAAATGTCGGGGGTAATCCCAGCTACTGAAGCGACATTGATAATTTTACCCCCACCTTGCTCCTTCATCAGCCTGGCTACCGCCTGGCTTAGAAAGAATAGTCCTTTCAAGTTGAGATTCATGATGGAGTCCCACGCTCGCTCTTCTATATTTATAGCCGGGTCCATGCTCGGGTTGGTACCAGCGTTGTTCACCAGAATATCAATTCTGCCAAGCTCATCTTTTACCTTCGGGACCAGATTATTTATCTCCTCCATCCTGCCCACATGTGTTGCTACGGCCATTGACCTTCGCCCTAATCCCTTTATCTCTTTAGCCACCTCCTCAAGGTCCGGCAATTTGCGGCTGGTTACAGCTACGTCAGCACCAAATTTGGCAAGCCCCACAGCAATAGCCTTACCGATACCCCGACTGCCACCGGTCACCAGGGCCACCTTGCCCGATAAAGAAAAAACGTCCGGGGAAATACTCATCGCTCACCTCCTGAACAGGATTTATCAGCTTTGATAAAAGCCGACACAAAAGTATATATTATAGATGGTGCCATACGCAACTTGAACAGCAGGTACTTATCCGCCGTACCGGGCATCTCATTTTACTCATCGCCAGTCTTGTCAGGTCGCCACCGGCATAATAGGCTTGCTGGCGCTGGTTTCAATGGCGCTGGCTGTCTGGGCAACTACATATCATACATACGATTCGGCAAGCTGGAAATAGCTCCGGGCGGCAGTTAACACCTTGGCCTTTTCTTCTTCGGGAATGTAAGGGTCGTCGAGCTTAAAGCTTTCTACCTTGCCCCTGACGTAAGCCCGGTAGCACTTGTAGAAATTGAGCAATTTCAAGAGCTCTTCATCATGGCTCAGCTCCACATAGGTATTTACCAGGTGTCGGGAAAGGCCAGCCTGCTGATAGCGGTCTAAGTCCATAGCCAGAAAGGCGATCTCCGAGGCCACGTCGGAATATCGGAATCTGTCGTTAAATTCAATACAGTCATAAATACAGATATCGTCAGTGAAGCAAACATGGGCGGCATGAAGGTCGCCATGGCAATCCCTTATTTCCCCTTCTTTTACTCGCTTATCGAACAGGCTTGTGTTACTGTCAATGAAGTTATTAGTGTAATTCTTAATGTGCTGATATTCCTCGGCGGTGATGGAGGTTCCAATATATTTCTCAGTTTGAGCGAAGTTCTCATCGGTATTCTGGCGTATAACATCCAATTTGCCAAAGGCGGCAATCTCTTGATTTGTTTTGGCTTTTTGATGGAAGCTCATCAGCTTTTCAGCCACCCTCGCCACCATTTCCAGAGTTATCTGACCCCGGGGCAAAAGCACATCCATCATGTGGTCCTGGGGCAACTGCTTCATTTTGACAGCGTACTCTATCGCCTCGCCTTGCCCTTCGATATGAAGCCCGCCCTTTTCTTCGACAATCGGTACCACGGCTAAATAGGCATCGGGACAAAGGCGTCTATTTAACTCCAGCTCTTGATGGCAGAAGAAATGGCGTTTCTCCAAGGTAGTGTAATCCAGATAACCTAGATTGACCGGCTTTTTAATCTTGTATACATATTTGCCGGTAAGGAAAATAAACGACATCTGAGTCTGGACCAGCTCTATCTTTCGTGGTTTATGAGGATAGGCCTGGGACTCAAGGAGGGCTCTAACTACAGGTAGTAATATTGACATAAGACTTCTCGTGAAATTTCAAGGTCTTTCCCATACGGCTGCCATTCCCTGCCCACCACCAATACACATGGTTTCCAGGCCATGATGCAAATTTCTATGCACCATATCGTAGATGATGGTAACTGCTATTCTCGCTCCGGTGCAGCCAATAGGATGACCCATAGATATGCCACTACCATGAGGGTTAACGTGGTCGAAATCCCAATCAAGCTCTTTCATGCAACCTAGTGTCTGAGCAGCAAAGGCTTCATTAAGCTCAATAACATCAAAATCTTTATTGCCAAGCCCCGTCTTTTTGAGCACCTTTCTTACCGCCGGCACAGGGCCTAATCCCATGTATTTTGGGTCTGTCGCGCCTGAAGCCCAGGCTCTAAGGGTTGCCATAGGTTCGAGACCCAATTCTCTAGCTTTGTCTCGGGACATAAGCACTACGGCAGCCGCAGCATCATTAATCCCTGAAGAGTTACCCGCAGTGACTGTTCCGTCTTTTCGGAATGCCGGAGAGAGCTTGGCCATTTTCTCCATGGAAGTGTCCATAGGTCGCTCATCGGTGTCAAAAACAACAGGCTCTCCTTTTTTCTGCGGGATAGGAAAAGGAACTATCTCCTCCTTAAATATGCCCTCCGTTATGGCTTTGCGCGCCCGCATATGGCTAAGATAGCCTATCTCATCCTGCTGTTGGCGTGTGAAGCCATATCTATTGGCGATTTCCTCTGCGGTATTGCCCATATGATAGCCGTAGAATATTTCCCACAATCCATCATAGACCATGAGGTCTATAATCTCTCCCCTGGCTCCAACATCCATGCGGTAGCCCCAGCGGGCCTTAGGGAGAAGGTAAGGGGTGTGGCTCATGCATTCCATGCCTCCAGATACTACGACATCGGCTTCGCCCAGCGCTATGGCTTCTGCTCCCAAAGTGATAGCTTTTAAACCTGAGGCACAGACCTTATTCACCGTAAAGGCAGGGGTCTCTTTAGGAATGCCAGCGTGGATACAGGCCTGGCGAGCTGTGTTTTGTCCTTGCCCTCCTTGAAGGACATTCCCCATAACTACTTCGTCAACCTGAACAGGACGCAAAGAAGAATCGTAATCATAGTGCTTTTTCTCCAACTCTATTATTCCATCAGACTTGAGTGCGTTAGGGCCGTAACTGAGTAGTTTTTCACCGGACTTCGGCCTCAGTCCTGCTCGCTTAAGCGCTTCTTTAATTACCACGGCACCTAGCTCAACAACAGATATATCTTTTAAAGAACCTCCAAATGCGCCAATAGCTGTCCTGGCACCACTGACGGCAACTACTTCTTTTTGCATGCTTTAATCTCCTTCTACCAGAATTTCCTCTCAGGTAGTGCAATCCAGATATCTGAGCGAAGCCCAATCGCAGTCTATCACTCTAATGCAGGGCTATGGAGGTCTGAATGCCAAAAAGGTCGTTACGTTTGTTCCTTCGCCACTATGTAAGAACTCTACCCTAAGAGGAGTGCCAATTTTTATGGTTTCAGGCTTGCTCCCATCCACTCCCTCAATGCGAGCAACTACCCTCACCCCTTCCTCCAACTCTACGACTCCAGAAACATAAGGATGTTTCCTATCATAACCTTCTTTTATCATGAGTGGAGGACCTATAGCTATGCAGGTGAAGGCAGCAAGCTTACCCTTTCCCTTCATCTCAACCCATTCCATTTCAGTGCCATAGCACTTAATGCAAATAGCGCGAGGAGGTACGAAAAGGACACCACACTTCTGGCACCTCGACCCCATCAGTTTATCCTCGCTGAGAAATCGCTCATAAGAAATATCATTAAAGGGTCTTACTTCCATTTACTGTGTCTCCTCATTATCTTCTTTCCAGAATGGTAAACGTACAGGTACCTCCCGTCCCCCCCAGGCTCTGGGCTGCCCCGATTCGCAAATCCTTAATGGGAACCTGTCTTTCTCCAGCTTCACCCCTCAACTGTTTCCAAATTTCGACAAGTTGCCCGGTGCCTGTGGCCCCCACGGGATGCCCTTTGCATTTAAGTCCCCCCGATGTATTAATGGGCTTTGGGCCATCCAATCTTGTCAGTCCTTCCTCTACTGCTTTATATCCTTCCCCTGGCTTGAAAAAACCCAGGTCCTCGATGTGCAGTATTTCAGCTATGGAGAAGCAATCATGCACCTCGGCAATTTGAACATCTTCGGGCTTGAGTCCCGATAGCTCGTAAGCCTCTTGTGCTGCATATCGCGTGGCTTCAAAATAGGTGAGGTCTTCTTTGGCATGTAAGCCTTTGCCGCTCCCTTGCCCTATACCGACCACATGGAGGGGGTTATCGGTGAAGTCTTTGGCTATTTCCTCTGCTACTAACAAAGCGCAGCTTGCACCGTCGCTTATGGGGCAGCAATCATAGAGATGCATGGGCCAGGCAACCACAGGATTAGCCCTGGGGTCACGGAGAAATTCCTTTTCCTCTCTCCAAGCAGGTACAGGCCCTCCTCTACTTTTAGCCTTTTCAATCCTTTGATTCATAATATCGCGGATGGAGACATTGAACTGTGCCTTAGGATTGAGACGAGCATTGTTATGGCTTTTTATGGTGACATTCATTAGATGCTCTCGACTGGCTCCATACCTGGCAAAATAAGCAGTGGCCATGGCACCAAAAACACCCGGGAATGTAAATCCCGCTTTCACTTCGTAAGGACTAGCTGCCATGGCCAGGCCTTGTGTAACTTCCTCTGTGCTACGTTTCGACATGTCCTCAACCCCGCCAACCAGGACCACATCATAAAATCCTGAGGCTATAGCGAAAACTCCCTCTCTAAAAGCCAATGCACTGGAGGCACAGGCACCCTCCGTTCGCGTTGCCGGTTTCGGCGTAAGCCCCAGCAGATCCGAGATTATCGGTCCCCAGTGTCCTTGATGTACAAAAAAATCGTTGGTGAAATTCCCCAGATAAAGGGCATCAATATCTTTAGGGTCTATCCCTTTATCCACTGTGGAAAGCATTTCATGAAAAGCTTCAGCAAACAAGTACTTAGAGTCTTTGTCGCTAAACATGCCGAATTTCGACATCCCTGCGCCCACCACAGCCACCCCCCTTCCCAGTTTTCTTCGCCCTCGCATTTCACCTCCTGAGTAGGACGTTATTTACAATCTCCCTACTATATCAAATTCCTGAGCTACATTAAAGAATTATCTTGGGGCGGCACTTATTACAAAAATGCGCCTCCTTCAAGTCGGTGTCGGCCAGGCTGTTGGAAAAGTGCATGACACATTTGTTATTGGGGCAATGTCCCAGGCCGAAGGTATGCCCCAGTTCATGAACTATCTCCTTGGTGGCTCTTTCCAGGAATAAAGCTTCGTCTGGTGCTAAGCCATAATATTCCTGCCTCAGTCGGCACAGGGATACGATTGCTGTTCCCGAGACTATATCGGCTTCACCAAATACGAAGTTAAGCCTGGGAACATAAAGGTCAACATCGGCTACACCCACAACCCTTTCATCTCTTTCCGACTTTTTAAGAGAGGCTAGCAATTTTGAGGAAAGGTATTGCTTCCTCTCGGAATTGTAAGCCTGGGCCAAATCGCTAAAACCTGTTTTTATTTCTACTGGACAATGGAAGATGCCGCCAACCCTATCCTTAAGCTCCTCCATTGTTTCGTCAGCTATATTACCTAACGGTTTAAGCGTGATCTTCACTTAATTCTTTGCTTGCGCCCTTATCCCAAATAATATCCTAAGATTTTATCACAGACTGAGCAGGGCGTGATGCGTAAGTATAGTTAACCGCATAGTCTCGTCTAAAATTCCTCGCCCTCGATGGGAGAGGATTAAGGTGAGGGTGAAATCCCCCTCCCTCTAACTCCCTCCCGCCAGGGGATGGAGAATTATAAGGAATTTTGCAATTGACTATAGTACAATTGCTGGATATCGAGGCGGGGAATTGAATTACAGTCAAGCAGAAGAGTATCTCGATAGTTTTGTTAATTATGAACAGATTCCGGGCATATCTTATGCCCAGCCTGGTTATAGCTTAAGGCACGTAGAAGAGCTGCTAAACCGTATGGGCGATCCTCAGTTGGCAGCCAGGACGATTCACATCGCAGGCACTAAGGGAAAGGGGAGTGTGGCGGCTATGATTGCACAGGTCTTGAGTGGTTCAGGTTATAAAACAGGGCTATATACCTCCCCTCACTTTCATACTCTCAGGGAGCGTATTAGCGTAGATGGCAGTTTGATTTCCGAAGCTGAGTTTGCTGCTGCTATGGCGGAAGTCAAGCCCTTTATTGAATCAATGAAGCACGACTCTGCCTTCAGGCAACTGACTTATTTTGAGGCATTGACCGCTCTGGCATTTGCTTACTTCAAGAAAAAGCGGCTGGACTTTCAAGTCCTGGAAGTAGGTCTGGGTGGCAGGCTTGATGCTACTAATGTGGCCAGGCCTGTAATCTGTATTATTACCCCTATCAGCCTGGACCATACTCAGATTCTAGGCAATAGCCTGGAGGAAATAGCTCGGGAAAAAGCAGGCATTATCAAGTCCGGCTGCTGGGTGGTGCTTTCCCCCCAGCCAGAAGAGGCGGCTTCGGTAATCAGCGATATTTGCCGTGAGAAAGAAGCGAAGGTGGTTCAGGTAGGCAAGGATATCACCTGGCATAAGATAGACGGTGACCTCCATCATCAATCGCTGGCGATCGAGGGTAGAACAAGTAAATACCAGGTCGGCATTCCTCTTTTAGGCGACTTCCAGCTTGAGAATGCCGCCGCTGCCGTAGCTGCTCTAGAGATATTGGCTTCTGCAGGCTTTGCCATCTCAGCCGCCGATATTGCCCAATGGCTTGCCCGAGTTAAGTGGCCGGGGCGATTTCAAATTTTGCAGCAACACCCAACGGTGCTGGTTGATGGTGCTCATAACGTGGCGTCAATGAAAGGGTTGGTCAACAATATCAAAGCATACTTCGCTCACAAACGGATTTTTCTTGTTTTCGGGACATCCTGCGACAAAGACATACCGGGGATAATAAATGAGTTAGTTGCCCTCTCTCCACAAGTTATAGTTACACAGACAGCACATTCCCGCGCTGCCTCCCTTTCAACCCTGGCTGCCGAGTTCAGCAAGCGAGGCATTGAGCCTGAAATTAGAGAAACTATAAGCGAAGCTATATCCCGAGCTTTGTCCCTGGCAGACAGGACAGATATTATCTGCGTTACCGGCTCTCTGTTCGTGGTGGCAGAAGCGTTAGATTATTTCTCGAGTGGCTGAGTTTCGATAGAAGAGGCAAGGGCTTCCTTGGGTAACATCTTGCCTATAATTTGCTGGAGCGCCATGATATGGCTACATGTCTCCCATTGGGAAAAGAAATGGCAGGTACAATGCCATTTCCCATTGGCATAGCTTAGCTTATGGTCGTCGTTTTCACCATGGAAGACAGCGGTTAAACCTGAGAAGGTGACACGGCCTGGTTCTTGAGCATATCTTTTGGCTTTTTCAATCTTCCCGATAAGGCTGGAACGCATCTTAATTTCCTGTTTTAAGTATACAACAGGGCGCAGGAAAAGTCCAGAATCCGCAACCAGATGCGATTATGCTATCATAGTAACCAGTTTGGAAATAATGTAATGGTCTTTCAGCCGCAACTCAAGATTCTTATCAGCCATGCCGAGATAGCTAAAGCTGTAGGCAGGCTGGCTTGTGAAATCGAGAGGGATTATCAAGATAAGCAGCCTTTGCTTATTGGCGTCCTCAAAGGGTCTTTTGTGTTTATGGCTGACCTCATTCGCCAGCTAGATTTACCCCTGGAGCTTGATTTTATCAGACTCTCCAGCTACAGCGCTGCCAGGGAGAGTTCGGGCAAAGTGAGAGTAGTTCAGGGAGTCAAGACGCCTATAAAAGGCAGAAATGTTCTGGTGATTGAGGATATCGTGGATACTGGAATTACCCTCTCTTTTTTGCTCGATTACTTAAAGAAGAAACGGCCCGCTTCGCTGAAGCTCTGTACTCTAACAGACAAGCCATCTCGGCGCAGGGTCCCGGTACCCATTGATTATCGTGGCTTCACCGTGCCCAATAAATTTATCGTGGGATACGGAATGGACTGTGATCAGAGGTTTCGCAATTTGCCCGACATATATGCCCTGGAGGATTAAGAGATGAATTTAAAGGAGCTTATTTCGGTGGCCAGAGGGGAAATACCGGCTGATTTGCTCCTGAAAAACGCCCGGATAGTAAATACTTTTATTGGAGAAATAGAGCAAGCCGACGTGGCTATCTATGGCGATAGGATTGCCGGAGTAGGGGATTATGGTAAAGCCAGGGAAATTATCGATTTACAAGGCAGGTTTTTAGCTCCCGGGCTGATTAACGGACATACTCATATAGAAAGCTCTATGCTCCACCCGGCAAGGTATGCTCAGGCCGTGGTCCCCAGAGGCACCCTGGCTGTGGTCACTGACTTACATGAAATCGCCAACGTTTGCGGATCTGAAGGAATAAAGTTCGTCACGGATTTGGCACGAAAGCTCCCACTGGATATGCTATTCATGGCCCCTTCATGCGTGCCAGCAACCCATCTGGAGACATCAGGCGCCCGAATCAGCTCTAAAGAAGTAAAGAAAATTCTAGCTCACCCTAATATAATCGGCTTAGGAGAGATGATGAACTTTCCCGGCGTGGTTAGTGGGGATGAAGATGTTTTGAAGAAAATCAGCGCCTCTAAGGGCAAGGTTATTGATGGGCACGCTCCGGGACTCACTGGCAAGGAGCTAAATGCCTATTTGTCCGCTGGCATTCTTTCCGACCACGAATCCACTACCCTGGAAGAAGGAAAGGAGAAATTGCGCAGGGGTATGTACCTCATGATTCGGGAGGGCTCTTCAGAAAAGAACATGGACGCCCTTCTGCCTCTGGTTACCGATAATACCTATAAAAGATGCTTCTTTGTGGTGGATGACCGTAGTTGCACTGATTTACTTCGTGAAGGCGACATTGACGCTGTGGTACGAAAGGCTATTGACAGAGGGCTGGAGCCAGTCCGCGCAATTCAGATGGCGACGATTAATGCTGCCGAGTATTTTAGGCTCCATGATAGAGGGGGCATTGGTCCGGGTTATATAGCCAATCTTATAACCATCACCGACCTGGCTAAATTAGAAATAGACATGGTGTTCTATCAGGGCAAACTGGTGGCAAGGGAAGGCAAGCCCTTGTTCCCGTTGCCCCCTGTTACCCTGGAGCTAAGAGACACGGTACGCATTAAGCCTATTATGGGGAAATCGCTGAAAATAGCCGCTGCCGATGAGACCTACCCGGTCATCGAAATCGTCCCCGGACAGATAGTTACCAAGAAGGCGATGGAAAAGATGAAAATTGTGGATGGGACAGTTATGCCCGATCTGGAGAGAGATATTCTAAAGCTGGTAGTGGTGGAAAGACACAAGGCTAGCGGCAACATCGGATTGGGACTGGTCAAGGGATTCGGCTTGAAGAAGGGAGCGTTGGCCTCGTCAGTGGCTCACGACTCTCACAACATAATAGCAGTGGGCACCAATGACTTCGACGTCCTCAAGGCAATTGAGGAAATTAATAGGCTGCAAGGCGGGCTGGTTGTTTGCGCCAACCTGGAAATTCTCGCTTCTTTGCCCCTGCCCATCGCCGGCCTGCTTTCCCCTGAGCCGCTGGAGGTAGTCGTGTCCCAGTATGAACAAGTGGAGAAAGCTGCCGCCAGCCTGGGGAACCTGCCTCCGGCTCCATTTGCCATCCTATCTTTCCTGGCCTTGCCCGTGATTCCCGAACTCAGGCTGACCGATTTAGGCCTGGTGGACGTGGTGGAGTTTAAGTTGCTCAAGTAGAATTAACTTGAACCTTCAGTTTCCTATGCCGATTCTAGTTGGCGATAAATCCATTTCCCTTCATTATATCTTCGCAGTTCTCAACGGCAAAGGTCACCGGTGCGGCTCTGCCGCGTCCGGTGCATGCGCTTGTTCGACGTTTCATATGGTTATCACACCTTCCAAATAGAGTACTGCCTTACCTGAAATCTTTACTCGATCTCCGGCATGGACGCAGAATAACTCGCCGCCGCGCTTCGATATCTGAAATGCATGTAGATTTTTATTGTGGAGTTCGCTCGACCAGTATGGAACCAGAACACAATGCGCAGATCCTGTCACCGGATCCTCCGGTACCCCAACCCGAGGTGCGAAGAATCTTGAGACGAAGTCGCTCTTACTCCCCTTGGAGGTCACGATGATGCCACGACACTCAAGCCGCTCAAGCGCAGAAAAATCGGGCTGAAGTTCCCGAACGTCCCTCTCGCTCTCCAGTACCACAAGTAAATCTTCGACAGAACTCAGTACTGCGATTGGTGTCACACCTAATGCCTCCTTTAGACCAGAGGGTGGGATTACGCTATGGGCGGGTCTGGAAGGAAAATCCATCTCAAGGAGACCGTTGCGTTTACCAACGATGAGTTGTCCGCTTTTCCGCGTATGGAAACGGATTTCCTTTTCCGACCAGTCTTGGCAGGAGAAAAGGACAAAAGCGCTCGCCAGTGTTGCGTGCCCGCAAAGCGTAACTTCAGTCGTTGGAGTGAACCATCGGAGATCAAACCCGTCGTCATTGCGAACGAGGAAAGCAGTCTCTGACAAGTTGTTCTCGGCAGCGATGGACTGAAGCATGTTATCGTCGAGCCATGAATCCAGTATGCAAACAGCGGCTGGATTACCCGAGAAGACTTCGGAAGTAAA
>Ga0307426_1000582_pt1 | contig 25223 bp, 21 predicted proteins | sample SalMarWE160340MG_FD_202165 | JGI IMG/M metagenome (GOLD analysis project Ga0307426, IMG submission 202165) | Salt marsh sediment microbial communities from the Plum Island Ecosystem LTER, Massachusetts, United States - WE1603-40 | ecosystem: Environmental > Aquatic > Marine > Intertidal zone >...
CTCTCATCATCCTGGTGGAGATGATGGGGAAGAGGCTGCATATTGTCGAAGAATTTCGAATACATCGTCCAGCCGCCGTGCTTTTCCATCACCGCTTTTCCGAGAATTTCCTCCCCAATCAGCTCTACCGCATCTTTGAAAAGTACTTTTTCAGATTTGGAACCGTCCTCAATGTAAATGTAACTCAAGCCCTCATCCTCAAGAGTTTCAGGCCCGTTATCAGCCTTTGTGGTTGATGCAAACCACCGCTCGCTGATTCCACCCCTGTGCGCGCCGAACGAGAAATAATCATCCGGATGCAGCTTCAGCCGCCTTCCGGGAATGCAGAACTCCCTGGGAACCCAGTTAGGAAAAAGGCGTAAAATACCGTTCCCCCTGTCAAGGGCATTTTTCAGCAGTTCGATTGTATTTTTCATTACACGCCTCCCGTATAATTGGATTTAAATACTGATGTCAAACAGCCTCTTATGATCAGCTATTCAGGAATCACCGGTTCTATTCCAAGCACCTCACACGTTGTTTCAAGTTCATTTTTGTAATCACCGTACACGACGTGTACGTGATTCGCCCGGAGAGCACTAATAAAGCCTTCCTGATTGCAGTCAAGCCGAACAAATACATGGGGCTGCTGTGAGTTCGTCTCGTTGATCTTTTCAAGAGGCATATCCAGGGCCTCTCCGCCGGTAATGAGCATGACATATTCCCCGTTGATCCTGCTGAGCCGTGCGATGGTCACCTTTCCCGGCTTACCCACATATCTGGGGCAGGCACCGCCGACCACCCAGTTGAATTCCCTCAACCCCTCAGCAACCCAGGTAACATCCTTCCTCGATCGTGCAAAGTCTGTGGGTTGTGACCCGCAATTGCACATCCTCACCATATTCTCATCGTAATCATAGTACAGAACATCGGTAAACATCGTGGTATCGTTCGTGATGTTGTTCAGTATCTGCATGGTAAGGGCGCCGTTGGCATCAGCCTCGCAGGCACAGACAAACGAGCTTTTTTCATCGAATCCGTCATCTGACGAATCGTTGAGGAGAGCATGCGCAACGCAGAATGTGGTATAGCAGGACGGGAGCTCAGGCAGACATTTCACCGAAATAAAATCATACCCCTTTTCACGTATCACTTCACGCAGAGCCAGGTACATCCTGATCTGTGAGGCCATAACCTCATCCTTCACCTCTACTCCGCCAAAATCATTTTTAATCCAATCAAGGAGGGTGACCACCTCTTTTGAGTCGTATCTCTCGGCCCTTTTGATTACATCGACCTGCTCGAAGCCGTCTACATCAATACCGAATCGACTCATCCATTCCGACGGGTCAATGCGGGCCGTATACATACCCATGCATCTGCTGCCGCCCTCACCGTATATCATACCCCGGAGCTTCGTCGCTCCGGCGATACCGTTGCAGAGTATTTTCATCCTGTCGAGAACCCTCTGTTCTTCAAAGCCGCCGTACACCAGATAGTTCTTTATGCCGACTTCATCGAGCGCACCACGGACGATCGAACCGCCGACGATCCCGAAGGTTTCAATGTGCGGATCCGCCCATACGATAACCGGCACATCGGTTTTAAATGCAGCCATAACAGCCGTACTGGAATACGTCCATGTTCCGACATAAATAACAAGAACGTGCACACCCTTTTGCCTCAATGTTTCACCCTGTTGAGCCATCTGCCTGTTTGTCCGGGCAATTTTTCCACAATCAAACACCTGCATGCCGATCTTTTCAAGGGATTTTCGCACCTTCGGGAGATAACCTTTTACCCGGCTTACAAAACTCTCGGGCCATGTCTCATCCGGTGACATGGTAACAATAAGTCCTGCTTTTGTTGTTTTCTCCTTGTAAAACATCTTCTGCTCCCAATTAAGCTGATTTAACAATGGCCCCATACCATTCTGGATATCGGGCCATTCGCTTGAGTGATACTTTATACAAATCAAGGTAAACGACACTACTTCCAGAGTTCTTCCACAATGGGTAGATACTTGTCAGCATTGTCAGCATTGATAATGGGGGTATCCATATAGGTATAGTAATCAACCTTTTCACCGCCCAGAATCTTCTCCATTACCTGCATACTCGTTGCCGCATCAACAGCGGGAGACTGAAAAACGGTAAACAACTGCCATCCGTCTTTTATATTCTTGACCGCTTCTGTCTGACCGTCGCATCCGTTGAAAATGACCTGGCCCGGCTTAAGTCCTGCATTCTGAAGAGCTTTGGCGATACCGATCGCCATTCCGTCATTATGCGAGTAGATCATCTGGAGCTTATCACCATAGGTCGTAAGCCAATTCTCTGTCATTGTCTGGGCCTTATCCGGAGACCAGTCACCCGGCTGTCGATCGAGCAGGACGAAACGATCCTCTGCGCCCATCTCCTTAATCTGGTCTGCAAACCCCTTCTGCCTGTCAATTGCCGCGGAGTATCCTGCCGTTCCAGTTAATTCGCAGAAGTTTATTTTGTCGATTCCTTTAGAGTCGAGGTATTCGACATAGGTCTTGCCCATCAGCCTTCCCTCGAGGTAGCTGTTCGGTCCTGCAAAACCAATTAACGAGTCAAGCTTCGGCGGATCTGTCATAACATTTGAGGTAATAACCGGGAGCTTTCCATTGGTTTCTTTGTAGACCTCATTGATCACCGGCACAATACCGGCTGCATCAACAGGCATGATCATCAACCCGTCCACTCCCTTTGCGACAAGGTCTTCTACCTGATTCACCTGCTTGTTCAGATCACCACTGGCATCAGTCATGATAAGTTTCCAGCCGCGTTTTGCTGCCTCTTTTTTCAACTCCTCTGCATAGGGAAAACAGTAGGGGCTGTCTTCTATGAAGGGCAGTGAGAAGCCCACTGTAATCTGCTCCTTACCCCCCTTTTTTTCACCCCCTCCGGCATACACCATGAAGGCGCTGAACGCAAATGTGATGAGCACCACAGCAAACAGTAAAATTTTTACCTGCTTTTTCATAATTAACCCTCCTATTTGAATTGTAATAAAATAAAAACTTCTGATTATCTGTTCCGGCAAACATCACCCCTTTCATAAATAAACTTGGTTTCGGGCTCCAGTTACAGGTATATGCTGATGGTGACAATTCTAGGTTTCACCCGCCCGAAAAGCAACTTTTTCCTTTGATACAGTGAGAGCATCAGTAACGACAACAGCCAGTATTATCAACCCGCGTAAAAGCAGCTGATAGTTGGTCGAAACGTTAAAGATAACCATCGCCCTTTCCACAAGCCCCAGGATCAATACACCCTGGAGGGTACCGATTACTTTACCCTTTCCGCCAAAAAGGCTCGTACCGCCAAGCACCGCAGCAGCGATCACGATGAGGGGTGTATTATCACCGAATACAGCCGATCCGGTATTGACTCTGGAAGAGAGAATTACTCCCGATACGGCGGCAGTAAAAGAACACAGAACGAAATAAAAAAAGGTATACAGATTTACGTTGATACCTGCAAGCCTTGATGAAAGTGGATTTCCTCCAATCGCATAATCGTTTCTTCCAAATTTCGTGTATTTTAAAATATACCATACAATCACATAAGAAATTATCAAGTAGAAAACGGGCGCAGGTATACCAAGGATATTTTCCTGGCCGATAAATTGATATGCATCAATACTGCCTTTCACCGGGTGGCTTCCTGTTACGGCAAGCCCCAGACCTTTGAAAATAATCATTGTGCCGAGCGTAACGATAAACGCATTGATCCTTCCCTTTACTACAAGAAGGCCGTTTAATGCACCCACGCATGTACCAACGATTAGCCCACTGAGAATCGATAGGAGCATACCGTGAGGCTGCATCATTATTGTGACTATGCCGGTAAACGACATGACAGAACCGACGGAGAGGTCAAAGGACCCGCTGATCAGAAGAACGGTCATTCCAGCCGCCATGATTCCGTTTATCGTGATGTGGTCAAGAATACTGTACAGGCTTCTTATTGTAAAAAATCTGGGATCAGCTGCCGTCAGGATTATGAGCAGCACAAGTGTGATAAAAAGAAGTTTCTGCTCTCTTATAAAATGTGTAATTTTTCCCTTCATTTTTTAATACATCAACCTCTTTCTTCTATTGAATTCATCATACAGCACAGCAAGAATAAGAATTACTCCTTTTATTAACTGCTGGTATTCGAAAGGAATAGACAGAAGAGCCATACCGTTATTGATAATGGCGAAAATAAAAAGTCCGATCGCCGTTTTATAAATACCGCCAACACCGCCGGACAGGGCTGTCCCACCGAGAACGACAATTGTGATTACATCAAACAGGTACGTTGAAGCGGTACCCACCCTGATTCTGGGCAAACGAGAGGTGAGAACAATAGAGCCCAGCGAAATAATTAATCCGTTGATGATATAACTCCACATGACAACATTCGAAACATTGATACCGGCAACCCGGGCAGCTCTATCGTTCAGACCGACAGCATACAACCGTCTGCCGGAAATTGTTTTATGCAGAAGAATTCCCACAAAAACCATAGTCACAACAAGAAAATATGCAAGTACCGGTATGCCAAACAGGCTTTCATCACCGATGAAATGGAATATTCTTTCCGGCCTGCTCTTCAAATTCCTTCCACCGGAAATAATGAGAGCGACACCTTTATAGAAGATCGACGTTCCCAGTGTTACTATTATAAAATTTGCTTTCACCTTTCCGATGAGATATCCGTTGATGAACCCTGCGATAAAACCGACAGCAACTGCTGCAACAATAGCAACGAGATAACCGAATGGCTGAAGCATCACATTGACGACTGCGCACAGGGCAAGAATCGAAGCGGCAGAAAGATCCATACCTTTTCCGATTACAACGATCGTCATGCCGCACGCCACAATGCCGTGTACGGTGATCTGTCGAATTATATTAAAAATGTTTCCTACCGTTAGAAAATCTTTTGCAACAAGACTCATCCCGATAATAAATACAAGCAGAACAATGAGCATTGCCTGGTTAAAGAAAAAACGTGCGAGACTTCGTCGAAACTTAAAAGAAGTATGCTGTTTCTGAACATTCATTCAGTATAACCCTCTGTCACATATTCCCGACCGCTGCATACATTAGATTTTCTTCGTTTATTTCCTCTTTTTCAAATATCTTCATCAACCTTCCCTCGTGTATTACGACAACGCGGTGACACATACCGATGATTTCCGGCAATTCAGAAGAAACGAGGATAATCGAAACTCCCCTGTTTGCGAGTTCTTTTATAAGGGTATGAATTTCTTTTTTTGCGCCAACGTCGATTCCTTTTGTCGGTTCATCAAGTATGAGAATTTTCGGTTTGGTTGAAAGGCACTTTGCGAGAGCCACCTTCTGCTGGTTACCCCCGCTTAGATTCATTACAAGCTGTTCCAGTGATGGTGTTTTAATATCGAATTCACGTACGTAGCGCGCAGCGAGGTCATTTTCTTTTTTTCTTTTAATGAGCCTGAGTTTCGAAAGCACTTCTTTTAATAATAGGATAGTAATATTTGCCTTTACACTGAAACCCTGAATTATACTTTCCAGCCTTCTGTCCTCCGACACAAAGGCAACACCCATTTTGATAACATCGTCCGGTTTTCGGGAAGTTATTTTCTTTCCGTATAGATATATTTCTCCGATTTCTATTTCATCAAGTCCGAAAATCGCGCGAACGATTTCACTGCGGCCGGCCCCAACGAGACCGGAAAAGCCGAGAATTTCGCCTTCCTTTAAATCAAAACTGATATTTTCAAACATGCCGGATGTGGTGAGATTTTGTACCTGAAGGACGATGTTTTCTTTTGATTGATAACTTTTATCGCCGAAGATATTGCCTATATCGCGTCCCACCATGTATTTGACTATTTCGTTTTCGTTTGTTTCACTTATCTTCATCGTTTTAACTGTCTTACCGTCACGAAGCACCTTGACCATATCCGCTATTACGAAAATCTCCTGTATTCTGTGTGAAATATAGATTATCGACGTCCCCGTTTTGACAATACGACGAATAAGGTTGAATAGGTTTTCCGTATCCTCCTCGGTAATAGATGCGGTCGGCTCGTCCATGATGATGATTTTCGCTTCACGGGAAAATGCCTTCGCTATTTCGATAAGCTGTTGCTGTGCAGCCGATAATTCAGCAACAATCGATAAAGGTGAAAGGGGGATAGAAAGATTCCGAAGTATTTTCTCGGAAGACTCAATCATTTCCTTCCAGTTAATCCGTCCCCATCTGGTTTGCGGCTGTCTTCCAAGAAATATATTTTCCGCAACTGTAATATCCTGTACCAGGGATGTTTCCTGATAAATGGTGTTGATTCCGAGGTCAATTGCATTTTTCGGTCCCTTTATGTTTACCATTTGACCATTTATTATTACCTCGCCAGTATCGTTGCTGTATACTCCTGAAAGGATTTTGATAAGCGTGGATTTACCCGCGCCGTTTTCACCAACCAGTGCGAAGGCTTCTCCCTTTCTGAGTCGCAAACTGACATCCTCAAGAGCCTTTACACCGGGAAACTCTTTTGAAATATTGTTCATCTCTAGAATGTATGGTTCTTCAGACAACTTATTGTTTCTCCTCTATCCAAGAAATTACTAAAACCTTGCCTGATTTTACTATGTTTTGCTACTATTTAAAACGGTGGAATCCCGCACAACAAGCCCGGGTTTAAGAATTATTCGCTGTTGTCCTGCTTTATTTTCTTTACTGAAAAGAATTTCAACTGCTTTCTTGCTCATTTCGTCAAAGGGCTGCATGATTGTTGTTAAAGCCGGTGAGACCATACGTGAGATCTCAAGATTATCCATCCCCATGAGAGCTATCTCCTCAGGGACGAGGTGTGAATGTATTTTCAATGCCTTTAACGCTCCGATTGCCATAAGGTCATTTTGTGCCCACAAAGCGCTTATATCGCTGTGTTGCGAAAGAAGATGCTCCGCTCCTTTGAACCCGGAATCAAAGTCAAATCTTCCCTCATAGATCTGATTATCTTCAAGTTGTAAATGTTCATCTTTAATTGTATCGGAAAAACCGGCCAGGCGTTCTCTGCACAGTTTAATATTCAGGGGCCCGGTGATACACGCCATTTTCTTATGACCGAGCGAGATAAGGTGGCGCGCAGCCGTTACCCCTGCCCCGTAGTTATCAAGAATTACGTGCGGCACGTCCTTTACATCAAGCTCTCTATCTATTGCGACAACCTTTACTCTGCTTTTTTTGATGAGATTCAGAACTCTGCTTTCATCTGATAACCGTGAAAAAATGATTCCATCGACATTTCTTCGAAGCAGGTTATCGAGTAACTTCTCCTCAATATCAGGATCGTTATGGGTATTCCCTATAATGAGGCTGAATCCCCTGTTTACGACATATTCCTCAACACTGTTGATGATCTGGACAAAAGCGTGCATTCGTATCTCGGGCAAAATCAAACCTATTAATTGTCCGCTTTTAACTCTGAGGCCTTTGGCAAGAAGATTTGGTCTGTAATTTAAACTTTCAATTGCATCAAGCACTTTTGATCGAGTCTGTTTGTCGACAGGAATGGTTTGATTAATGACTCTCGATACTGTAGAGGTCGAAACCCCCGCCATAGAGGCAACATCCTTCATAGAAGGCATACCATTTAATCCTACCCATCAAATTAAAACAATTCCAATACTTCCACTTACAGCCACATACCTACATGTTTTTTTTGTGAATACATTTTTTAATACAGATGGCACATTAATAGACTCTTTTATACTATGTTGGAAGTTTTCCGTATGAAAACGATTGTGCAAACGATATCATGCCGTGAAAAACCTGTCAAGGTTTTTTTAAAAAACTTGATTGCTAGAAAAATCCCCGATGCACTGTAAAATTTTTCGTATAAGGGCGCTTTTTGCAAATCAGCGGTTGCTAAGAGAAGCCGCTCACCAACAGTATACTGCGGAGATGAGCTTTACCTTCTGTTTTTCATGACAGCATCTTTTCCGTGTATTTTAAAAACAAGGCCTGTTTGCAGGACTGTCCCAATCAACACGAGAGCGGCGCAAAACTGGTATACAGTTGACATGGCATATTTTTCATACAGGATTCCGCCGACTGAAGACCCGACTATGAGCCCCGCCGATAGTATCGACTCGTGAATCGCCATCCTCCCCGCCCTGTTGATGCTTCCCGATACACCGTGGAAGAGGCTGTTGAAATAGCTCAACGACATGAGGATACCGATAAGGGCAAGCAGTATCCCCAGGGGAAAAGGCATACTCGTATATTGAAGCAAGAAAACCATTGCCGAAAGCAGAATCTGCCCGACGATCATCTGCGAGGGTTTAAAGTGCCAGAACGAGGTTCGTCCAAGAACGATAAACCCTACGGTCGCGAAGATTGCCCTCTGCTGGAGGATGAGACCCACGAGGCTCTTGCTCACACCGAGATCGGCCTGGGCGTAAACCGGAAAGATATTGAGAATCACGCCAACCACCGTATAGGTCGTGAATAAACCAATCCGGGATGGGAATCTCAGCGGTGTACTGCTGTCCTTTAAGGATGTGTTACTCTTTTTTGCGGCCTCGATCCAGCGATCAGCTTTGATCTTCGGCAGGGTAAGGGTGGCTCCGATGATAAAGACGCAGGTAAGGAAAAATAGAGAACTCCCAAAAAAAAGCGGCAGTGGCGAGGAGAACGTGCTCAAAATACCTGCGAGAAAGGGGCTGATTATTGTGCCTATACTCCAGGAAAAGTTGTAGTTGGATAATACCCTGCCAAGTTTCGCACCTTCAATGCCGTATGACAGCCATCCCATAATAAAGGGCCAGAAAAGTGACATCGCAATGCCCCACAGGCTGTAAAAAACGTATACCATGAAAAACCTGTGTGACAAAACCGAAGCCAACACAAACATACTCATTAAAAAGGTGGAAGCGATTAAAAGAAAGCGTGGAAGAACCCTGTTGAATGCCTGGCGGATGAAGAGGCATCCCATGATATAGCTCAGGGACCACAGGGCGGTAAGATATCCAACCTGGGACGGGGTTGCTGCAAAGACATCGCGCACGTAAAAAATCATACCCAGGGCCACAGTACCGACACCAGCGGCGACGAGGAAGGCGGCCGGCAGCAGTACCGCCGATTTTCCGATACCGGTGTAGAAGGACTTTACGATCTGCCATCTATTGCTTACGTATTTAATCTGCAGTTGCCGTACCTCTTCCTGAGACTTCAAAATCAATAAAGGGCGCTAATACACTGTACGGGCACCAGAGAAATAGTTTTGTTACCGGGCACAGGGCTTTTTTCCTCTACTTAAAAGCGTAGCTTCACCTCAACGTACAATAAGAACAACCGACCCATGCTATTCAATTATATTCCCTACACCTGCTTCTATCTATATCAAGACGATACAGTTCAGCGCTTCAGAATTTTTTTCAGAGCAGAAAGCAATCTTTCGACGTTTTCCTCCCGTGCAGTGTGGCCCATCAGGCCGATTCTCCATATCTTCCCCGCAAGCGGCCCAAGCCCCCCGCCTATCTCGATAAAATGCTCTTTTCGAAACTGGTTTCTTGCCTTGGCTTCATCAACCCCTTCAGGTACCTTCACTGCATTCAGCATGGGCAGACGGTATTCCGGCTGAACGAGCATTTCCATGCCAAGTTCCTCCAGCCCTTCTACGAGCCGCTGGTGTGCATCAAGGTGCCGTTGATGCACCCGGTCAATTCCCTCATCAAAGATCAGCAGAAGGGCCTGGTACAGACCGTACAGCATATTGATCGGTGCGGTGTGGTGATATGCCCGCTTTTTGCCCTCCCAGTACTGAATGATCATGCTCATGTCGAGGTACCAGTTGGGAACCTTGCTCTTCCTGTTTTTTATCAATTCAACAGTGCGTTTTGAGAAGGTCGCGGGCGAAAGGCCCGGAGGGCAGGACAGGCATTTCTGTGTACCGCTGTACAAAGCATCCACCCCCCAGCGGTCGGCCTCAACCGGTATACCTCCAAGGCTGGTAACACAATCCACCAGATAAAAAGCTTCGCTGTCCTTCACCAGCCGGCTGATCTCTTCCACCGGATTTCTTACCCCTGTCGAAGTTTCCGCATGAACGACCGCCACAATTTTGTATGATTTACCTGACAACTTTTTAGCCACCTGATCGGGAACAACCGGTGTTCCCCACTCGAACTCGAGCGTATCAACCTGTGCCCCGAGCCTGTCCGCAACATCCGCCATCCTCTTGCCGAATACACCGTTTATCAGAATGAGGACCCTGTCCCCCCGCTCTATCAGGTTCACAAAGCAGGTCTCCATGCCCGCAGAACCTGTTCCTGAAACCGCAAGGGTCAGGCTGTTTTGAGTCTCCATCAGTTTTTGAAGCAGGTCTTTGATTTCATCCATGATCCGGATAAAATAGTAGTCCATATGCCCGAGCGTCTTACATGAGAGAGCCCTGTACACCTCATCCGGAACGCAGGAAGGCCCCGGACCCATAAGCAGTACTTCATCGATGTTATCCAGTAGATTTTTCATAGTTTCCTCTTTGATGAAATTAGGTCGTCTGTAAATCCAGCATCGGTGGCTGAATCACATGATTCAATCGACTTCGTGTATCAACTCTGTATTGACATCACATCTATAAAATATACTAGTGAGTCAGCATGCACGCAGATAAAAAAGACATCTAAAACACGAATTGAGTCACACAGATGCCATTTGATTCTGTAAACTTCATCATCCCATCTTTGAACGTGTTCTTTCGACCGCATCCCGCCAACCGGCGTACAGTATGTCGGCATCCGCCTGTGAAATACTCGGTGAGAACCGCGTGTTGACTACACTACACCTCTTCAGTGCGTCTGCATCTTCCCAGTATCCGATCGCAAGCCCGGCAAGAAAGGCTACCCCCAACGACGTACTCTCTATACACCTCGGTCTAATTACATCGATACCGAGAATATCCGCCTGAAACTGGCAGAGAAAATCGTTTTCTGCAGCGCCGCCGTCAACCCTTAAAGCCTGAACATGCAGGCCTGTATCTTTCAACATCGATTCGAGAACATCTCTCGTCTGGTAACACATCGCCTCGAGGGCGGCACGCACAATATGATTTTGAGTCGTTCCACGGGTTATCCCGAATATGCTCCCCCGGGCATCAGGGTCCCAGTATGGAGCACCGAGCCCGACGAAAGCAGGTACGAAATATATTCCCGCAGTATCTTCAACTGACCGGGCCATCGGTTCTGATTCTGATGCACTGCCAAGAATTTTTAACCCGTCACGAAGCCACTGTACTGCAGCACCCGCGACAAATATAGAACCCTCTAGCGCAAATACCGGTTTGCCGCTCCCGTTACAGGCCAGGGTTGTGGCAAGCCCGTATTTTGAAACGGGGCGTACCACTCCGGTATTCATAAGAACGAAACAGCCGGTACCGTATGTGTTTTTTATCGATCCCGCATCAAAGCAGGCCTGCCCAAAAAGAGCCGCCTGTTGATCGCCAGCCATTCCTGATATTGGAATACCGGCAGGAAGAACATCCGTTTCGGCGCTCTTCCCGAAAACCCCGGAAGATCTTTTGACATCCGGGAGGACCTTCATTGGAATGCCGAACATCTTCAGAAGGTCCTCATCCCATGTACGCGTTTCGATATTGAACAGCATGGTGCGAGAGGCATTGGTAAAGTCCGTGGCATGAACCGCACCGCCGGTCAGTTTCCAGAGCACCCACGAATCGGGTGTTCCAAAGGCGAGCCTTCCATCTTTCGCATCCCGGAGGGCATCGGGAACATTCTGCAAAAGCCACTCCAGTTTTGTCGCTGAAAAATAAGCGTCGATCGGAAGGCCCGTACGAAGTGAGACAAGTCGGCTCTTCTCTTTAACCCCTTTGAGTGTACTGCATCGATCCGAGGTCCTTCTGCACTGCCACACGATGGCGTTATGAACAGGCTCCCCGGTTACCCTGTCCCAGAGTATTGTCGTTTCCCGCTGATTGGTGATGCCGATCGCTGTAAGAGACTCCACAGGAATCATTTTCAGAACGACATGAATCGTATTTTCAACGGTCTCCCAGATCTCCATCGGGTCGTGTTCAACCCAGCCCGGTTTCGGGTAGTACTGGTGAAGCTCTTCGTATGCACCTGCAACCTGCATGCCGTTTTGATCGTATATAACCGCCTTTGTGCCGGTTGTTCCCTGGTCGATGGCGAGGATATACCGGTTTTTCATCTCTATTATTATCCCCTTGAATTCCCGGTTCATCTGAATATAATACCAACCACCCGGATACCCAAAATGCAAACCACTCCACACCACCATGTAAACCGAAAAGCAAGTCGTGCTCAAAAAAATAAAAAACCTCTTTGAGTCTGTGTTGAATAGTACTGAGCGTATCACTCACTCATGGTTCTTTCTACCCAGATAAAGATTGGTAACTGCTAAGGTGGAAGTGGTAATAATGAGCAGTAATGCAATCGCATTTATAACAGGGGTTGATCCGTCTCGTACTTGCAGGTAAAGATTTATGGGCAGGGTGGCGTCAGAACCAACAAGGAATAATGTTGTGTTGAAGTTCTCAAAGGACATCAGGAATGCAACTGCAGCTCCGCCAATAATTGAGGGACGTAGATACTTCAATGTAATAAACCATATTACTTCTAATCTGGTTGCCCCAAGGTTGTACGCAGCTTCTTCGAGCGTTCTGTCAAATTTCCTCAACCGTGCAGAAACAAACAATGCTACAATGGTGGTAATAAATGAAAACTGGCCCATCACTACAAGCCATATACCCGGACTCAACATCTTAATATTCCAACCAAATGCATTTTCAAAAAACAAACCCACAGCAGTGGAAAACATTAATAGGGATATACCTAAAATAACTCCCGGTATAACCATGGGAGCGAGCATGAGGAAATAGAGAATATTCTTAAACTTGAAATCTTCCTGCTCAAAGAGAAATGCTGCCATTGTCCCGACAATTGTAGAAAGAATGGTAACGGCAATTGCAACCCTGAAGGAATTAAAAATACTCCGCAAATTGATCGCATCATGAAAAATACCGATTTTGTCCGGACCTTTGCCTAAAAACCACGAGAGTGTAAAGCCTTTCCATGGCAAAGAAGGAAACATTGAGTCATTGAATGCAAGAACCATGGTTACTAAAAGAGGTGAAAATAGAAATATAAAATAAAGTATTATGAAAATCCTGAAGCCTGTTAAATATACTTTTGTGTTCGGCAAAGTACGTATCATCTTATTACCTGTGAAAATTTCTGCCCTGTAATCTTCAACGCAGCAAGTATTATCAGTGAAGAAATAAACAGGAGCAGGAAACCGAATGCCGACCCCTGATTCCAGTTAAAGTAAATAATAATCTGGTTGTAAATCTGCTCCGTGAACCACAACGCATTCTTCCCCCCCATCAGCTTCGGTGTCAGATAACTGCCAAGAACCAGCATGAAAACAATGATGCTTCCCGACATAATTCCGGGCATGCAATACGGTATGATAATTTTACGCCATATTGTTAATTTGCTGGCTCCGAGATCAAGGGCTGCCTCAATGATAGAATCGTCGAGGCTCTCCATAACTCCGATGATTGGAACGATCATAAACAACATGGTGGTATACACCAGCCCAAGAATCATGGTCGCATCATGATAGAGCATCTCTAAAGGCTGTTTTAGTATATGCGCTCTGGTAAGGAAATAATTCAACACTCCACTTTCGCGTAAAATTATTATCCAGCCATAAATTCTGATGAGCTCGCTGACCCAAAATGGGACCAGCAGGAGAACCATTAAAAATCCCTGGAATTTCACTTTTACAATTTTTGTTACATAGAAGGAAACCGGAAGCGCTATAATTAAAACGATAAATGTAACCAGAATAGAATATAACGTTGTTCTTACATATGTAAGCCAGTAAACAGGCTCTTTAAAAAACCCTCCATAATTCTCAAGGGTGAACCCGGATTTCCCGTAATAATCGGTACCTATGAACGACATTCTGAGAAGCTCAAGATGCGGTAAAATGATCAACATAAATAACCAGAGAAAAACCGGTGTAAAAAAGATTATAAAACCCCACCGAATTCCGAACTTATGAGATTTCTTCATATATCCTCTTACCTGTCCCCTTGAAACATACGACTGCAGAAGGATACCAGCCAATTTTCAATCTATCTTTGACTTTGAGCGTATCATATTTCCTGTTCTGCGGGAGGGAAACAATAATCTCTTTGTTGGAACCCTCCGGCACAATGAGGATTCTACTGTTGCCACCGTCAAATAGTATAGACTTCACTTCTACATTCAATAGATTAACACTGTCCTTGTCTTCCTTGGGATTGATTATTATTGCCTCGGGTCTCACATACATTTCGAATGAATTGTCTCTCGTTAAATCATACGATTTGTCCAGTTTAAACGATTGTCCTTCATCTGTCGTTGCGTAAAAAACACCGTGCCTGTCCGTACCGAGTTTGACATGGAACTTATTATTGTCTCCGACAAACTGTGCAACAAACGCGGAGGCCGGTTTGTTATAGAGGTTTTGCGGAGTATCTATCTGTTCAAAACGGCCAGCATTCAGAACAGCTACATGATCGCTCATCACCATTGCTTCCGATTGATCATGGGTTATATAGACAAAGGTGGTTCCTACTTTTGCCTGCAGTTTTTTAAGCTCAACTTTCATATTTTCTCGTAATTTAAAGTCCAATGCACCAAGCGGCTCATCTAAAAGCAGAACCGTCGGATCCATCACCAGACATCGTGCGATGGCAACTCTCTGTTTTTGTCCGCCGGAGAGCTGATTTATCTTCCTGTTTCCAAAGTCGATGAGACCGACCCTTTCCAGCATAGATTCGACCTTTTTTTTCACATCCCCGCTCTTCTCACCTCTCCTTTTCAATCCAAACGAAACATTCTCAAAAACGTTCATCATCGGAAATAAGGCGAGACTCTGAAAAACAAGATTAACCGGCCTCTTGTTCGGACCAACCCCAGCCATATCTTTTTCGCGTATCTTGATTGACCCGCTTGAGGGTTCATAAAACCCTGCTATCATTCTCAGTAGTGTTGTTTTACCGGATCCTGAAGGCCCGAGTATTGAAAAAAATTTTCCGTCTTCCACATCGAAGGAAACACTATCAACTGCTATAAAATCACCGAATTTTTTCGTTACGTTTTGTACAGATAATGCAATCTGCATTTTGATTTCACCTTCCGGGTATACAGTAAAAAAACCGGCAGTAGTGTCTCTACTGCCGGTTTGAATGTTTTATTTCGAGGCCCTGATTCTGTCCAGTACCTTTCCTTCCATTTCTTCCAAACCCGGGGGTACGGGAGGATACCAGTGGGCTTTCGCCAGCACTTCGGGAGGAAGACATCTCTTGAAGTTGTCAGCAGTACTGGGTTCCAGGAATTTTACAGCATCTTTTGAAGCTGTGCCGTATTTTTCCTTATTGGTGAATACCGCAGCATTCTCAGGCCTCAGGCTGAAATTGATCCATTTGTATGCACCTTCGATGTTTTCAGACTTTGCAGGAATGGCAAATGTATCAATCCATGCCATTGCACCGCTCGTCGGTGCAACATAATCTATATCAGGGTTCTCCCCGTGCAGTTTCCAGCCTGCCTGCTCCCAGGCCATTGCAGCCCAGACTTCTCCTGATCGAAGTGATTCAAGCAGCTGATCGCCGTTATCCCAGTAGAATCTTACAACCGGTTTTCCGGCAATAAGTTTCTCTGCTATCTCATCGAGAAACTTCTGATAGGCAGCTTTATCGTCATAGAGAGAAAAAGGATCGTACCCGAAAGAATATCCCATTGCAAGCAGGGTAGGCCTTTTCATCCTGTATGAGACCCTTCCCGTATATTTAGGATTAAGCAGGTCTTTATAATCTTTCACATCCGGTGCTTTTGCTTTATTTATCACAAGACCTGAAGTGCCGTACACGTGAGGTACTGCATAGGATTTCCCGTTCACAAGGGTATTTTTCTTTACAGCTTCCAGAAGTGACGGGTCTATCTGATCAGTATCGACCTTTGAATAGTCAATTGGCTGATAGATATTATACTGCTCTACCACTGCAGAAATTCTGTCCTGTGATGGCTGGGCAAGGTCAAAACCCCCGCCCCTCGTGGCTCTGAGTTTCGAGATCATCTCTTCGTTGTTACTGAGGGTAACTTCCACCGTTATGCCTGTTTCTTCTTTAAACTTTTCAACAAGCTGCGGTGGTGCGTAACCTGACCAGGTAATGAGTCTCAAGACTTTATTCTCCACTTCTTTAGTACCTGCCGCAAACAAATTAGCTGTGACACCAAAAAAAATGATGAGCAAAACAACTAAAAGCTTTTTCATTGCTTACCTCCCACTCTTAAATTTTTTTATATTTTAACTCAGATTCTGCATTAATTCCAGCAGAAGACCACTCTGGTTATCATATATGAGATGCAACCTTGGCTTCTGAGTAACTTCTCGCGAAGTTACTGTTTGATACTCGGCCGCGAAGTGGCTTTGGCCACATTTAAGGATGCAACCACTACCCGTATTCCTATCTCCTCGAGGCTATTTCGATACTCGTCATCTATCTTATCATCTGTAACCAGAACATTCACCTTATTTATTGGTGCAGAAACAAAGTTTGATACAACCCCTAATTTACTATAATCAGCTACGACTATGACCATCCCCAGCGTAGATTCAATCATCTTATTGGCAATGCCCGCTTCTTCAAGTACAGGAGTAGTCAGTCCATACTTTATGCTGAAACCATCAACGCCTATAATTGTCTTTGCACCGTATACACGTTTAAGCAAAATCTGAGCAAACTCACCAACGAGGGAGTTTGATTGTGAACGAAATAAACCTCCAAGCATTATAAGCTCAAATTTACTTTCTACGGATTTATATATAGCACCAAGATTACTTGTAATGATTCTCACGCTTTTATTTCGAAGATTGTTGATTACTTCCAGCGTTGTAGAACCACTATTAATCAGAATAGTATCACCGTCTTCTATAAGTTCTGCTGCATACCGTCCAATTGCTTTTTTTTCCTCTTTGTGCAGCCTATGCTTCTGCTCATAGAGAGGCTCTACCGGCATTCTCTGATTGTAAATCGCCCCGCCGTGTGTTCTCTCGAGGATTTCCTTTTTTTCCAATACATCGAGATCCCTTCTGATAGTTAACTCGGATACACCTAATAGTTTACTAATTTCATTGACTTTGACAACACCCTGTTCGCGGAGAAGATCGTAAATCCGCTTTTGCCTATCAGCAGGAATAAGACCTGAAGGCATTAACTTTTCCAAAGGAAGAATTTATAATGTATATTATTGAATCATATTAAAAATATTCTGAATGTCAAGTAATTATTTTGAATATTTCTGAATCTTTAATCCAATCTCCATTGATAAAGACAAAAAAACACTGCCTGAACTTCATCACCACCCTCTCATCATTACTTATCCTGCGCCAGTTTTGTTTCCAATATGGCTCCGCCCCCTCCATCACCTAATATTGTTGATTAAAAACCTATATACATCTAAGTAACTTCATAAAAGTTACTTTTTAATATTCAGTCCCGCCAGGGATACATCCCGCCAGGGACTTTCCCAAGGAGAGCATACACCACTTTTAATTTGTGGAAATGGAAGAAATACGATACTATTTCATCCAGGTGGTTAAAATAATTGAAGCTCCTCCGTTTTCCAGGAGGAGACCACCATCGCAACACTATATAAAAATGGCATCCTACAAGAGACCCTGAGTATTCATGGACGATATTCGGTTAATCATCTTTGATTTGGCCGGGACGACGATAGTAGACAACGGGCAGGTTCCTGCCGCATTTATTGCCGCGCTGAACGCATGTGGAATTAATGTCTCCAATGAAGATATACGCAAATTCCGAGGAGCTTCAAAGAGAGAAGCAATCCACAGTCTGATCTCCGTCTCTTATCCAGACAGGCGGAAAGATACCATTCATTTAATGGAAACGATTTACAAGGATTTTAATAACCGATTGGCGGGCACTTATCTAAAACAGGGTGTGCGTGCTGTTCCCGGAGCTGCACAAACATTCAAATGGCTTCGCGAACACGGTATAAAAGCGGCGCTTAATACGGGATTCGATCGATCCATCGTGGAAATTATTCTTAATAGTTCAGGCTGGAAAAATGATGTATTTGATGCAGTCGTTTGCGGAGAGGACGTGTCCCGCGGCCGCCCTGCTCCATTTATGATATTTCGGGCAATGGAGCTAGCGGAGATCATCGATATACGACAGGTTGCGAACATCGGAGATACTGCGCTCGACCTGCAGGCCGGCTGGAAGGCAGGAGTGCGCTGGAATATAGCCGTGCTGTCGGGCGCCCATACTGCCGAACAACTATCAAAGGAACAACACACTCATATTATACAAAGCATTGCTTTTGTACCGTCTCTATTTCAATAGTGGGGAGCCGACCGCGTCTTGACCTTCCATGTTTTGGGCCGAACATGGACGTTCCTCGGACAACCCATCCACAAATGATCCACGAATCCCAATTTCCCGCGTTTTTTCTGTGATCGCCTGTGATACCAGATATCACATAATGCCGTAAAACCGGACTTGTACGATAGACAGGATAAATCAGGACAGTCGTAATACATACTTCTGTTCGAGGACTTCCTTTCCCCACTGCGTTCCTTTTTCCTGCTTCACAATTCTGAAACCGAACTTATCATAGATATGTTTTGCGGCATCAAGTCCCGTGAATGTCCAGAGGTAGACTGATCTATACCCATTCATCCGGCAAAAAGAGACCGCTCTTTCCATAAGTCTATTGCCGTACCCACGACCTTGTAGCTCTGGAGACAGAATAAACCACCTGAGGTGTGCTCCTTCATCTGCAGCATTGATAGCGTCAATCGAAATCGAGCCTTCAACTACATTTTTGGAGCAAACTGTCCAGAAGCCGTCGGCCGTTTCGTCGAAACGGCTCAAGAACTCCCCGACTTCTCTGGCGACTTTTGCTTCAAAATACAGTCCGAAACCCCAGTTTTTATGGTAGTAGAGCGCATGCAGCGCTGTCACCCGACCTATTGCTCCGGGAACATAGCCGCATATTTCAATGATACCCATAATCAATCGACCTCTTTATTTTAAAGACTTCCAATACTAATCTTAAATCTGCGCGCAAGTAATTCGAAATATACCACAATCTCAAGAATACCGGAAGTATCCCTATCAGTAAATCCTGCAAATCCATGCCGGAGACATAGATCATTCATGTAGTGTTTTCCACACAATTCCAGATATCTCTTGCCCTGGATATCAAATCTTCGCACCTCATGGATCACGCAGGCTTCCTCGTTATCTTGAACGAGTTATTGGGTATCCCTGATTGCGCACGATTTCTTGAAACAGTACCAAGGGAGATTCCAACGTCGTGGGTTCTCAGGAGGCAGCTTGGGAAAATGAATACCCTGAAACACGCACCTCTTTAGGCAAAAAATCCAGTAAATTACAACCTGAGAAGTCGATTATTTTCAAGTTTCATTAAATTATGCCGCAAAGTTGAGTATTTCAATCTCAATACCTCTACTTATTACTCCTTTTTCTGCCAATTTCATGACTTCCCGAGATACATTTTCTGAAATGAAAGATTCATCACAGTTGTCACAAATTACTGCTCTATTCTACGGTACATTATAGGTAGGAAACCTGGCTGCTGCAAGAAAAACATTTTCAAGCCACCAACTTTCCGGGAGAAGTGCGGTGGCTGGAAGCGGTCATGTGTGATTGTGAAAAAGATCTATACGGGGTTGTTTCTCATTGACTGGTAATATCCATGCAATTAAAATGATATCGAATTACTTATTAAAAGTGCAATGATTCTGAGATTTCATTGTAAAGAAATGCCCCTGTAAAAAGCTTAAAAGTGTGTCATCAAAAAGGCGTTTCGATCGAAAGAGTAACTTAAGCCAAGTTTATTTCATCAAAGACTATACTATGAGTTGTGACCCAAGAAGACCATAAACCCAGCAACAGGAAAGATCATTCGTGAATATACCCTGATGGAGCAGGAAGATATACACTCCATACTGTCGCAGTCACAGGAAGCTTTTGGAATCTGGAAGAAACTCGACTTCAGAGAGAGGGCACATTACATGAGGGCCGTATCCAGAATCCTGCTGGAGAAAAAGACGCATCTCTCCATGAAGATGGCTGAAGAGATGGGAAAACCAATACATGATGGGCTGTCTGAGGTGGAAAAATGTGCGTGGATCTGTGACTATTATGCTGAAAATACCCAAACTTTTTTACAAGATGAGACAATCAAGACCGATGCCCTCAAGAGCTTCGTCACGTTTCAGCCTTTGGGTATCGTTCTGGCAATCATGCCCTGGAACTTCCCCTTTTGGCAGGTCTTTCGGTTTGCCGCACCTTCTCTCATGGCAGGAAACGTCGCCGTGCTCAAGCACTCCTCCATCGTTCCCGGATGCGCACTGTCCATAGAGGATGTCTTTCGCTCCGCCGGGTTACCTGAGAACGTGTTTCGAACTCTCGTAACCAGAAGCAAGGATATATGGCCCGTTATCGAGGACAGCAGGGTGGCCGCCGTTACATTCACAGGCAGTAAACCCGCAGGCCGCGAGGTGGGAAGCCGGGCCAGTAAGAATATCAAAAAATCTGCGCTCGAGCTTGGTGGAAGTGATCCATACCTGATCCTGGCGGACGCAGAACTGGAGAATACGGTGGAGAGTTGTGTGACCAACCGGCTTATCAACAAAGGCCAGAGCTGTATCGCGGCGAAACGGTTCGTCGTGGTAGAGGCCATACGCAAGGAATTCGAAACACGCTTCGTGAAAAAAATGCGTGCTTACCAACCGGGAGATCCAACAAGAAAGGATACCAGACTGGGGCCGCTTGCCACACACGACCTCAGGGACGAGCTGCACCGGCAGGTTCAGGAGAGCGTACGAAAAGGCGCTCAATGCCTTCTTGGAGGCGAGATTCCGGCAGGACCGGGAGCATTTTATCAGCCCACGGTTCTTACAGACGTTGGAAAAGGAATGCCAGCCTACGAAGAGGAGCTTTTCGGTCCAGTGGCAGCGGTAATCCCCGTGAAAACCGAGCAAGATGCCATAGGGGTAGCCAACGACAACTCCTTCGGCTTGGGTGCCGCTGTTTATACACAGGATAGGAAGCGTGGTGAGAGGATTGCAGCTCATGAGCTTGAAGCGGGGTGCTGTTTTGTGAACAGCTTTGTGCGCTCCGATCCCAGACTTCCATTCGGAGGCGTCAAGGAGAGCGGGTATGGACGTGAGCTTTCTTCATACGGAATCAGGGAATTCGTCAACATAAATACTGTCTATGTGGGGTAACGGGGATACAATACTTCGGGACACGATACATGATGTAAAGGGTCTCTTCGAAATAGGAAGAGAATGATACTGTAACAATCAAAGGTGTATAAATGAGCGAGTCTGAAATAAAAGGCGTTGAGGTCTGTGTGTTCGATGCCTACGGAACGCTCTTCGATTTCAACGCTGCAGCCGCTCAATGCCGCGATGCTCTGGGCAACAACACAGATCCCCTTTCAGCGATCTGGCGTGAAAAACAACTGCAGTACACATGGCAGCGTTCCCTCATGGGGCAGCATAAAGATTTCTGGGAGGTCACAGGTGACGCACTTGACTTTGCCATGGAGACGCTCGAAATAAACGATCCCTCCTTGTGGGATCGGCTCATGAAACTATACCTGACCCTGAAGCCATTTCCTGAAGTTTACGAAATGCTCGAGAAACTTAAATCTGCCGGTATGAAGACGGCGATACTCTCCAACGGATCTCCGACTATGCTGTCCGCCGCTGTTGAAGGAGCCGGCATCGGCCATCTGCTGGATAAAGTCCTGTCAATCGAGGCGGCTGGAATCTACAAGCCTCACCCTTCCGTGTATCAACTCGCTTTGGATGCTTTTGGAGTCAAAAGGCATGCCATTTGTTTTCAATCCTCAAATGCATGGGATGCATATGGGGCTTCTGCCTTTGGATTGCGTGTAGTGTGGTGCAACCGTTACGGCCAGCGTCCTGAGAAACTCCCGGGGAATCCCGACGCTGAAGTACCTACCTTGGCAGAATTACCTGCCCTTCTCGGGATTTAGACATGAAAGCGAAGATCCGATAGGGTATTTAACCTTTCTCTCTTAAAAATCTTATGGGGACCAAGGATGACGTCATTACAGTACAGATCTCACTGCTCCCGGAAATTATATTGTCGCTCCCCCAGTCCCAACCCCATAGCTATTTACAACGCTTCTCTGACCCGCTCCGGGATCATGGGAAGCTGGCGGAGCCTCGCGCCGACCGCATCGTAAATCGCGTTTGCGATTACAGCGCCCATACAAACGATGGCGGGCTCTCCGCATCCCTGGGGAGAAAAATCCTTATTATCGATCAGCACCGTGTCGATCTTCGGCAGCCAGGAAAACCTTGGTATTTTATAGGTGTCGAAATTGAGATCGAAAATCTTTCCCTCTTGAAAGTGAATCTCTTCGGCCAGCGCGTATCCAAGCCCCATGGTGACACATCCTTCAATCTGCTGCACCGCTCCTTCCGGATTGATCACAAGGCCCATGTCTTGCGCGCACACCACGCGATTGACCTGCACGCTGCCTTTTGAACGATCGACCTCGACTTCAGCCATGTGGGCAACATAGCTGCCCGCATCTCTTGCACATGCGACACCATAGCCGCGGCCGCTCGGCGCCCTTGCGGGAACCCATCCGAATTTTGAAGCAGCCGCGTTGAGAACCCTTTTCATTCTCGTGTCCCGCAGATTGCTGAGCCTGAATTCCAGGGGATCCATTCCGGCGCCTGCTGCCATTATATCGATCTGGGACTCCATTGCAAAGACATTGGTGTTGGCTCCTGGTGCCCGCCACGGCCCGGTGTTAAAGGGGTGGTACCGCCGAGAGCTTCCACTGTACGAAAACCCGGTGGAATAGGTGCGGTGATGAGGTATTTCATAAAACTGAGCCGCTCCCCTGTCGCCGGCGAAATAGACATTGTAATCCCAGAACACGATCCTGCCTCTGTTTTGAATGCCGGAGCTTATTTTAACCACTGCAGCTGGGCGGAAGGAATCGTTGAAGAATTCCTCTTCCCGGCTCCATGACACCTGCACCGGCCTGCCGGTCAGCTTTGACAGGAGAGCCGCTTCGACGACCTGCTGATTCCTGCTCTTTCCGCCGAATCCTCCGCCCAAAAAAGGAGTAATTATTCTGACTCTCTCGACGGGGATACCGAGGGCCTCTGCAACTTCGTTCTGAGCCGGGAAAGGAGTCTGAGTCGACGCCCAGACAGTAGCCCTTCCTCCTTTTATCTGCACTACCGCCGTGTGTGTCTCGATGGGGGTATGGGCCACATACCCGTTCAGGTAGGTTTCTTCGAAGGTCCTGGTCGCGAGACTGCGGCCCTTTTCAATACTTCCTCCGCTTGCCAGTACCTGCCCCTGCGGCGCCACGTCAAGCAGGTGCTGGAATATGGTCTTATCGTCGACTTTTGGGTTCTCAATATCGAACTGCGCATCTATTTTTTTCATTGCATTTTGCGCCTGCTCGGGATTCTCGTGGAGAGCGGCAATCAGATCCCCCTGTTTGATTATTTTAACGCCCTGCATGGTTTCGGCCGAGGAAGTATCGGCGTGCCTCAGCTTTGCTCCATGGGCCGGAGGCCTTAACACTGAGGCATAGAGCATTGCAGGCAGGCGGATGTCTCCTGCGTATTGCGCTTTCCCAGTGACTTTTACGTATGCATCCCGGCGCAGCGCAGGTTTTCCCGCTATCGTGTACTCGGACACAGGCTTGAGTGGAGGCGTGTTCCCAAGATGCCTCTCTATTCTCTTTCCCCTTGTCAGCGCCGCATAGGAAATTTTCCTGTCAGGATGCACGTTGTCGAAAATAAAACCGTTTTGTGATTTCAACCGGCTTAAAGGCGCATTGAGCGCATTGGCTCCGAGTTCCATAAGAACGGCCCGTGCTTCTGCTGCGGCTGCGACAAGAGTCGGTCCGAAATAGCGGGTGCTCAAGGAGCCGAAGGTTCCCATGTCCCACGGGCAGAGATCCGTGTCGCCCATGACCATTTGAACGCTCTCCAGGGGCACATCGAGCTCTTCGGCCAGCATCTGCGCAAGGGATGTGATTATCCCCTGCCCCATCTCTATCTTTCCCGTAAAACAGGTGACCTTGCCGTCCTCTCCGATTCGGAGGAATGCGTTGAAGTCTGAGGGCGCCTGCTGGCGGAAATAGATCCGACCCCCTTCGTTCTGCTGGGCCACGGCCCTGCCATGGAAGAAGAAAATTACGATTCCTGCTCCTGTAAGCTTGAGGAATTCACGTCGTGTAATGAAGCGCGGAAGGATTTCTATGTCTTGAACATCAATGTCTCTGGATTCATCGTCTTTCTTCATACCTTCGCTCCTGCCATCTCCTGAGCTGCGGTGAGAATCGCCTGAACGATACGCGTATGTGACCCGCATCGGCAGAGATTTTTATCCATTCCTGCAATCACCTCATCGTATGATGGTCTTGGGTTTTGCTGGAGGAAACTGTATGCGGTGAGTATCATTCCCGGCGTGCAGAATCCGCATTGAAACGCATCATGTTTCATAAAGGCCTCCTGGAGCGGGTGGAGCTTTCCGTTTTCGCTGAGCCCTTCGATGGTGATGATCTCCTTTCCTTTGATATTCTTCACAGGAACCCGGCATGCCCGGGCAGCCTTTTTATTGATAAGAACGGTGCATGCACCGCATATTCCCTTTCCACAGCCGTACTTTACTCCTGTAAGCCCGAGTTCGGTACGCAGGACCCAGAGAAGTTTTCGTTCGCCCTCCAGAGTCATACTCACGGCTTTACCGTTGACATTGAATCGGATGAGTCCTTCCATGTTCATCCCCTTGTTTATTGAAGTTGCTCGACAGAGATATAGAATGAACATAATACCATTTTCTATGCCCGAGAAAAAAAACTGTTGCACCTAAGACGAGTCCGGGCATTGTATTCCGCCCGATAAAACCCGACTCTCCTCTCACAAAGGCAGGGTCGTACCTTCCGGGCTGGCAGTTCTTCAGTCTATTGACTCATAATCCGGCTGCAGGCCTGATAACCATTGTCCACTCATCATGGAAGGAATCGTATCGAATAAGATACTGCTTGCCGTCATCCGCACGAACTTTGAAGT
>Ga0307426_1000584_pt1 | contig 25169 bp, 20 predicted proteins | sample SalMarWE160340MG_FD_202165 | JGI IMG/M metagenome (GOLD analysis project Ga0307426, IMG submission 202165) | Salt marsh sediment microbial communities from the Plum Island Ecosystem LTER, Massachusetts, United States - WE1603-40 | ecosystem: Environmental > Aquatic > Marine > Intertidal zone >...
ACGTTCGCATCCTCCACAAAGCTCGCGTTGGCAACCGCCGTGGCCGCCGCATCGGCCAGAGATGCGGTTCTTGCCAGGATAGTCACCGCGGAGGCAACACCCCTGGTGAAGCTTCTTCCTCCCAACCCGCTTGTGGCGATGCCCCAGGAGGGAATGGAAGAATCGAGCACGATCCCTTTTAAAGCGCAGCCATGGAACGCAGCATTGCCTATTCCTACAATCACCTCCTCATCTCCAATGATCCGCACGGCAATATCTCCACCGTTATTCACCACCACCCTGGTCATCCCCCGGTCAAGAAGAAAATCAGCAACAGCATCTGCCAGAGTTCCCGCCACCGCGGCCAAGGGAGTAAGATCTTTGTCACCCACTTTACGAACACTCTCGACCATTGCCTGTGCTATGGAATTTTGCAGACGCACCGGATTGCGATGCAGCGGTCTTGCAAGTTCATCCTTGAGCCCCGCAACTCCCTCGAAGCATGCGAAAGCCTCGCTGGCAGCACTGATGCAAAGGTCACGCTGGGGTAACTTTCCCACCCAGGCCGAAATGACCAACCGCATGGGGCCGTACTCGGCCAGAATCCGCCCGCCGTCAAGGGCATGAATGGCTTTCTGCTGCATGGGAAGTCCGCTTTCCTATGTCTGGATTGTTGATTCCGGGATGGGAAACGGCTTCATTGCCTCCAGGTGTCCACCCATCTTCTCATACGCTTCCCGTTCCATGGTGTACTCAATGGGACAGATGGTAGCCGGGGTCGGGGTCCAGGAGAAGGAACCCGCTTTCACCCGTTCCACATCCACCAGAAAATTAATTCCACCCCCCGGCAGCACATACGTCGGGGCCCCACCGACGGTCAAACAGGCCTGGGAGGTGTGAACCGCAGCCGTTAACTTGATGGGATACCGCGTCACCCCGGCCCGCGCACTCCCGCCGGTACCACCCATGTACACCGCTGATACCAGGGATGGTTCACAACTCGATGAAATGCCATCCAGGGCACGAGCGGCCTGGGTTGAAAGATCAATCTCCTCAAGAGTGAAATCATCCCGGAGCTCAAAAAGAGCGCCATCCGTGCCGGTTGTCTCCGTTATGAGAACCCGCATTCCCGGCCGGGCGATCTTTTCATCTATTCCCGAAATTACGTCAAGGGGATTGACAATGGACGTCCCTCCCCAACCATGACCATGATTCCCAAAGTAACGACCAGGGGTGCTCATCCGGAATTTCAGGCGAATCCCAGAGGGCTTGGCACCCACGAACTTCCCAGCGGCATGTTCGCTCATCAAGCTGGTGAGATGGGAATCAAGCACGATCACTTCATCGGCGGTTTCCATAAACAACGGGGCAAAAAGGCCCATGGTGGCACTTCCACACCCCACCCGCATGCTCTCGGGCCGAATTCCATCTATCACCGGGGCCTGCCCTACCTGTACCTCGAGCCTGCTTCCTCCTTTTACGCGCAATCGCGCCAGTTTCCTGTTGGCTATGTCACTGATCGTCCTGGCAACAACAAAACCGTTTTTCCCCGTGAGCAGGTTGACGCCGCCGATGGAGAGCATCTTGGACCCATACTGTTCCGTAATCACCATGCCGACTTTTCTTTTCCCCACCAGGACATCAGCGCCCTCCTCACCCACCTGCACGTCAGTGTCTATCTTGAGCATGAGAGAGCTGTAACTCAAGGGCGCCTCGGTCACCACGGTAACCACGTCCACATTATTCTTCTTGCCGTGCACAATGGCAGGGGCAGGCTTGCAGTCCGGATAGGTGGTCCCCGCTCCTATGCCTGTGATCAACGGCCGTCGGATTGACTCTGATGGGTCGGGACCGACGATATCCTTCACGGATTCAAACGTGTGGAGCGGCATTATCCTGAGAAGACTCCCTGCCTCGTTGCGGTATCGTCGGCATGCCCCCATGTACCCCGGATTAATAAGGCAGTTGATCGGGCAGGCATCACATTGAACCGCCCCTTCTGTAATGGCCCGCTCGAAAATCACCGCCTCGTTTTCGCACACACGAAAACAGACACCACAGCTCGTGCATTTGTTCTGATTGATGACGGCTTTCTTTTTTTGCAGACGGACCGCCTCAACCGGGCAGTCCCGCACGCAGAAACCGCAACCGATACACTTGTCCGTATCTATCTTCAATACCTTACTACCTCTCACGCATAAGCCGGAAACAACCAAATGTCAAAGCTCAAAAGAGGCCTGGTAAGCAGGGGAACGGCATATTCTGCACGGTTTGGCCATTTGGTTTTTGAAATTTGGCATTACGTGGAATGCCGCAAAAAACCTCTCCCTTACGGACCCCTGTACGTTCGTAAGACGCTACAAGATAGAAGGTTTTCTCTTTGCCGGCGGCGTATTCCTGCTCTTTGAAACCACGATTTCCCCGTCCACGATCACCATGGCCACACCGGGATTGTCACCGGCTTCAATTGCTGAAAGGGCGTCTTCCCCTACCGAACCCATTGGAGCATCCATAATGACCAGGTCCGCTTCCTTTCCCTCGCCAATAATCCCTCGGTTCAATTTGTGAACACGGGCTGTATTCCCCGTGGCCATGCAGATTGCTTCTTCCGGTTTAATGGGGGTTAGGCTTGCCAGGAGATTCATCACCCGGAGAACACCCAGGGGAATGACCCCGGTTCCCGATGGGGCGTCGTTTCCAATGATTACCCTGCCCAGCGCGTTTGCGTCTACGATCATTTTCGCCGCCTCTACCGCCACAAGGGGATTTCCGCAATGAACGATCTCCAGGGCCAAATTGGTATCATACACGAGTTTTTTCACTTCATCCAGAGGGATAGCCGTCGGGCCCCCGTTCAAATGAGAAACAATATCAGGATTGGTCTTGATCACCATATCTGCGGTCACCACTGAACTTCCCGGGATCGATGTCCCCCCTGTGTGCATCATGACCGTCATCCCCACTTCCTTGGCCCACTGCACCATGGGTGCGGCATCTTCCGGTTGCTTGACACTTCCCAGCCCGATTTCGCCCACCGTACGCACTCCTTCGCGGGCCATTTCCTCAAAATCCTGCTTCGTAAGACCCTTTTCCAGGATCAATCCGCCTCCGATCACCTTTCCCCCGCCGGGCCTGAAATTATTAAATGCCTTGGCTGCCAGGATAGCCAGGGCCTTGGTGCCGGCAGGATCCTTGGGTCTTCCTTTCAAGTGGACCTCCCCTGCCGAAATGATGGTGGTTACCCCACCATGCACCTCACTCTCCAGGAACCCGACCTGGTTCTGCCTGGAAGTGAAATCACCCAGGATCACATGACAATGCGAGTCGATAAGCCCCGGGGTAACAGTCGTTCCCGCGCAATCAATAACGCGATCAGCACCCGCCTCATCCATGTCATTTTCACTTCCGATACGTTTGATAATCCCATCCTCGACCAAAAGGGCATCACTTTCCAGAACAGGATTATCAATCATACCACTGACAAGGGTTCCTATGTTCTTCAGCATTAATGTTGCCATCTTTCCATCTCCTCGTTACCTCTTATGTGGTTCATCAGGTTAAACGTGCATTTTGATTTTTTTCTCACGCCCGCTCGGCCTTTGGCCTCTCTAGAGACGCAGAAATATCAGAGAAAAGCTTTTTATTTTTTGGTTTTTAAACTCTGTGATCTGCGCTCTCTGTGTGAGATAAGGCTTTTTGTCATAGCGCTTCGGTGTCGTTAGGCCGTTCGGTCTTTGGCCTTACGCCTCACGCCTTGCGCCTTCAGCCTGTTTTTTCCATCTCTGTGTGAGATATAGCTTGTCTCACCCGCTCCGGATTTGCGGGCAGCTGATATATCCTACTCCCGGTAGCATTGGCGATCCCGTTCAATATGGCAGGCGCCGTTGGAATCAAGGCGGGTTCGCCGACTCCTTTCGCGCCGAACGGGCCTGTGGGTTCCTCATCTTCGACAATGATCGGCACGACCGCCGGCATATCCAGGCTGGTGGGGATATGATAATCTGCCATGGAAGACGTGACTCCGGGTTTAAATTCCTCCATCAATGCGAATCCAAGGCCCATGGCCACACCGCCCTGGATCTGGCCTTCCACGTTTTGGGGATGAATTGCCTTCCCCACATCATGGGCGGCAATCACTTGAGAAACCTCTACGCTTCCCGTCTCTGCATCCACTTCCACAAGGGCCATCTGACACGCAAAGGCATAAGTAGCATAGGGCACACCCTGCCCTGTTTCCGGATCCAGGGGCGTGGTCTCCGGGTCAAAATGCCCTGAATAGCTGAGTGTCCTCCCTTCGTTGTACGCCTTTTTTGCCAGATCCTTTACGGAAATACGATGACCCGGATTATTTTTATTTACGACGAAACCTTCTTCAAGGGTAAGATATTCACCCGGCGTTCTCAGGATGTCTGTGGCCTCCGCGAGAAGCCCGAGTCTCAGTTTCTCCGCCGCATCCATCACTGCATTCCCGGAGATATACGTCTGGCGACTCGCGGATGTGGCACCAGCACTCTCAGTGAGCGCTGTATCACCCACCACCCGCCTGATCGTGTTCAAATCCGTGTCAAGAATTTCAGCGGCGATCTGGGATAGAACGGTTGTTGATCCCTGGCCGATATCCGCCGCGCCGGTATAGAGCACAACCGTTCCATCACTTTCTAGCTTTATTCTCGCGCTGGCAGGATTTTTTACCCCTGTGTTCCCGATCCCGTACCACATGGCCCCAAGGCCGATACCACGCTTTTTGCCATTTCCGGCCTTCTCTCTCTTCCAGTGATCCAAGGCCTCGTTGTAATACGGCTCAACGGCCTCAAGCGCACTCAAGATCCCCACACTCGCATCAAGCTTCTGACCGGTTGCCGTCCGTGACCCAACTCTCAGTGCATTTCGTTTTCTGAATTCCAGGGGATCAATGTCTAACTCCTGCGCCATAAGATCCATCTGGGACTCATAGGCCACGGCCATTTGGGGTGCCCCGAAGCCCCGCATGGCCCCTGCCACAGGGTTATTCGTATAGACGCAGAGACATTCCACATCCACATTCTCTATTTCATAAGGACCTGTGGCATGGACCGCCGCCCTGATGGCAACGGCCATACCATACGATGCATAGGCCCCAGTATCACACACACAACGTGCCTTGAGAGCTACTACCCTCCCTTTTTCATTCGCGCCGCTTTCCATCTCTATTCGAAAGGGATGCCGCTTGCTCGTGGCCTGGAATGCCTCTTCCCTGGTATATACCAGCCGGACCGGGCGTCTGAAATGATAAAGGGCGAGGCCGATGAATCCCTGTGTTGTCAGGTCTAGCTTTGAGCCGAAGGCACCCCCGGTATTCTGCTGTATAATCCGTACCTGTTCGGGCTGGAGGCCCAGGATACGGCAGACATCCTGCTGATCATAATGGGGATTTTGTGTAGAAGCATAAATCACCAATTCTCCATCCTTATCAACATAACCAGTTCCAGCATCCGGCTCCAGGTAGCAATGTTCGAGGCAGGGAGTGAAGTAATTGCGTTTCACCCTGACCCGGCTTCTGGAAAACCCTTCTTCAATATCACCTTTCTTCAGGTACCTCCGATACAGGAGATTCCCCTTTTCGTGGACCAATGGAGCGCCTTGCTGCAAGGCCTCTTCCGGATCAAACACCGAACCAAGCGGTTCGTAGTCCACATGAATGGTGTTCAAGGCCTGTTCGGCCGCCCATTCATCCTCGGCAGCCACCAGTGCGATTGCCTCTCCCCGGAAGCGGACACGATCATCTGCAAGGAGAGGTTGATCCTTTTGGATGAGTCCATAGAGCGGCTCACCGGGGATGTCTTTTGCCGTGAGAATACCTACAACACCGGGTATCTTGAGACCCTTGGAGATAGCAAGATCGAGTATTTTGGCGTGAGATGCAGTGCTTCGAAGGACCCTGAGCACAAGAGGACCCTGCAGGTCCATATCCGCGCTGAAAGCTGAACGGCCCTGTGCAAGATCCTCTGCACCTACTTTTGGAATAACCGTATTGATATATTTATAAGAGGGCATCTTCCCCGCCCATCGCCCGGCCTACATCATCACCTGATCAAGCTCCTTGACGACAGTAATTCCTTTCTCCTTCATCTCCTTCAATGCTGCTTCCGTAGTCTTGGGGGCAACGCCCTTGCACAATCCCTCCACGACAATCACCTTGTATCCGGAATTGGCCGCATCAACCGCGGTCGCCTTTACGCAATAATCAGTCGCGATCCCATAGACGATGACTTTCTGTATGCCGTTTCGTTTCAGGATCTGATTCATCTCGGTCTTGTCACCGCCGTCATCCTGAAACCCGGAGTAGCTGTCATATTTTGGGTTCTTTCCCTTTTTCACAATCGCCAGGAACAGGTTGTTATCCACGAGGACCACAGCATTCTTGGTCCCCTGAACACAATGGGGCGGCCAGAGCACTTGCGTCCTTCCATTGATCTTGATGACCTCAAAGGGTTTTTTTCCGGAATGATTCGTGAAAAATGAGACATGATTGGCCGGATGCCAGTCCTGGGTTCCGAAGATGAGAAGGCCTTTTGCGGCCAGTTGCTTCGTTGCGTTCTCAACCTTCTCCACAAAGCCCTTATCCGTGCCGGCCACGGCAAGAGACCCATTTTTCCACGTGGTAAAATCCCCCTGCATGTCCACCACGATCACCCCGACTTTTTCCCCCGCAAAGGAGATGTTTCCAGTGCCTGTCAGGAACGCGCAGCCGCACACGAGCGCCAGCAAAATGATCATCATTGTTTTCATAACCGTTCCTCCTTTCATAAGAGTTACACCCAGCGAGCTGTCACAGTTTTTTCGTCCATAAACATCCGCATAGAGGCCATCCTTGATTTGGCAGTGCCCACAAATGACTCCCGCCGGGAACCCAAGGGGAAAAAAGCATAGGGCTGCGGGACCCCCACATTGACGCCCACATTGCCCACATTGACTTCCCTGACAAATTTTCGGGCATTCTTGCCGCTTGCGGTCATGATGGAGGCGGAATGTCCCAAGTTGGTCTTGGTGTTGATCCAGTCGATGACCTCATCTAGATTATCAGCCCGCAGCAGTGAAGCCACCGGACCAAAAGCCTCCTCTTTCGCCATTGGCATATCCGGCGTTACATCTTCGAGGATTGTTGGAGCAAGAAAATACCCCCCCGGGTATTCAGGCACTTTCACATTTCTGCCGTCGAGGACCATCCTGGCACCGTCTGCAAGGGAGTTCTCTATCCATTGGAGGACCTTTTCCCTGCCCTGTGGCGTGGTCATTGGGCCCAACTGGGTCTCCTGATCCAGTCCATACCCCATTTTCATGGCGGCGGATGCTTCCTTGAATCGTTCCCTCACTTCATCATAATGATCACCCACAACAACAATATTGTCCACACCGAGACATCGCTGCCCGGACATTCCAAAGCAGGCCCTCAGCATCCACTCCGTCCCGCCTTCAATATCAGCGTCCGGCATAATAACCAGGTGGTTCTTACCGTTTCCGTTAATGGAGGACGTCTTTCCCAGTTTGCCACACCGTTCAAAGAGCTCGTGCCCGGCGCGGTTGGAGCCGATGAAACCCACCCCTTTTATCTCGGGCTGTTCCAGTATTACCTTGTTGATATTCCTGCCGCCATGCACCAGGTTGATGACGCCCGGAGGGAAACCCGTTTCCTGGGCTATCCTGCAGATGGCTTCCGCCGCAACGGGGTCCTGCCTGCTGGGGCTCACCACCACGGTGCATCCAGCTGCCAGCGCGTAGGGCACAAAGGATGACCAAGCGTGCATGGGAATATTTCCCGGCGTGATGATCAGGAAGGCGCCCAGGGGCTCCCAGATGAGATATTCATCAATTCCGTTGGCCAGTTGGTCCAGATGTTCATTGCGACTCACCAACCCATACAGGGCCGAGCAGGCCGATTCGAGGTTTTCAATAACCCTGCGGACAGAACCCCTTGCCTCACCGATCGTTCTGCCGTGATCCTGGGTCAGGATGCGGGTCAATTCATCAAAATGCTCTTCGAATTTTGCCCGCATATCAAAGAGCATCTTGGCCCGCTCCCGCATTGGAAAGTCTTTCCACGTCTGGAATGCCTCATGAGCTGCCTTGACCGCCGCAATCGCTTCATCGCTCGTGGCTGTCGGGAACTCGGCGATCACCTCTCCCGTAGCGGGATTGGGATCCTTTTCCATTTTGCCTGATTTGGAAGCGACCCATTCCCCATTTATGAAAAGCTGAAGCTCTCCATAGTGTTTTTTTACTTCCGGTAATAACGACATTTGTTTCTCCTTTCACAGTTTTTCTCTTTCCCCGCGTCTTTCTGGCTCCCCGGTTACTCACGAAATCTCCGGGGAATCATTACTCAACTCGCCGTTTTTCTTGTTGTCGGCGAGGAATGACTCAGAACAGTAAGGGCATTCAGCACGTGCTCCTTCATCAATTTACAGGCGGAAGAGGTGTTTTTCTCTTTAATCGCTTTCAATATTTCCCAGTGGTAGTGCAGCGATGAATGCAGATGCTCCCTGTCTTGGAGTGTCTTGTAGCTGAACATGGTAACCTGGTTATGGAGATGCAACGCAATGGTTTTGAGCCGGCTATTTCCCGCGATATCCATGATGACCTTGTGAAAAGTCCTGTGAGCCTTCTGGTACTGGAGGACATCGAAGGGCTCTTCTTTCACGCACGCATCCATTTTCTCAACAAGTGATTCGAGCCGCTCTATTTCCTTTTCAGTGATCACTTTCAGAGCAAGCCCGGTAGCCATTTCATAGAGCGTCGCCTTGAGGGTGTAGATTTCCCACATGTCCTTCACCGTCATCTCGGGAACAAAAACCCCCCGGCGCGGTTTCCTGAGGACAAGGCCTGTTGCCTCAAGGGCCTTCAGCGCTTCACGCACCGGGGGTCGACTGATACCCAGCCGCTGGGAAATCTCTTCTTCTTTGAGCTGTTCCCCGGGGAGAAACTGGCCCGTAATAATCCAGTCCTGGATGTTACGTTTTGCAATGTCTGCAATAGATTCAATTTTCATTGTCCTCCAGACCCCTTGTCGCGGTTCTTCACCGGTGAATACGGAAAAGGATGACTATACCGCAAGATGTATCTCGCACACTTCATCAGAAAGCTTATCGATCACATCATCAAAGCAGACATGGCCGTGATCCACGATAAAAACCCTGTCGCAGATGGTCCGGGCAAAATTGAGGTTCTGTTCCGCCAGCAGGATAGAAACACCTTCCTGCTTCAAACGAGTGATAGTGTTCCCCAGTTGTTCCACAATGACCGGGGCAAGCCCTTCCGAGGGTTCATCCAGGATGATCAATTCAGGATTCCCCATTAACGTGCGGGCAATGGTGAGCATTTGCTGTTCACCCCCGCTGATCTGCCCCCCGAGGCGATTTTTCATCCCGCCAAGATTCGGGAAAAGTTCAAACAGCCGTTCGGGGGTCCATGTCTCGAAACCTTCACGGGGTGATCTCCTGCCCACCTCGAGATTCTCCATAATGGTAAGCCCCGCAAAAATGCGTCGGTCCTCCGGAACATACCCCAATCCTAGAGAGCAGATTTTATAGGATGGCAGTCCCACAATGGATACACCCTTGAAAAATATTCCCCCGTTCTTGGGAGAGACAATGCCCATGATGCTCTTCAGCGTAGTGCTCTTTCCCACTCCATTGCGACCCAGCAGGACTCCCACCGTTCCCCTCGCCATTTCAAGGCTGAGGTCGTGAAGAATGTGGGCTTTCCCGTAAAAGCTATTAATATCTTTTACGACGAGCATCATATCCTGGCCCACCTTTTCCTGAGGAGTATTCATTCCGTTATTATACCACCGCGTTCCCGTGCGTCGGAGCAGCACACGTTCCGAAGTAGATGTCTCGCACTTTTTCGTTCTCCCTGACTTCCTGTGGTGTGCCCCGGGCAATCAGCTTGCCGTAATTCAGCACGATAATGTGATCAGCATGCGCAAAAACCACATCCATGTCATGTTCGGTAAACAAAACACCAATGGACTGGTCCCGCACTATTTGAGCGGTCAGTTCCATCAGTTTTAAACGCTCCTTGGTTCCCATGCCCGCGGTCGGCTCATCCATCAGGAGCAATTTGGGCCGGTTGGCCAGGGCGATCGCCAGTTCAACCCGCTTGAGATCGCCGTACGCGAGGATACCGCACGGGCGATTCCATTGACTCTCGACTCCTACCAGTTTCAGGAGGCCTACGGCCTCTTCCCGGTACAGACCGGCTGTCTTTCGAATGACATTCCTCAAACGCTTGTGCGTTGAAAGTAATACCATCTGGACATTCTCAAGAACAGTCATAGACGGGAATGTGGAAGTCACCTGAAAGGTTCTTCCCACCCCCAAGGCCCATACGTGCCTCGGTCGCATTCCCGTGGTTTTTTTCCCGAGGATCCTGATGGTTCCACGATCCGGCCGGAGCTGTCCGTTGATCAAGTTGAAGCAGGTGGACTTTCCCGCGCCATTCGGTCCGATCATGGCAAGCAACTGTCCTTCTTTGAGATCAAAAGCTACATCATTCACCGCTTGCACCCCACCGAATGACTTGGATAAATTCAGAACCTCCAATACCTTTGTCATCTATCTCGTCCCATTTGCCTTTTCCGGTTCGCTGGAAAGAAAATTTGCAAATCGGGTTCCAAAATACCCCCCGATTCCCTGCGGAAAAACCGAAACCAAAAAAATAAATATACACCCAAGGATTAATCGCCAAAACCCGATATGGGAGATCTTGTCCTCGAGCCAGATAAACGCACTTGAGCCGACAATTGGCCCTGAGATGCTTTCAACGCCCCCAAGGAGTACGCTGAGCAGGATGTCAAAAGACCTTGGGATGGACATCTCATCCGGGAACACACTCCCTTTTGAAAAGACGTAAATCCCGCCGGCCAGCCCGGCAAATACACCGGCAACAGCAAATGAAAACCATTGATGGCGGGTGACGTTTATTCCGACGGCGCCAGCCCTGAGCCTGGAGTCCCGGCAGGCACGCATAGTGTATCCAAGAGGGGTAAAGAGCAGAAAACGCAGAAGCAGGATTCCGCCAATTGATATGACCATGGTAAGATAATAGAAGATCACTTCGTTGCTTGCCCATTTTGCAGGCCAGATGCCAAGAATCCCGTCATCCCCACCGGTGAAGCCAGTCCACTGGAACACGATGGACCAGCAGATCTGCGCAAAGGCCAGGGTCAACATAGCCAGGTACACCCCTGAGAGACGGACGCAGAACCACCCGATAATGAGCGCCAGGAGCCCCATGCAGAGAGGGGCAAGGAAAAGCGCCAGTCCCATGGGAGTATGCACGTAATGGGTCATCAATGCTGCAGCGTAGGCACCCCCTCCGAAAAATGCGGCGTGACCGAAGGAAACCATTCCCCCCGGTCCCATCATGAAGTAGAGACTCATGCACGCGAGGGCAAACATGGCCATTTCCCCGAAGAGGATCAATTGATATCTACCCGCAACCATCGGGAGCAACAGGAACAGCATGAGCAGGATCAACCCGATATATCTCAATTTTCTTGAAGCGGGCCTCAGGATGGATTCAAAAGATTCTTCGGGTACAACATCGTGGACCTCCGGTTTTCCCAATAACCCATAGGGCCGGATCACCAGGACCACGGCCATGACGAGAAACATCATGACCAGGGTGCTTTGCGGAAGGAAAAGAACACCGAACGATCCGAGTTCACCAATGATGACCGCCGCGAGGAACGCCCCCGGAATGCTTCCCATTCCACCAACCACGACGATGACAAACGCGGCGGCGATTACATTCATATCCATCAGGAGGTCGGCGCCGCCTTTGGGCAGCTGGATGGCACCTCCCAGTCCGGCAAGAAACGACCCCAGAAAGACCACACTGGTAAAAAGCCATTTCTGGTTTACTCCTAGTGCCGCCAGCATTTCCCTGTCTTCCGTTGCGGCCCGAACCAGGACTCCCCACCGGGTCCGATTAAAGAGCAGCCATATCGCTATGAGCACCAGCGGCGCAGCAATGATCAGGACCAGGTCATAGACCGGCATGAGCGCACCGAGAAAATTGATACTTCCCTCTAAACCCGGCGCCATCGGTCCCAGCAGGTCCTCCGGTCCAAAGGCCCACCGGGCAAGATCCTGGATGACCAGCACCACGGCAAACGTGGCCATCAGCAAAAAGAGCTCTGGTGCGCGATAGAGACGCCTCAGCAGGAAAACCTCTACGACCACCCCCACCAGGCCGACCACCAATGCAGCGGCCAGGATTCCTCCCCAGAAGGAAAACCAGCTGTGAGGTAAGGCAGCGATAACGAAGTACGCAACATAGGCACCGATCATATAAAAGGAGCCGTGTGCCATATTCACGATCCGGGTAACCCCGAAGATGAGGGAAAGCCCTGCCGCAACAAAAAACAGGGTCGCCGCATCTGAAAGACCCGTCAGGAATTGTACAATATAAAAACCCAAAAACAACTTCCTTTGGCAGTTGAAAAGGGCATGACGGAACCGCCATGCCCTGGGTAATCATTTTATGGTTTATGGCCGCAATTTCATGACTTCAGCATCGCTCGGCAGATAGTCTTTTCCGTCCAGATACTTCCAGTTCACCATGACACCTTTGCCATTCTTGACTGCTGTATACCCAACATAGGCACCCATGGTTGACTGATGGTCAATCTTACGAAAGGTCACCGGGCCGAATGCTCCTTCGAAGGTCATCCCCTCCATGGCATCGACCATCTTTTCCGTGTCTGTAGAACCTGCCTTCTTCAACATGTTTGCAACCGCCATCAACATGTTGTAGCCGACCACTGAGCCTGTCCTCGGATAGTCATTGTACTTTGCCTGATATGCCTTCAGGAACATGGTGTGTGCCTTGGTGTGAATAGCATACCAGGGATATCCGGTGACCAGCCAACCTTCAGGGGCTTCCCCCTTCAAGGGATCCATATATTCAGGCTCTCCCGTGAGCAAGCTCACAATATACTTGCCTTTGAAGAATCCTCTCAGTTTTCCTTCCCGTACGAACTTGGCGAGATCACCACCAAACGTCACGTTGTAAACAGCTTCGGGGTTGGCTCGCGTGAGGGCCTGTATCTCAGCGCCAGCGTTGATCTTGAACAGTGCGGGCCACTGTTCGGCGATAAACTCCACATCGGGTCGCTTGGCTTTCAGCACCTCCTCGAATGCCTTGACCGCATCTTTTCCATAGGCATAGTTTGGCGCAATGGTGGCCCAGCGTTTTGCCGGGTTCTTCGCGGCCTGCTCCGCCAGCATGGCTGCCTGCATGTAGGTCGAAGGCCGCAGGCGAAAGGTATAGCGATTCCCCTTTGCCCACACCACCGCATCAGCGAGGGGTTCCGCGGCGAGGTAGAACACCTTGTTCCGCTTGGCGAAATCCGTCAACGCCAGCCCTACATTAGAGAAAAAAGAGCCCATGAGCAATGCCACGTTATCCTTCCTGATCATCTCTTCGGCTATTCTGACAGCATTACCGGGTTTTCCCGCGTCGTCCCGGGAAATCACTTCCAGTTGTTTCCCGTTTACGCCGCCCGATTTGTTCACCTCATCCAGGGCGAGTTCCCAGCCGTTTCGGTAGGGGAAGGTAAAACTGGTGAGCTTGCTGTAGGTGTTTATTTCACCCAGCTTGATGGTGCCCCCCGCGAATACGGCAGGCGCATTGATCAGCAGCGCAAGAAAGACGACTGCGACCGCGACAAAGATGATTTTTCTGGTTTTCATTTTTTTCCTCCTTTTGATTTGCTGTTTCTCACAACGGGAGAGACCCGCATCAATTACAGCTAGAGGTATTCGGTCTGCTTCCCGCCCCTTCTCGTGACCTTTCTCTTCTGACCTCCTTTCCCTTCAGAGAACCTGTTGCCTCCAAACAATGCAACAACACGCTTACCACATTGTCTATTGTCTATTGTCTACTATTAGACAGTGCATCATGTAACATCTCGGCGGTTTTCCGTCAAGCCGTTTTCTCTTTTCCTCGACATTTTCATCCATTTTTACTATACAGCTTTTGGGACGCTCATCCCAATAAATAATCAGCCTGTGTCATCGGAGGATCTCTGATGGAATATTCTCAGGGAAAGTTTGGTAGGGTTTTTGTTGTCACTCTTCGGGAAGGGGAAGAGGTCTATCCTTGTCTGGAGGATCTGGCCAGGATGGAAAATATCAGATCTGCCCTGGTCCTCTGCATGGGAGGAATGCGATATGGCAAGCTGGTGACGGGTCCAAAGGACCCGTACGGGAAACTCGACCCTCTTTACCAGGAATTCACAGATGCCAGAGAGGTCTTCGGGATCGGAACACTTTTCTGGGATGATGAACAGCCCCGACTGCACCTCCACGTGGGAGTGGGCCGGGGAGACAAAACACTGGTGGGCTGCGCAAGGGGCGGCGCATCAGTCTACCTGATCCAGGAAGTAACTATCATAGAAATGACAGAAATCGCCGCACAGCGGCTCGAAGACCCGGAAACCGGGCTCAAGCTTCTTCGGCTCCTGGGGGGCAACAAGCTTGCACCGTGAGAAAAGCGGGCTAGTCGCCTTCAGGCAGCCGGATCACCAGCACCGGCTTGTCACACCTGCGAAGAACCCTCCTGGAAGTACTCCCGAGCACTGCGCCGCTCAGGATACCCCGGCCACGGGACCCCATGACCACCAGGTCGCAATTCGTTCTTTCCCTTTCCGCCAGGATCATATCCACTGGGTGCCCTATCTTCACCAGAATGTCGTCCACGATAAAAGGGCACGCGGGCAGTTCCTCGCTCACTTCGTCACAAAAATCCTGGAGACGGGACTTCAGGGTCTTGATCACCGATTCCTGCTTCTCCTTGCGCATTTCCTCCCAGCGATCCTTGCCGACAATATCAGTCACCATGCCGAGGGCAACCGGTGAAGGCTCTTCCAACACGTGCAGGATGGTCACGCCGGCACCATAATGATTCGCAATGCTTGCCGCGTAACTGAAGGCGTAGCGCGCGTTTTTCGAAAGGTCCGTAGGGCAGAGTATTTTCCGTATCTCCGGTATTATCATGCTTTCGCCTCTCCTGTAGTTTTTTTGTCGTTAATATTGAAGAATATTGGGAGATTACTATACGGAACAAGCCAGGAGCAGTCAAGCAGCAATTGCATAGAGACTTACTGTTCGCCGGCTTGTGCCAATAAGAGAAGTTCCTGCCAGCGCCGGTCAACTTGCATCTGAACAGCCTGCATCATTTCTCCTCCCATCTGCCGGAATCTCCCTTGGGCACGCAAATAGTCCTCAACCGGTATCGTCTTTTCAGGGATAACATTCACCCTGTGGGCTCCTTCCTCAATTTCGTAGATGGGAAAAATCTTAGACTGCGTTGCCATGCGGGTAACCGTAATGGACTTTGCAGAATCGATCCTCCAACCAGGCGGACAAGGAGAAAGGAGATGGATGAATCTGGTCCCCCGGATGGTTTTCGCTTTCTCGAATTTCCGCACAAGATCGTCCGGATAGGCCACCGACGCCGACGCCACGTAGGGAATCCCATGGGCAAGCATGATTTTTTCCATGTCTTTCTTGGGCTCTTCCTTGACCGCCCCGGCCGGGGTCGTGGTTGTCCACGCCCCGGCAGGGGTTGCACTGGACCGCTGAATTCCCGTGTTCATGTATGCCTCGTTATCGTAACAGACGTACAGGATATCATCGTTTCGCTCTGCTGCTCCTGAAAGAGACTGCAGACCGATATCATAGGTACCTCCGTCCCCCGCCCATGCCATGACCGTTATGTCCGTCTCGCCGCGCACATCCAGGGCTGCCCTGATCCCGGATGCCACAACGGCTGCTGTTTCAAAAGGTACGTGTATCACCGGGACCTGCAAAGTCGAATAGGGGTATGCCCCGATGATAACACCCCAGCAGCTGGCTGGAATCACAATCATAGTCTTTTCGCCCAGACCTTTCAAGGCCAGCTTCATGGAAAGAGACGCTCCGCATCCCTGACAGGAAAGCATCCCCGGCTGGAGCAGCTCTTCGTCCGTCATCTTTTCGCGCGGAATATCAAAGGTCTTCTGCATACTCCACTCCTATTCTTTGAGGCCCCAGAAAATCGGACTTTCCACAGGACCCTCAGAGGCCAAAACATGGTCAATAATGCCGCCCACGTCCCGGGGCGTAACATCCCTGCCGCCAAGGCCGGCGATAACCGAATAGACGCTCGGCCGTTTTTCCAGCGAAAAAAGAGCATTTTTGATCTCACTGGCAAACACCCCTCCAAGGCCTACACTGATATTTCGATCAATGACCGCTACCCGCGAGGCATACCCAAGGATCCGGCGCCAGTGCTCAAGGGGCACGGGGCGGAACAGCCTGAGTTTCATCAAACCGACCTTTTTTCCCGCCTTTCTCGCCTCGTCCACAGCGATCCGGCTCACCGAAGTAATGGTTCCCGCCGTAACGAGGATCAGGTCTGCATCTTCCGTGCGGTAGCTCTCACACGCCTCATATTGTCTCCCGAAAACCCGTTCAAATTCCTCGCATATTGCCGGATACCCATCCAAAGCTTCCATGCTGTCTTTATGCATGACAAATCGTTCCTCGTAGAAATATTCAGGAGTCATCATGCCTCCGAACATCCTCGGATCGTTTACATCCAGCCGGAACCTGGGTGCAAAGGCAGGCAGAAACGCATCCACCGTTTGGATTTCCGGAACATCAACCACCTCAGAGGTGTGACTCAGGAAAAAGGCGTCATAGGTAACCATCACCGGCAGGGAAACCTTCTCGGCAAGCCGGTATCCCATAATGACGCTGTCCAGCACTTCCTGGTTCGATTCGCAGTAGATCTGGATCCAACCCGTATCACGTTGGGAGACTGAGTCGGTCTGGTCCGCCCAGATGTTCCAGCCGGGGCCTATTGCGCGATTCACATTTGTCAGGACAATGGGGAGTCTCGAACCTGCGGCCCAGTGAAGCATTTCATGCATGAGCAGTAAACCCTGGCTGCTCGTGGCCGTAAAAGATCGAACACCCGCAGACTCGGACCCTACGACGGCAGCCATGGCGGAATGCTCGCTCTCCACCTTAATGAACTGTGCGTCCAGTTTGCCGGTCGCGCACATTTCGGAGAGTTCTTCTACAATGGTGGTCTGCGGGGTGATGGGATAGGCGGAGATCACCTTAACCCGGCTCAGCCGCACCCCGTGAGATACGGCAAAATTTCCCTTGATGACCTGTTTCAATGCAATGGCCTCCCTTTCTAGCTCATAGCTCATAGCTGATGAGCGAAACTTACAGCTCTGGCCTATCAGCTATCAGATCTATATAGCAGTTTCTTCATCCACCATGGTGATGGCGTGCCTGGGACACTCCGTGAAGCAGATGCCGCAGCCTTTGCAGTAATTGTAGTCAAAAACATACCCGAATTCCCCGTTGCCTTTCACCAGCACGGAGACGTCGGGACAGAGCACAAGGCAATTGTCACACTCGGTACACCGGCCGCAGTGCATGCATCTTTCCATTTCCCCCAGAGCCTGCTCTTCAGTGAAGGTTTCTTCGTATGGCTCGAAGGATTTTTTTCGTTCCGGGGCCGGCAGGACCTCTTTTCTGATATGCGGGGCCTTCTTGAAATAGTCGTAAACAATATGCTCCGACCGCACGACCGTTTTCAGGTTTCTGCGAACCGGATTGAGCGGTTCCCACCCCATGTAGGCAGAAAAACTTATCCCCTGCCCATCACCCAGGGAGATACGCTTGAGGGCTTCCGCAAACCCCACGCCTTTTCGATGACAATCAATGGTGACGGCCGCTCGCTTCCCCGTGGCTACCGCGTGCACCACCGTATGGGGAGCATCCACAATATCCCCGCCCGCAAAAACCCTTCCTTTTCCGGTTTCAACGGCCATGACACGAAGCCCCTCATCAACTTCCAGGACCCCTTTGTCTTTCTCCAGGATTCCCGCCATCGGCTCAAATGCCGCCCTCTCCCCGATGGCTGTTATAACGGTATCAGCAGCAAGATCAAAGACGGCGCCTTCCTTCCTGACGGGCCGTCTGCGGCCGCTCTCATCAGGTCTGCCGAGTTCCATCTCACAGCACACGAGTTTCTCGATATCGCCCCGCGCACTTGTTTCGACGCGTTCCGGGGCCGCAAGAAACCGAAAACCGATCCCTTCCTCCCGCGCCTCAGCGATCTCCGCCGGATGCGCCGGCATCTCTGCCTCTGTCCGCCGGTAAAGGACCGTGACATGGGAACCGAGACGAACCGCCGATCGGGCGGCGTCAATGGCCGTATTCCCTCCGCCCACAACAATGACCTGCCGGCCTAAACGCACCATTTCTCCCAGCGCAATTCTCCTGAGGAGATCGAGGCCGCTCATCACGTTCGGGGTACCTTCTTCACCGGGGACGGCCAGCTTTGTGCTTCCATGAACCCCGGGAGCCAGGAACACATAGTCAAAACGTGCCAGGCATTCTTCCAGGGAGATATCTTTCCCCACGGCAGTATTGGGCTTGAGTTCAACGCCCATACCCCTGAGTCCTTCAAACTCCTGTTCTACGATACTCCTCGGCAGCCGGTAGGCCGGAATTCCTACGCGCAGTACACCTCCCAGTACCGGCAGACGTTCAAAAACAGTCACCTGGAATCCCAGTATCCGGGCGAAGTATGCCGCGGACATTCCCGCGGGGCCGGAGCCCACGACGCACAGGCTTTTTCCGTTGAAGGGATGAATATCCGGATAGGGCGTTGAGAGCGGAACCCGGTCTCCCACAAAACGTTCAAGCTCTCGAATGCTTATCTCCTCGTCCAGCGGAGCGCGATTGCAGTTTCCTTCACAAAACCTGAAACAGACTCGACCGAGAATTGCAGGAAAGGGCTCTTCACGTTTCAGATACCAGTAGGCCTTTTCATATTCGCCTCTCTGGACGAGTTTGATCCAGGCCTCGATATCATTGCCCGCCGGACAACCGTTCTGGCATGCCGGTACCTTGTCTTCATAAAGAGGTTTAATAAAACGCCAGGATCCTGTCCTGTTGTGGAGCATGTTCCCCATGGAAACGTTCATGGGCGGAAAATCCCGCCACGTCTTGAAATCGTACAGGCCTGCCATCCTATTTCGTTCATCTATATCCATAGCATCAAAATCCCCACGCACCGGTTCATGCGTTCATGATCACTTTTTCGTAGGCATCACGAGCTGCTTTCATGTTTTCCTTTTTCTTCAGGGGCACATACTCCTCTATTGCCTGGGCCACAGCATCAATGCCCACCAGGCCCGATACCCGTGAAAAGGCCCCGAGTATGGCGGTATTGACAATGGGGTTTGCGGCGGAACCAAGCCGATGCGCAACCGCAATGGATCCGGCATCAACCACGCCGACACTATACTGATCCCCCACAAGATCGCGATAATAGTGAACGTCCCGCTTGCCGTTGATCAGCACAATCCCGCTCTTTTTCAACCCCTGGGTTACGTCTACGCTTTCCAGGAGCGATGCATCCAGCACGATCACGTGATCCGGTTCATAGATCTGGCTGCGCAGGAGGATGGGGGCCTTGTCAACACGGCAAAACGCCAGCACCGGCGCACCGCGCCTTTCCACGCCGAAGGCCGGAAACGCCTGCACATAGGCACCTTCAATAAAAAACGCGTGGGCCAATACTTCAGAACCGATAACAGCCCCCTGCCCTCCTCTTCCGTGGAATCGTATCTCTTCCATGTTTTGTCCTCTTCCAACGAAGCCGTTGTTATTTATTCATTGCGGGCATTGAACAACTGCTTGAAATTAAGTTTTTTATAAAGCACTGTTTGATAATAATAGACTATCTCACACAGAGCCCACAGAGTTTTGAGAACAAAAACGAAAACTAATTTCTCTCTGATAGCTCTGTGTCGAGCAAACAACGTGAGCCCCGATAGCGGGATCTTCGCTTCGCTGCGACAGGCATGAGGAATGTCTTTATAGTTTTCTTCAGCCACTACTCGCTCTCTCAACTTGTTCCCTATTGATCAACTTCGTTGCGCATAGGATGCCGCGAAGCGGCATAAAACACCTTTTGACGCATCATCTTTAAACAAATAAGACAGGCTTCATCATCCTCTTCGTTCTCCCTTTCGCCCTATGCCCTACGCTTTATGCCTCCAAATCATTCCCTCGTAGGAGGGTGTGTGAGCAAAGCCTTCTCCCTCCCTCCAGACCCTGAACGAATTTCAGATCTTTTACTCCGGCGTGAAAATCACCGCCAGGACTCTCACTTTATTGCCCTTCAAGCCCCTCAGCGCGTGGGGTATCTTGGAATCAAAATAGAGGCTGTCACCGGCATGAAGAACGATGATCTGGTCATCACCCCTGAACTCCATCTCACCGTCCAAAACAAAGAGAAATTCCTCGCCTGCATGCTGGTAAACAGGGGTGTTTTTTTTCTCTCTCGGTTCGATTTCTACCATGAACGGTTCCATACGCTTGTCTCTCATGGGGTAGGCCAGTGACTCATACCGATAGCCTATCCTTTCAGCTTCTTCATGGAGCCTCCGCATGGTTTCTTTTCGCTCCTCCTGGCGGACTACGGCAATACGCTTGTGACTGGGTACGGTCTCCTGGAAAAAATCCCCGATGTGTTTTTCCAGTGCCTTTGAAATCTTGAGAAGTGTAGCGATGGGCGGGAAAGTGACATCGTTTTCGATCTGGGAAAGCAGCGGTTTCGAGAGTCCGGTGAGATCAGCGATATTCTGGAGGGTGAGTCCCCGTTTTAAGCGAATGTCCCTGATCTGTTTTCCCAGATTCAAAGCCTTGACATCTACCGAGACTTCTCTGTCCGCCATTAGGTTTCTCCTTTGGCCGGTTCATCGGTTGAACCCGTTGAGAGAAATTTTAGCGCCGCTGTTTGGCTGTGTCAAACATTATTTGTTAGCATCAAATAACATGGCACCCTAGATTCTGAAGTGGACAGAGGAATGGCGTTTTACTTCAATATGTTGGGGAAGCGGATTTCTGAGGCTTAGGGCACAAGGCGCAGAGCTTAGGGTCTTAAGGTGGGAAAGAATCTTGTTTTCCTTGCGCCCTGAGCCCTAGGCCTTACGCCTCACGAAGGGGTCCCATCTCCTGTACTCCTTCCATAAGTCTATCTCCTGTATTCATTGTGCGATTACGGGAACGTAATGAAATTATTTGACCTTTTTTGTTCATCTGGTATATGTTACAAAAGAAATTGACTGTTTTCCGGACATGTCTTTCCATCCTTTCCTCTTAATTTCTCCCAGAGGAGGTGTACCATGTTTCGACTCATTGCAAAATTATTAAAGATTCTGAACTCGGAAAGTGACCCGGGCCAGATAAGCTTCGCGTTCTGTTTCGCCATGATCCTGGGTCTCACGCCCTTCTACAGCCTGCATAATATCCCTGTTCTCTTCCTGGTGCTCATTCTGCGGGTAAACCTCTCGGCATTCATCCTCGGATGGGCATTCTTTTCGGGCGTTGCCTATTTGCTGGATCCCCTTTTCAACCGCCTCGGCCTCTGGATTCTGACCGCGGGCTTTCTTGAAGGGCTCTGGACATCCCTCTACAACATCACCCTCTTCCGCATGGAGAAATTTTATAACTCAATCGTCATGGGGAGCCTGTTTTTCAGCATCGTTCTCTTTGTTCCCCTCTATATTGCATCCAACATGGGCATCCGCAGGTACCGGGATCATGTACTTGCATGGATTGAAAAAACCCGTGTGATGAAACTGTTGAAGGCCAGCAAGCTTTATCACGCATATCAGACCATTTCCGGACTGAGAGGTACGTCATGAAGCGGTTTATTCGTCTGAAGGGTCTCGCAGCCTTTGTCATCATTATCGCTGTTTTCGGAATATTCTGGTTTCTCTTCGCAGACGGCATCGTCAAGAACCTGATCCAGAAATATGGATCGCGTGCCGTGGGTGCAAAAGTGGAACTGAAAGCAGCGGACCTGTCCCTTTTCCCCATGGGGCTCAAGCTGGACCAACTGCAGGTAACAGACCCTGATTCCCCAATGAAGAATGCTGTTGAGATACGGCAAATCTCCTTTGGGCTGGAGCCCCTCAACCTCCTGCGCCGCAAAGTGATCATCAAAGAAATGATCGTTGACGGCATCCAGTTAGGAACGTCAAGAAAGACATCCGGAGCCATGAAGAGCAGGAAAATGCCTCGAAAGGCCGCAGAGGTTGGCGAAGCCGGCAAAGAAGCGAAAGGAGGCCCCCTGGCCGTCAAGGGGCCCTGCGGTGCTATCTCCCTTCCTTCATTCCAGGTTCCCGATGTCCACAAAATCCTCCAGATGGAACAATTGCAGTCCCTGGCACTCCTCGATCCCCTCCGGAAGGATATCCAGGGAGAAAAAGCAAAATGGCAGGATACCCTTGCCAAACTCCCCGATAAAAAGAAGTTCGATGATTATCGGGCAAGGCTTGACAAGCTGAAGTCCGCAAAACAAGGAGGGATTTCCGGTCTCCTGGGCTCGGCATCCGAACTCTCCATCCTACAGAAAGACATCCGGCGCGACCTCGAAGCGATCAAGACCGCGCAAAAGGAATTCGGGAACGAAATGGCTTCATTCAAGGCAAGGCTGGCCGAGGCAAAAACAGCGCCTTTGAAAGACGTTGCCCGACTCAAAGAAAAATACTCCCTGTCCTCTGCCGGTCTCAAGCACCTGAGCAGGACACTTCTCGGGTCCAGGCTCTGCCGGCTCGTTCAGAAGGGTGTGGCCTGGTACCGGAAACTGGAGCCCATGGTCGAGAGGGCGCGCAAGAAGGAAAAAGGACACGAAGTGATCAAACCCGTCCGGGGGAAAGGCGTCGATGTGCGCTTTAAGGAATATGAGCCGCTCCCTGATTTTCTTGTCCGGACGGCCAAGGCGCGGATTATGCTCCAGGCAGGAGATATCTCCGGTCTGATCAGGAATATTACTCCCGACCAGGACGTGCTCGGGCGTCCCCTGACCTACACATTCACGGGGACGAAGCTCAAGGGGCTCCAGTCCATCGATCTCCACGGCACCCTTGATCATGTCGTCCCAGCAAGTGCGAAGGATACGGCAAACCTCACGCTGAAGGGATATCAGGTGAAGGATTTGATGCTCTCAGACAGCAAGGCGTTTCCACTTCGGCTGGATCACGCCCTTGCCGATCTGAAGATGGATGCATTGCTCAAGGGGAACAGCATCAAAGCCACGTTGACATCCGGGTTCGATTCCGTCAAACTCAGCGGCGAATCCGGTGAAAAGGAAAGTCCCATTAAGGCGGCACTCCTCTCATCCTTGACGGGCATTTCACGGTTTCATGTGAATGCGGACATCCACGGGAAGTTGACGGACTACACCATTGGTCTCACGTCCGATCTTGACCGCGCTTTTGCCGATGCCGCAGGACGGGCAGTGAAAGAGCAGGCCGCCGATTTCGAGAAAAAACTCAAAAAGGCTGTTATGGCCAAGGTGGAAGGTCCGCTCCAGTCCACCGGCAAAGAGATGGGCGGGCTGAACGCAATCGGCCAGGAGCTGACCGGGCGATTGAACATGGGCAACAGCCTGCTTGGAAACCTGAAAGGCGTCACCGGAAAAGGCGGACTTAAGCTTCCGTTTTAAGGAGACAGCAATCATGTTTAATTACAAGAATGTACGGCCGGAAATGGAAGAAATGGGGTTCAAGAACCTGGCATCCCTGTACTGGAATGCCCCCAGCCCTATGCTCTACGAAGAAATCATGCGGCAGCATGAGGGAAATATCTCGCACCTGGGTCCGGTGGTGGTGAGGACCGGGCATCACATGGGCCGCTCTCCGAACGACCGTTTCATAGTCCGGGAGGAGACCAGCCTTAACAAAGTATGGTGGGGCTCGGTGAACAAAGGTATTGAGGAATCCCGCTTTACCAACCTCTTTTACCGGCTCCAGGCGTATCTCCAGAACAAGGATGTGTTTGTTCAGGACTGCTATGCAGGAGCTGATCCGGAGTACCGGATACCCATCAGGGTCATTACCGAACGGGCGTGGCACAGCATGTTTGCGAGGAACATGTTTATCCAGATCAGGAGCAAGGAAGAAGCCGAAAAACACCGGCCGGAATTTACCGTCGTCGACGTTCCCCGTTTCAATGCCGTCCCAGAGGTGGACGGCACCAACTCCGAGGCGTTTATCCTGATTCACCTGGGCAAACAGCTTGTCCTGATAGGTGGAACCGACTATGCCGGCGAAATCAAGAAATCGGTATTCACCATGCTCAATTATGTCTACCCGCAGGAATCCGTACTTTCCATGCACTGTTCGGCAAATACCGGGGAGGGAGAAGACACGGCAATATTTTTCGGCCTTTCAGGAACCGGAAAGACCACCCTTTCCGCGGCTTCTGACCGCCGGCTCATCGGCGATGATGAACACGGATGGAGCGACAGGGGTGTGTTCAACTTTGAAGGGGGTTGTTACGCCAAAGTGATCCGGCTTTCAGAAGAGGCTGAGCCGGAGATCTATGAGTGCACCCGGAGGTTCGGCACGATCCTCGAGAATGTGACACTGCATCAGAACTCCAGGCGCATAGACCTGAACGATGATTCCCTCACGGAAAATACCCGCGCGGCATACCCCATTTCCCACATCCCCAGCGCACTGCGTGAAGGGATGGACGGACACCCCAAGAATGTCATCATGCTTACCTGCGACGCGTTCGGGGTCATGCCGCCGGTCGCCAGGCTGACTGTGGAACAGGCGGTTTATCACTTCCTGAGCGGATACACGGCCAAGGTGGCCGGAACAGAGGAAGGCGTCAAAGAGCCCCAGGCCACCTTCAGCGCCTGCTTCGGCGCCCCCTTCATGGCACTGCCGCCTACCGTGTACGCAAACCTTTTCAGGAAAAAGATAGAGGCGCGCAATATCCAATGCTGGCTTGTCAACACGGGTTGGTCGGGAGAGCCGTACGGGCAGGCCGATCGCATCAGTATCGCCCACTCCCGGGCGATCATCCGCGAGATTCTGAGCGGCCATATGGTTCAGGCGGAATATGAGCGGGACCCGCTGTTCGGGTTCCTCATCCCGAAGACTTGTGCAGGAGTACCATCCCGGATCCTCAACCCCCGAGCAGCAGCCCGGGATACTGCCGACTATGACAAACGGGCCGGGAAGCTTGCTGCAGACTTCAAAAAGAATTTCAAAGCCTTTGAGAATGATGTTCCCGGCGACGTGGCATCGATCATGCCCTGAAATGATTCCT
>Ga0307426_1000586_pt1 | contig 25063 bp, 21 predicted proteins | sample SalMarWE160340MG_FD_202165 | JGI IMG/M metagenome (GOLD analysis project Ga0307426, IMG submission 202165) | Salt marsh sediment microbial communities from the Plum Island Ecosystem LTER, Massachusetts, United States - WE1603-40 | ecosystem: Environmental > Aquatic > Marine > Intertidal zone >...
GGACCGACCCTCCTGTTTTCAGAGCAACAGCCCAGAGCGGGATATTGACAGGACACACATCGGCGCATAAGCCGCATCCTACGCAGGACAGGCTTACATGGAATAATCTTACCAGCTGGTAAAATATTGGGTCAGGGAGAATTTGCCCGTATCCATCTCTTTCCAGTGCTGTTTCATAGTAGCTTGGCTCATGCTCATCACCCCCGGAGTCGAAGAAGCACACATGGCAGTAGCAAACAGGGCAGATTTTGCTGCACCCACGACAACCTATGCACTTCTCAAAAACTTTCTTTACATCGAAGCCCTTATTTACGCCGAGTTCATCAAATAGCTCTTTCGCACGAGCCTCTCTTTTACTCCGAAGACCTTCAATCGCTTCCGACGCAACTTCTCCTTCGGCAAGCTCTCCGGATATACCAGATGCAAACTGTTCTCCTTTATCGGTATTAAGATATACTGCACACTGCTTGTCCACATCCTTGTTTCCGACCAAAGCAACAGTCATGTCGGCATTGTAAGGCACAAAATGCTCACAGGCGGCACAGGCGGGTCTTATATCAGGGGCAATCTCAGCTTTTTTAACTGCCTCCCAATATGAGGGAAGTTTCTCCTTAATATTCCCGGTAACAGCCATTTTTAGCGGATAAGCCCCACCACAGGTTGAACTTATCAATAAGAGGTTGTCCAGGCTTCCCTGACTTCGCTTTATAAGTTCGGTAAGTGCCCTTAGTTCGCAAGGTCTTACAACTGCGGCGATGGGTTTGGTAGCGGGTTCCACCAGCGTAAGACGGGAAAGCATTTTAGCTGCGTTTGCCGGCATCAAGGGGAAAAGCGGTGAAGCCTTTTCAAGTGTATCAAGGTTAGTAATAAGCGAGTAGACTGCTCCACCGTTGTCGTCCGTCGGTGCAAGGGCAAAAACCCCCTTCACCTTTCCGCTCTCCAGGAGAAACCGGAGAAGCTCCCGCAAGCCTTCCTCTGCGCTTTTATTTAACCTTAATACCTTAGGCATTTTGCGCCTCCTGTTTGGCGGAAGTCCCTGCACAAGACTGTTCTACCTCTTCGAACTCCTCCTCCTCATAAACCCTCAATGGAGGGGGCTCATCCAGGCTCTTGCCGGGAACATAGTCAAATTCCTCCTGGTTTTTGTTGCCTACCAGGCTGAAGACCTGTGCTACCGGGACGGATGTGGGACAGGCATCCTCACAGGCTCCGCATGATACGCAGGATAGGGACATATGCAGCATGCGTCCAATATGAAAGAGTAAGGTCTCGGGTGGGAGTCTCAGTCCACCCATTGTTTCTGCCCTGTCAAGGTAGTCTTCACAGGTGAACTTCATATTGGCCGAATCGAAGAAACACTGCCGGCAGTAGCATATTGGACAAACCCTCATACAGTTGTGGCAGTTTATGCATTTGCTGAAGGTATCAAGCAGATTATCCAATCCCGTAGCCTTCGACTTGAATTCCTCCAGAAATTTCTTGCGTTCCCCTTTTCTCTTCTCGGTCAGGGAATTTACCGTTTGTTCCCAGCCCGATATATCTTCTTTAGCCGGAAGGCCGACTTTTTCAAGGATGCCCTCACCCTTTGGGCTACGAGGAATGAGGAAAATACTGCCACTCTTTGCTCCCAATGTTCCTATGTGTAGGTCTTCGGCACCGGTCGTAGAGAATTTATCACATATCTGGCAAACCGGTCGTAGGCTCTCACTGGCTTCTCCCTTGAGAACCTCTAAAAATACAGTTTCGGCTTTTTGGGGGTCTTCGACCCAATCAGCCAGTGGTAACGCCCCGGGGCAATCGATGCTGATAAGGGATATATTCTCTAAATCTACTTGACCAAGTTTAAAAAGCTCAACCGTTGCTCTCACCTCGCAGGGTCGCAGCAGAGCCGCTATTCTTTTCTTGCCTTTGCCGCGTCCGGTGAGACTGTGAAGGGCTTTAGCTCCCTGAACCGGCATAATTGGGCATATTGGATGAGCGTCCTTCAGGATAGTCTCGTTCTGGATTAACAAATAAGAAAATGAATCACCCTCCGGCGCTTTGGCCGGGATGAGGACAGCATCAAAGCAATCTTTGCCCAGAGCCTGTTTTATAAAAGCGAGGATTATTTCTCTTGTGCTGCCTTCGGCGGTAAAAACTGCACCTTTTATCGGGGAAACCATATTAACACCTCATTAACGCGCTCTAACTATTTTATTTATCGCAGCACCTCTTTAAGTTCCTGGTAAATCTGCGGGAAGGTGAAATGCTTCAGCCTGGCCGCGCCGGAAGGACAGGCAGCGGCACAGTTGCCGCAGCCATGGCATAAAACCTCGTTCACCACCGAGATTCTCCTCGTTTCATCAAAGGTAATAGCACCATAGGGGCAAACGTCAATACAGGTCTTGCATCCAAGGCAAAGGCTTTCGGATATCTCGGATACCCTGACTTCCAGCTCCAGCTTCCTCCCCGGAACAAGCGCCGAAAGTATCTTACCGGCGGCAGCCTCCGATTGGACTATTGACTCCGAAATACTTTGGGGCCCTTGAGCACAGCCAACAACAAATATTCCCTCTACAGCGGATGATACCGGTGAAAGTAGCTGGTGCTCTTCAACCAGGAACCCCTTTTCATCGAGTGGGATATTAAGCATTTCAGCAAACTTCTGAGCATCACCGCTACTTTCCATCGCCGGAAGCAGGATTACCATATCTGTGGTGGAGCTGTCCTGTTTCCCAAATTCGGTTTCATATTTGACGGTTAGCCCTTTTCCATTACCGGTGACTTCGGTTTTAGCCGAGCGGACAAACTCAACCCCCATCTCCTTTGTACCTTCATAAAATTTCTGGAAGGATTTGCCCGGAATGCACAGGTCAGAGTAGAAGTGAGATACCTTAACCCCTGGAAGCTGAGACTGTAGCATCCTGTCAAACTTGAATGAATACAGACAGCATACCTTAGAACAATAATCCTTCTCTTCCCGCCCTACGCAATGAATGATGGCAACCGACTCAGGGGGCTTGCCATTTTTGAGAAGAACTTTCCCGCCAGTAGGCCCGTCGGGGATATTCATCTCTTCAAATTCTAAACTCGTGTAGACATCGTCTAACTTGCCGTATCCATATTGGGGCAGTCCCTTGGGGTCAAATAGCTCAAATCCGGTGGCCAGCACCACTGCTCCGACATTGAAGTTCTGTTCTTTGCCTTCTGCCTTCCTTATTACTTTTACCTCGAAATTTCCCAGAAATCCCAAAATCTGCTCTACTTCGCTCTCGGTGAGCACCTCAATATTTTTATTGTCCAGAAGGCTCTTTATCTCCTGTGTTATCAGGCTCGAGCCGGATTCCATATTGGTAAATAGCTTGCTAAAGCTTTTCACTTTACCTCCCAGGGAGGAGGCTTTCTCTACTAGATAGACCTTCCTATCCGGGGCAGCCAGTAGCTGACTAGCTTTAATCCCGGCAATACCACCACCGATTACCAGCACGTCAGGAGAAACCACTACTTCTTTCTTCTTGAGCGGAGCATGATATTTTACCCTGCTGATGGCGGCTCTTATTTGCCTTATTGCTTTGTCGGTAGCCTCTTCTGCGCTGGAGGTGACCCAGGCGCACTGTTCACGTATGTTGGCAAGCTGGGAAAGCTGCGGGTTGATACCCGCCTGTTCACATACGTTCATGAAGGTAACTTCATGCTGTTTTGGCGAACAGGCAGCCACTACCACGTGCGTTAAGCCGTGCTCTGCGATGCTTTGCTTGATGAATTCCTTCCCACCATCGGAACATAGCAGTTTGTGCCTCTCGGCAACCTCTACATCTTTGATGGGAGAGACCGCAGCGATTACTTTGTCAATGTCTACCTTTTCGGCTATGTTTGTTCCGCACTCACATACATATACACCTATTTTCTTTGCCACTTCGTAACCTCTATTTTGATAGTGAGAGTATTCTGCCCGCCGTCGCTTCTGCTTCAGCTACCGTCTCGGCAATATCTTTGGGGCTCTGGGCGCACCCGGCAATAAATATGCCTTCTTTTATTGTATCTACAGAAGTAAGGTCCGGTTGCTTTTCACTGAAAAACCCATCCTTGCTCTGAGGGATATTCAGAATCTCGGCTAGTTTTGATGAGTCAGCTCCCGGTTCAAGCGCCGGGTTAAGGATAACCATATCCACAGTTAAGGTGTTCTCCTTGCCGTCCTCGGTTTTGTACTTGATAGCCAGTTCATTTCCTGACTTTGAAACTTCGGTCACTACAGCCCGGATGAAATCAACCCCGCTTTCCTTTACTTCTTCGTAAAACTTCTGATAGGCTTTACCTGGAATACAGAGGTCAGAGTAAAATTGACTTATCTTCACTTCGGGTAATTTTGCCTTAATGAAGTGAGAAAGTTTGAGGGAAGCCATACAGCATACTGAGGAGCAATAGCCCTTCTCTTTACGTCCCACGCAATGAATAATAGCCACCGACTTTGGCGGCTCCCCGCCTTGAAGGATAATCTGCCCCTGAGTAGGTCCGTTAGAAGCGCATATTCTCTCCGCCTCCATGGCGGAGTAAACACCACTGAGTTTCTTGTATCCGTACTCGGTGGTTTTACTTATGTCGAACATGCTGAAGCCGGTGGCTATAACGATGGCTCCAACCTTTAAATCGATATCCTCGTCCTGCTGGGTATAGTCAATAGCCTCAAACATACAGGCTTCCTGGCAGGCCTTGCAGTCTTGTCCTTTAAAACGCAGGCAATTTTCAGTGTCAATGGCGGGGACATTGGGAAGAGCCCCGGCACAGGGAACATATATTGCCTTTCTCTTTAGAAGCCTTTCTTCAAACTCATTATCTACCTCTACCGGGCAGGGGTCAAAGCAGGCATCGCACCCAATACAGTTCTCTAAGTCAACATATCGGGCCTTTTTCCTGATCTTTACCGAAAAATCCCCGAAGGAGCCGCTGACAGCTTCAACCTGGCTGAGTGTCAGCAGTTCGATATTTTCATTAGCTAAAAGCTCCTGCTGTTTTGGGGCTATCATGCAGGTGGCACAATCCATGTTGGGGAATACTTCTTCAAACTTTATTACGTTACCACCTATATAAGAAGTCTTTTCAACGAGATATACTTTTCTCCCTGAGTTAGCCAACAGCAGGCTTGCCTCAATACCAGCAATGCCAGCCCCGATAACCAGCACCGGGGCGTTTTGTTCTTTATTAGTCATCGCCCTCTCACCAGTCATAGCGTATTTTTTGTCTTCATGGGGTTGGGCCCCATTTTCTTAATTTGATTCGCAAATTCGTTGGTTACCTCTCCAAATCTTTGTCCTTCTGACGCAGATACCCAGGCTAGCATGAGCCTGTCTGAATCCAGCCCCAGAGTCTCAAAGGTTTTCTTCAGAAGGGCAAATCTCCGGCGAGCATAGTAATTTCCTTCTCTATAATGGCAATCACCTGGGTGGCATCCAGCAACCAGCACACCGTCCGCTCCGTGCAGGAGCGCAGTGGCAACAAGAACCGGGTCAACTCGGCCGGAACACATCACCCTGATAACCGAGAGGGATGAGGGAACTTCTAGCTTTGTTGCCCCGGCAAGGTCAGCACCAGCATAGGAACACCAGTTACAAAGAAAGCCTACTATTTTAGGGGTGAATCCTTCCTCCATAAATACCTCCAGGCTAAAACTGGATTTGTGCTTTGTGCTTTCCCCCACCTTCATCCACGCAGAAAAGTAGCGTCTTGTTTGTCTTGCCACACCATGCTACAACATCTTTGGGAAAAGACTCACAGTCAGCCAACACTTCTACGGTGTCTCCCGCAGGAATCTCTTTGGCCATTGCTGCCAACTTTAGGACCGGCTGGGGACACTTGAGCCCTAATACATCCAAAGTATGTAATGCCATGATACCCTCCTTAATTATCCTGGAATTTGCTTTTATCTATTTTAGAAAGAGAATGTTATAGTAGCATCCGAGATTGATGCCATAAACGAAGTTGCGCCTACAATTTCCACACCTTCCCTGAAATCCCCGGCTTTAAGATCTTTATTCTCTAGCGCAAGCTCACAGACAAGAATCTTGCCGCCCAGTGAGCAGAGACCATCGTATAGCTCCACAATGTTAGGCAAACCCTTACCTGCGATTTTCTCCAGTTCTCCTTTCACCATAGTAGGGGCACCACCGGGGCAGCAGAATATAGTTACATCATCCCCGCTGGCGGCAGCGCTAGAACCTAGAATCATGGGTGGGTAAATGTTGCCGGGTGCCGAGCCATTGACTGTAATTGCTACTTTAGCCATGTTATACCTCCTCCTTTTTTTAATCTATTGTATTGCCGAAAGCCTGGTTGGGAATATTCCGGCCACTCTCTATTCTATTTATCTCCTCCTTGAACTCCATTTTGCCTTCTCTTAAACGGGCTTGGCCCAAGCTGCTTTATCGTTTCTGTAAAACTCTTGACTGTGGTGGCTACCTTTGGACCTTCAGATGCTGATATCCATTCCAGCCTTAGCCTATCCCTGCCAATGCCGACGGTATCAAGGAAAGGGCTTAACCCCGTAAATTTCCTTCTGGCGTTTAAATTGCCCTTCTGGTAATGGCAGTCTCCGGGGTGGCAGCCACAAACAAGAACGCCATCAGCGCCTGCAGTAAATGCTTTCAGGATTAATCTCTCGTCTACCCTGCCTGAGCACATCACTCTTACTACCTTCATATTGGGTGGATATTTTGCTCGTGAGGTGCCGGCTAGGTCAGCACCAGCATAGGAACACCAGTTACAAAGGAACCCGACTATCTTTGGCTCAAATTCACCCATCATTACATCTCGTGGACACAGAGCTATGGCTTGGCTATATTAATGTGATAAAATTTAAGAGCCTAACAACCCCAACCGAGAAAGCATGATACCCTATGGGGGTATGGTTTGTCAATAGTTCGATTTAAAACACGTTTAGATGGAGGATGAAATGGCTGAAGGGGCAGTATCCAGAGAGGCACTACTCAAGCGGCTTAAAAGGGCTGAGGGTCAGATTCGTGGTATCCAGAAGATGATTGAAAACGGCCGTGAGTGTGAAGACGTTGTTACCCAATTGGCGGCAGTACGCTCTGCTATTGAGAGCGTTGCCGGCCTTATACTGAAAAACTACATGAAGATTTGTTTTAGAGGTGAGACGGCAACTGAGTGCGTTGATGTTGAGTCCCTGGCACGGGCCATCTCTATCTGGGGTGGGGTACGCGCCGGCGACTAGCGACAAAGTGACTATAAAATTGGTGAGCCGCTCCGCATCGACTTCCCACTCTTTCCATGCAGGGAGACGCTCTTGTATAAAGTGGTCGGAAAACAAGCCCCGATTAACAAATTCTAATTGCGGTTTGGCTATATTGTCATCTTCGCCCATTGAAAACGCCCGATCCGAAACCAAGCCTTTTTGATTATGCCGATTATACACCTATATTCGAGAGTGAAAAATACATAACCCTTTTGGAGACTAATATACTCTGCTCAATTGCGGTTGAACATTCCTGACTTTTGTTCAGTGTTCAAGATTGGGCGTGCGGAATATAATTACAACAATTGAGATGGAGGTAGTGTTGGGGAGGGCTTAGGTAACTTTCCGATAGGCCGTGCAGGCAATCTTTTTGCATTTAATTATCACGTCAGCCAAGTTGGTGCTCGAATATTCCTGGATAACTACTATTTATGACTCTCCGGTATAACTCGATTCTGCTCTTAGCACCTAGTTTTTTGTAGATGTTCTTGGTATGTGTATGTACCGTCTGCCGGCTGATATAAAGTTTTTCGCCAATTTCATTATCAGATAGCCCTCTAATTAGATAGTGAGTAATATCTAACTCTCTTCTACTTAGCTGGAATCTAGCTTGTAAGGTAGTCTCCAGTTTATCCTCTTCGTTAAGGTCGGATAGGGTAACCACAAAATTAGGTGTAGAACTCATCTGGTCTCTTTTCCATATCAGTGAGCACTCGATTCGGAATCTCTGGCCACTTTCTGTAGATAATATCCTCTCTTTGGGCAATAGAATAGGCTGCCCTTCTGTTTTAACTAAATCAAGGAGGTCGGAACAATCTCTAATAACGTAGGATGGTATGGGGAACTCACCATTTTCAAAGTCAGAAGTATTATATTGTGTTCTGCCTAATAACTGAAGACAGAAGTCTCTTGCCTTAGCGTTGAAGAAGGAAGGATTAAATTTATGATCTAAACAAAGAACCCCTTTACTATTAGCCTCATCGGCAGGTAAGGAAAGTCCTTCCTGGTTATGAACCTGTGAAATTAAACAAATATTGTGCACAGCGACTCCAAGGTGAGAGGCAAGCCTAGCCGCTTTTAAGACTTCCCTATCTTCATAATCCGGCTGTTTCTTGGAACGCCACAATGTAATCATGCCCTCTAAATTGTTTTTCCAGCGCAGGGTCAGGAATAACTCCCAGTATCCATTCTGTGGTCGAATGAAATCATTATACAAAACTGACCTTTCCCAGTCTTGAAAGGAGATGGATTCCCCAAGCGTCAGGGCGGTTTTGGGTGAGGCAAGCGCCTCCTTTAACAGGGGAGAATGCCGATAGAAAGAGTTTTTATACAAGGCAGTGTAGTATTTGTCTTCCTGAAGATTATGGCTATCCGATTTGAAAGACCGTGACTCCACTATTCTTATGTGCCGTGGATACCCTTTGATAAGATGAAAGGTGGCACTGTCAGTATTGAATACTTTTATTATGGAGGGAAAGAGCGTATTAATGAAGCTTTCTACGTTTTCACATCGGTTGGCGAGATAAACCAAGTTTAAAATATCACGGTAATCTTTGCCAGTCATTCTAGCCATTTGCCGTATTTGTAGCACTTTTTACTTTTTTTGTCAAAATACCCTATTTAGGGTATTGCCTTTATAGACGTATATATTAATATGGGGATGGATGTTGGTAACCTTCTTAACATGTAAAATTAATTTAGTAAGCCGCCTAGAGTGATGGGCTGGCAGTTGGCAGTAACAAAGATTTATTTTATTGTGCCGCTGTGGACGATGATGTGACGATAATGGTCTATAAGGATTGGAGTACAAAAATGCACCAGTTGTAAAAAGTATGTTGAGAGTCTTAATATGGAAACAGCTAAGATGCTCGAGAAGAAAGTCAGGTAAGAAGTAAGCCGACATTAGGGCACACCGTAAACAATGCCCTGGTATCGTTTTTTCTACCTGTAAGACTGAATCTCACGGGAATTAAGAAGGGGGCAGAATGGTTGAGAAAGAGAAGCTGGTGGAAATTGTTGGTGCTGGCAACGTAAGCTATGAACAAGTGACGTTAGATGAATACTCAAGGGATCTGAGCTTTGTTGATGCAGTAAGGCCGGCATGTGTGGTAAAGCCGAAAAACGCCGGTGACATACAGAAGATAGTGAAGCTTGCTAATGAGACTTTGACTCCGCTTGTGCCGGTGAGTTCAGGCCCCCCTCATTTTCGTGGTGATACTGTTCCCGCCATCGGAGGAGCAGTTGTCATAGATTTGAGCGGAATGAAAAAAGTCAGCAGGGCTGACCGGGGTCACAGGGTTGCTATGGTTGAGCCGGGTGTGACCTTCGGGGAACTAATTCCAGTGGTGGGGAAAGAGGGGCTGAGGCTCAATATGCCTTTACTACCAAGAGATTCAAAGACAGTCGTCGGCAGTATGCTTGAGAGAGAGCCACCAATAATGCCCAGGTATCAGTGGGATATATCAGATCCGCTAGCCTGCGTCGAAGTAGTCTACGGCAATGGTGAAATGTTTAGAACCGGGCAGGCAGCCGGGCCAGGTACAATAGAGGATCAGTGGGCAGCCGGGGGAGCACAAAAGACGCCGTACGGTCCAGGGCCAATTGCTTGGCACAGGCTTATTCAGGGAGCACAGGGAACGATGGGCATCGTAACGTGGGCATCACTAAGGTGTGAATTGCTCCCCAAACTTCAAGAGCCTTTCGTGGTGGGTTCATCGAATCTTGATAAGCTGTTCGAAGTAGCTCATTGGTTGATAAGGATGAGGATGGTTGATGAGTGCTTCGTGGTGAACAATACCAATCTAGCGGCTATTATGGCGGAAAAATGGCCTGCTGATTACCATGACTTGAAGGACTCTCTACCCGCGTGGGTGCTTTTCTACAACGTAGCTGGCTATGATTACTTCCCCGAAGAAAGGGTGAGTTCTCAAATAAAGGGCATCACAGACATAACCAGGAGGGCAGGAGTTGAAGCGGTAAGAGCAGTCGGTGGAGTCTCGGCGAGCGAATTGTTGAGAACGGTGCAGCGGCCTTCCGATGAGCCTTACTGGAAGCTCCGCTATAAAGGAGCCTGCCACGACATATTCTTTATCACCACCTATGAAAAACTCGGGGGGCAAATCGGTTTAATGTATGAGCTTGCCAACAAATCGGGGTACTCTACTTCAGACATGGGCGTTTACCTCCAGCCAATAGTACAGGGTTCTAACTGCCATTGTGAGTTCAACCTGTTTTATGATCGGGAAAATGCAAAGGAACTGGACAAAGTCAGGGATTTGTCCGCTCTGGCTGTAAAATCCCTAATCGCAACAGGTGCCTTTTTCTCAAGGCCTTACGATAGAAGTGCCAGGATGATTATGAACAGAGATGCAGCCAGTGTTGCTGCCTTGAGCAAGGTCAAGGGCATTCTAGACCCTAACAAGGTTATGAACCCGGGGAAGTTGTGCTTTTGAGACAGAAGGAGAAAGAGAATCCAGTATGTAATATATGTAAATAATTGTAGGAAATAATGCAGGAAGGAGCGTAGATGGGAATAGAAGATTACCGAGGCGATATTGGGATGTGCTGTCGGTGTTCAGCATGCAAACACATACCCTTACAAAGGGTAAAAGGGATTGAGCATTCGTATGCTTGCCCGAGTATAGCAAGATATAATTTCCATGCCTATTCAGGTGGGGGAAGATTGCTTATCGCAAGGGAAATGTTGAATAGCGGATTTCAATATACGGATAGGCTCTTGGATATAGTGTACAATTGCCAGATGTGCGGTGCCTGTGACATATCATGTAAATATGCTATGGACATGGAGGTACTCGAGCCCATCTACGAATTCAGGATCAAGTGCGTGGAGGACGGTTATACCCATCCTGCTCTCGATAAAGTTATTAACAGCCTGCGGAAACAGGGCACCATGGTACCTGCTGCCAAGAGCAAGCGCGGTGACTGGGCTGCTGGCCTGGATCTGAAGGATGTCACCAAAGAAAAAGTGGATGTGCTCTACCACGTCGGGTGTCTGACTAGCTACGATAAAAACATGCAGAAGCTGGCCAAAGCCACCGCAAAGATACTGCAGAAAGCCGGTGTGAATTTTGGAATTGCCGGTGATGCGGAGACATGCTGCGGTGGCCGGGCTTACCAGATGGGTTACAAAGAGGATTTCCTTAATCAGGCCAAGAAGAACATGGACATGTTTAAGGAAGCTGGCATCAAGACAGTTGTAACGAGTTGCGCTGATGGCTATCATGCCTTTAAGGTGCTGTACGATAAATACAACCTCAAGGGTGCCCTTGAGGTGCTGCATATTACAGAATACATCGACAAATTGGTTAAAGAAGGTAAGCTCAAGCTGAACAAGAAAGTGAATATGAATGTCACGTACCATGACCCGTGCTACCTCGGCAGGCTTAGTGAGCCGTGGATACACTGGGAAGGGAAACGAATACCAGGGTATAAGTTTGTTTTTGACCCACCGAAGCAATATAGGCGGGGTACAAATGGTGTTTACGCACCTCCGCGCGACGTTCTCGCGAGCATCCCCGGTGTAAAACTTACAGAAATGGACAGGATAAAGGAATATGCATGGTGCTCCGGAGCCGGCGGCGGAGTGAACGAGTCTAATCCCGAGTTCGCTAGGTGGACCGCTAGACAAAGGCTAGAAGAAGCTGAGTCTACGGGGGCTCAGGCAATCGTTACAGCCTGTCCTTGGGGAGAGAAAAACTTCAGCGAAGCCATCAAGGAAAGCGGCAGTAAACTGCGGGTCTACGATATCGTCGAGGTAGTAGAAAAGGCTATCTAAGAAAAGGGGGTTAGTAAGGCATGGCCTTAAGTAGAGACGCATACAAAGAATTCGAAGGTGTGGTGGGAATGGAGAATATTTCCGATGACCCAGTAATACAGTATGCATATCGTGCCCCAAAAATAACCATAATTCTTCCCAGTAGCACAGAAGAGGTGCAAGCGGTAGTTAGGCTATGTAATAAACACAAAATACCATTTAAGGCACAAAGTACAGGTTGGTCATTTACTCCTCCTAACTATGATTTACTATTTTTAGACCTGAGGAGGATGAACCACATAATTGAAATTAATGAAAAAAACATGTATGCGGTGGTTGAGCCCTATGTAATCTCGGCAGAACTGCAAGCTGAGCTGTTTAAGAGAGGCCTAAACTGCAACATAAAGGGTTCTGGATCTACCTGCACGGCACTGGCTCTATCTGGCCATGGGCATATGGGAATTACCACGAGTACGGGGGACCGCAACGACCTAGCGACAGAATGGGTAACCGATGAAGGAGAAATAGTTAGGTTAGGTACGCTGGGTTCTTCGGATGAGTGGTTCTGCGGGGATGGGCCGGGCCCATCTTTAAGAGGCATACTCAGGAGTGGTGGTATCATTACTAAGCAAGCGACCAAGATCTATCACTGGCCGGGGCCCACAAGGTTTGCTCTAGAAGGAGCATCACCCCGTTACACTCTGCCGAAGGTTCCGCCAAACATGATGGTGCGGTATTTCTCCTTCCCGTCAATCGAGAAACTGGTTGAAGCGGAGCTTAAGATAGGTGAAAGCGAAATATCCTACGAGCTTATGGGTTTCTGCCCTTCGATGGTATCTTCCAACATAACCACTAGCAATGAAGAGGATTTTGCCACACTGGATCGATTTACTAAAGATGTCCAAGGACCCGGGTTCATGGTAATAATCGCCGGGAATTTCCCGGAAGACTTTGAATACAGGAGGAAGGTACTGGAGCAGATTATAAAAGAAACCGGGGGGAAGTCCCTGAAAGTAGTTGAGGACCCAGCGGTGCAATCAACCCTCTTGTTCCAGTGTACCAGAATCAGTGCCTCCATCAGGGAAACTTTTCGTGCCGGCGGGGCGTTTGCCTCGATACTGGTGCAGGGTCAGAGGTACGACATGCACGTGAGGTGGCTGGAGGAGGCTGCAGAAATGAAGAGGGAAATGATAAGGAAAGGCCTGGTAATAGCTGATGACGGACAGCAATTCGGATGGGCAGAGGAACAGGGGCACCTAGGGCACACAGAAATATTTTGTCGGTACAATCCATATGACGCTGAATCGTTGAAGGCTGTAAAGGAATGGTCGGAGAAGGTAAGTCAAAGGGGTATAGATGGCTGCTTCGCGATGCCATCGTCATCAGTGGGTATGTTGCCTGCTGATGTGGTTGGACCACGTGTGTCTAACTATCATTTATGGTTTGGTGAGATTAAAAAGGCATTTGACCCCAACGGCATAGGAGAGAATACAGGGTTTTCCTATGCAGGAAAAGACACTGCTGGAGCGCATACGCCCATATATGACAGGCACTCCGAGGAAGCATCGGCAAAACATTAATAAGCAAAAGCCCAAGTAAATAAAAGACGCATCTTTAATATAAGAAACTATGAGAGGAGGTGATATACCGGAGATTATTGAGACATCTATAACTTCGGGGCGCGGGAAATAGAAGTCTTATCTTGAAGGAGGGAAAAGCGATGAAGAGAATAGTTTTAGTGCCGTTAATAATGATTCTGATGGTAGGATTGATTCTCGGTGCCTGTACCAAAACTACGCCAGAGGCTACTGAGCCTATAGTTGTGAAATTCGGTACAGATATACCGCCGGGCTTAGCACCAGTTGTCGGTGTGGAGTGGTGGGCCGATGAGGTTACTAAGAGGACAGAGGGCAGAGTAACGGTTGAGATATACCCTGCTAGATCACTGATTCCTGTGAAGGGCGCACCTGAGGCCGTTCTTGAAGGGGTGGCTGACATGTACTTTGCCGCCATTAACACTTATCAGGACAGTTTCCCGGTCACCGCTGTAACCGGTTTACCTGGTGCTGGCTTCCCTGATGATACATTGGAAGCCAATACAGCGCATATGGATGCTTTCTTCGAGCTTATTGACAAATACCCGGCCGCGGCAGCGGAGTTCGAAGGCTTCGGCGAGGTGTTCTTGTATGTTATCTACTCAGAATCCTATCTGTTTTCCAATGGTGTGGAAATCCGTGTTCCGGCCGACCTCGCTGGACTAAAGGTTGGCTGTGGTGGCGTCAGACTGGAGCTTATGGAGAAATCGGGTGTCGCAACAGTGTTTGATGCACCCCCAATGGCGTATGAGAAGCTCCAAACCGGAGTGACGGACGCTACTTTCGCTGCCTTGAGCGCTGCCCATGATTTCGGACTTTTCGAGGTAACAGATCACGTATTGGACGTTGCCTTTGGCGGGAGTGGAATGGTCACGATCGTGAACAAGGACACCTGGAATAAGATATCGCCACAAGACCAAAAGATAATGAAGGACCTCGCTCCCACGGCGGCCGAGATGAGCCACCAGGCGATCGCAGACCTCACCAAGCAAAGTTGGCAAGAGGTGACGGACCTTGGCATGAAGGTAACGGCGACCGAGCAAGAGAGAGCACTATGGGAAGAGAAGTTTGAGGTATTGTGGGAAGAATGGATTGCGGCAAATGAGGCTGCCGGTGTAGGGGAAGCGAGAGATGTATTCAACTATTGGAAGGGTGAGGCAGATAAAGCATGGAGTGAGCATAAGTAGCTCTTTCCAATTTAGCTAGCAGGGGGGTGGGGGCATCCAAACTATACCCACCTCCGCTAGCTAGAATATAAAACCGGCTTTCCTGGCTAAGTTGAATAGATAAATTAAGTATGGTTTAAAATGCAATGGCGAAATAGCTTTGCCAAGTTGCCCGTGCGAATAGAGGCAGGGCTGCAAGGTGTAAGTAGAGTAATGGCCATTATAGCAGCTATCATCTTGGCCATAATGATGCTGCTAACAGTGGCTGATGTCATCGGTCGGTATTTTTTTAATAGCCCAATAAAAGGTACGTGGGAAGTTGTTGGTCTTTTGCTGGTTTTTGCGGGCACATGGGGGCTCGCTTTCTGCCAGGCGCAAAAGAGCCATATCAAAGTCACGGTGCTCGTGCAGATGTTGCCCCGGAGGGTTCAGGCAACTATCCGCAGTGTAGCCTATCTTGTTGGATTTGCCGGGTTCTCTTTGCTATCCTGGCGAGTGTTTGTGATGGCAAAGAAATACTTGTTACTCCCGAGGGGCAACGTTACCGATACTCTGGATATCCCTTATGCTCCTTTTATGTTGGCTCTGTCAATTGGTGCCGGGATAACGGCATTAATACTTGTCATAGACCTAATACGTTCTCTCGCTGAGGTGATACGGAAATGAGTCCGGTCGAGATTGGATTCATTGGCCTTGCCCTCATGATAATACTGGTGTTGTTTGGTGTGCACGTCGCCTTCGCTTTAATCGTGCTAGGCTTTGCTGGTCTGGTCATGCTGATGGGTTTGGGACCAGCGCTCTCCAGTATAGCGATTGTCTCCTTTGATAAAACTACTGATTATCAATTTGCCGTAGTTCCACTTTTCTTGCTTATGGGCGCCTTTGTCTCCCGTAGCCAGATTGGGAAAGAAGCCTATGAGATGGCGCGCGTCTGGGTAGGACAGCTTAGAGGTGGTCTGGCTATGGCTACATCAGTGGCCTCCGGCCTCTTTGCGGCTGCCTGTGGCTCCAGCCTAGCTTCAGCAGTAGCTATGGGAAAGATAGCCTATCCCGAGATGAAACGCCACAACTATGATGCTAAGCTATCAGTCGGCAGTATCGCTGCAGGAGGCACACTGGGTATCCTTATTCCCCCTAGTATGGGGTTTATCATTATCGGTATCCTGACCCAAGTGTCTGTGGGCAAGCTGTTTATAGCTGGCATTATTCCTGGAATACTCGAGATAGTGTTCTACATGGGTACGATTTACGTCCTTTGCAAGTTTAATCCTCAGATGGGTCCCCCTAGCGTTAAGACTAACATGAGGCAGAAATTTGGGGCACTCAAGCTGTCTTGGCCGGTAGTTGCGCTATTCATGTTGGTTATAGGGGGCATCTACGGAGGCGTTTTCACGCCTACTGAGGCCGGCGGCGTTGGAGCTTTTGGGGCTTTGGTAATCAGTTTGGTCAAGAGACAGCTTAGCGGCTCAGGCTTTGCTGAGTGCCTACTGGATACGGCGAAGATGTCGGCTATGATAATGGCTTTAATTATAGGTGCTTTCATCTTTAATCAGTTCTTGGCGGTGACTAGAATTACCTTCCTAGCCAGTGAATATATAGTTGCGCTCGAGCTCAATAAATATGGTGTCTTGGCTATAGTTCTGGTTCTCTATATTATACTTGGCACAATTATTGATATATATGGCATCTTAGTCATCACCGTCCCAATCCTTTTCCCTGTTATGACAGCACTCGGCTTTGACCCTATTTGGTATGGTGTGATAATGGTGAGGATAGTAGAGATAGGCCTAGTCTCGCCACCGTTTGGCATAAATCTATTTGGCTTGGCCGGAGTGGTTGACGCTCCTGTTGGCACTCTATACCGTGGCGTCATACCCTTTCTTATAGCCGATGTACTTAATGTGGCACTGCTGATAGCGGTACCCTCACTCTGCACGTTCTTACCATACATGATGATAGGAAGGTGATAAATGAACGCCAAAATACCGGCCGACGGAATTCCTGAAGTTCCTAAAGAGGATTAATAAGAAACCCCAAAGGGCGTTGATCTTCATCTATTATATTATTGGATAATTACCTGACCCAATAGCGGAGGCCCAAAAATGCTTGCTAAATATCCGAGATTCCATCTGTATTCTATCTCTACATCCAGTTCTTGGTTTAACTTGGTCGGATGTTTCTTCAGAGAATTCACTGCAAAATTGGGTCGTATAAGGATATTCACGAGGATATAATCACGAAATATGCCACCAAGGACTATCTTGACAAACATAGCTAGGATAAAGTTTTTTACTTGGACTAAAGATGCAGGTGCAAGCATTTCTAGGGCTAAGAAATTTACAGAGGCGCTGGGTATAGCAGGCTAGTATCAGAGAGGTTTCCATTGTCAGACGATCTCCTGGCTAGTACACATAAACGTACAAGGAGGGTAGTATGAACCAAATCCAGCGAGACCTTTTAATATTCAAGAAGTTCAATTTTGAAAGGCCACCTGTAGGTGTAAAATTCCTGTTTAACAAACCTGAAGGAATCAAGAGACTAAATAAAAATGTTCGTTTCTGTGAGACGCTTAAAGAAGCGCAACTCGGTCACAATCCTTTTTATATTGAGCCCGAGCAGCAAATCTGCAAACCAGCGGCATATGTATGGGGAACTGAGAGCGATAGGGTTTTTGAAAGCGGACTCTTCGGCGTTGCATTAAAAATCTTCAAGGAAGCCCGTGCTGACGTAAAAATTCGCGGGTATGTCAAACGATTTGACAAGGAGATCGTCCGCTATATTGCCTTCTCGCCGATGGAAAAGCTAACGTTCGACCCTGACCTTCTGGTAATTCTCTCGGATAATGTCAGACAGTCGGAAATAATATTGAGAGCCATGACCTACACAACTGGCGAAAAACTCTCCAGCAAGATGACTTTTGTTATGGGATGCTCTTGGATTTTAGTTTACCCGTATGAAACCGGGCAGGTAAACTATGTAATGAGTGGCATGGGCTCTGGTATAAGAGCAAACAAGGTATTTCCGCCGGGCAGACAGATCATCTCAATACCCTATAACTGGCTTTCTACAATTACTCAGAATCTCCAGGGAATGGAATGGGTTCCGCCCATATACACGGACGAGGAAAAAGTCATCGACAGCGTATGTGCAGAGCTAGGAATACCACGTTCCTGATTCTCGATAGCCGAAAGGGCAATATGAGTTGAGGAGGGCTAAGATGAGCACAATCCAGAAAGACCTATCCATATTCAATGACTTCTATTTTGAGAATCCACCAGTCGGCGTAAAGTTTCTACTTCAAAAACCCGAAGAAATTACTAGGCTAGACAAGCAGCTGGCACTCTGCGAGATGACCAGAGAAGCGCAACAGTGTAAAACACCGTTCTATGCCGATTTGGATAACCTAGCCTGCAGACCCTCGGCTTATGTATGGGGACACGAAATTTCAGGAATCTTTAAAAGCGGGCTTTTCGGAGTGGGCATAAAGGCTTTTAAAGACACCAACGCCAATAAGAGAATATATCAACACATAAAGAGGCTAACACCGGGTACCGTGAACTATATAGCTTTCTCTTCCTTAGACAAAATACCGTTCGATCCAGATGTTCTGATAATCCTTACCGATAACATGAACCAAACGGAAATCATATTGAGAGCACTGATCTATACAGATGGAGAAATGTGGTCCAGCGAGATGACTCATGTACTAGGGTGTTCCTGGCTCTTTGCTTATCCGTTCATGACCGGGCAGGTGAACTATATAACTACCGGCCTCAGCTTCGGTATGAAAGCAAAAGGAGTGTTCCCAGAAGGCAGACAGCTTATATCTATACCTTTCAACTGGCTTCCGACCATTACTCGCAATCTCAGGGAAATGGAATGGGTTCTCCCAGCATACGTTACGGAAGACCTTGGCAAATTCGTAGCGAAAATATACGAAGACTTGGGGATTGCCCCTCCTTGAATTTGATTATAGGGATACAGTTTTTACAGGAGATTTGGGACATGACCTGGATAATGCTGATCGTTTGGGATTAAATAGTCGGTCAAGGCTGGGCAAAAGAACCGAAGTTGGATTATAAACTCAGTTTGAATCTAGGAAGAAGGGTTGATATGCACATGCAGTCCAGTGACGAGCTATCGGTGCCTTGGAATTATAATCTTGAGGACCCACCACTGATTCCAGCTAAAGACATTAAGGAGACGGCAACCGCCGATGTCGTGGTAGTGGGGGCTGGCATTTCTGGATTGGCGGCAGCGCTCTCGGCTGCGGAGGCAGGCGTTAAAACCATCCAGATTGAAAAGGGGCCTAGCTACAACTTCCGGGGCTTGCATAACGCCGCCATCGCCAGCCGATTGCAAAAAGAGGCAGGCATTGAAGTCGACAAGGAACACCTTATATACACAATAATGGAAACTGCCGCATACAGAGGTGACCAAAGAGTGGTGAAAACCTGGGCAGATAATTGTGACCAAGTCATGGACTGGCTGCTGGACATGGCTGAGGCGGCCAATATAGGGGTTGCCCTGGACCCGACAACCAAACCTTGGTATTTCCCGAATTATCCTGTAATACACGTCTTCGACCCGGAGAACTACGGCTGGCAGGGGAGTCTAGCCAAAATGCTAATGAGCAACATCCGTGCACGGGGTGTAGACTATCGTTTTGAGAATCCAGCGGTACGGCTGCTCAGAGAAAGGAGGGGGAGAGTAACTGGCGTTATTGCGCGAAACAAAGATGGTGAATACATCCAGTTCAACGCCAGAAAGGGGGTGGTGCTATGTACGGGAGATTATGGAAGTGACCGCAAAATGGTTGAAAAGTATTGCTGGAAAGGTGTCAGTGAAATTACCTCCTTGTACCCTGGAATGACGGATTTGGCCTATGCTAGGCAGCAGATCGTTGGCTCTTACGATAACAAAGTAAATACCGGTGATGGGCACAAGATGGGCATGTGGATCGGCGCGGCTATAGATGATCCACCTCACTCTGCAATGCTTTTTGATTACACAATCTGGAGCGAGCCGAAACTTTTTGATCTAGCACGCCAGCCATGGCTTTATGTGAACCTGAGCGGTGAACGCTTTATGAATGAAGACCTGCCTTGGGGTTATGAATGTTCGCAGATCATGCAACAGCCAAGCAACGTTGCCTGGTCAATATGGGACGCTAAATACGATCAGGAATGGCCAAAAATGCGGAGTCAGTGCTGTAAAAATATGGGACCGCCGACGTATCTCTGGAATCCAGAGTGGCTCAACGAGGCAGTCCGAGATGGAAATGTGCTGACAGCAAATACTATTGAAGAACTTGCCCAGAAGATGAACGTCCCAGTTGAAGCCTTTAAAGCTACGGTAACGAGGTATAATGAGCTGGCGCGGGCTGGGAAAGACCAGGACTTCGGTAAGCATCCTGACCGGTTGACTACTGTTGAGAAACCACTGTTCTACGCAGCACAAGTAACGGCTGTCTACTTGGTGATTCTGGGAGGTTTAAAGATTAACTCAAAGCTGCAGGTGCTTGATGTAGAGGGAAATATCATCCCTGGACTTTACGCTGCCGGGAACGTCTCCGGGTCGTTCTTTGGGAGTCACTATCCGACGACAATACCCGGACTAAGTCATAGTCGAGCCTGGACTTTTGGCCGTCTCGCAGGATTGAAGGCTGCAGCAGAGGAAGTGTAGGACCCAATCATGGTGTATTGGAGGGTTCATTGAAGGCTCTTTCCCCCGCCCCGCTCAGGGTTGGTAATACTCGTCTTGGCTTTGCGTTAGGGCCAAAGCTAGGACCCGCCAAGCGGCCAAGGCCAAACGATGAAAGAGCTTATGTATAAGTCGTTCTTTCACTCAGGATGAAAGGAGTCAAAATGGATAAATATGACGTCATTTATCCCGACCCCGTGCCTGCTGGGGTCATACGCGAGAAGAACGTCTACTCTGCCATGAGAGATGGCGTAAGGATCGCTGTGGACATCTACAGACCCGCAGACGGGGAAGGGCCATGGCCCGCTATTTTGGCCTACTCACCTTTTCAGAAGGAACGCTTTTTTGAAAGCGCTAAACCGGCATTTTATTGCACCAATGGATATGTGTGTGTTCAGGCCGCTGAAAGAGGTAGCGGTTTTAACGAAGGTGAGTTTGCGTTTCAAAGTCCGGTGGCTGCCCAAGATGGTTATGATTTGATAGAATGGATTGCTGAGCAACCATGGTGCACTGGCAATGTAGCAATGATGGGTGCCTCCGGATATGGCGTCATGCAATGGATAACAGCTCCGTTAAATCCGCCACATCTTAAAGCATTGGTGGTACTAGCGACTACAGATAATTACAGGGGATTATGCTATCCGGGAGGCGTGTTGCGCAAGCCTTTTACCTTGAACATGTTCTCAGGGCTAATAAACAGCGCTATATGGCCGGGGCCTGTTCCTGGTAAAAAACGACCCTCTAATGTTATTGCCGAAATTTTAGCCAATACCGAAGATGGACCATTCTGGTGGGAGCACGGGGGCGGCTGGAAAACGATACACCAAATAAAGGCCCCAATCCTTAACATAATGAGCACGCCGAACCGGTTACATGCCGTCTATCACTTAAGGTCCTACGCCGATATTAGGTCACCGAAGAAACTGATAATAACACCGTGGACCAACGAGAACTACCAGCCATGGATTTTTGAGAGCACGGCCTTCAACCAGCAGATACTGAGGTGGCTCAACTATTGGCTCAAGGGTATAAATACCGGCATCATGGATGAGCCGGAAATAGCCATCTACGATAACGGTACCGGAAAATGGCGCTATGAAAGAGAATACCCGCTAGCACGCACGAAGTGGACAAAGTATTACCTGCAGTCCAAAACCGATGCGGCCGAGCCACACGGAATGATCAACACGGTGCCGCCAGCGGCGGAGGCGAAGCCAGATATTTATAATAACATCAGTCTGAATACTGCCATGATGGCCTCGTACGGAATCGTAGACATGGAGCCGGCGGCACCCGACCAGCCAAAACATTTAGTATATATATCGGCACCCCTGGAAGAGGATATGAGAGTGTGGGGGCCGGTCGCCTTCACCCTGTACGCCGCAACGACGGAGGAAGTCACCAGCGATTGGTCATTTTTTATAAAGATGGGAGAAATGGTGCCAGAAGGTGTACCCCTTAATCCTGTTACTGGCAAACCCGAGATAAAACCCGAAGTAACCGACCCCTGGATACCGAGCAGCGTCCAGATATGGAGCTGGGGTTCCCTTAAGGCCAAGTTCCGAGAGGTCAATGAAAGTATGTCTAAACCGGGGATGCCATGGCATCCCTTCCAGAAACCTGTGGAGTTGGAACCAAACACGGTGTACGAGTTCCAGATTGAGTTGCAGCCTGTATTTAAGACCTTCAAAAAGGGGAGAAGAATCTGGTTAAAAATTGCCAGCGATGATGCCTGTTACTCCACGTGGGATAGTTCTTCCCGGTATGTAGAAAGGCCTCTAATGCCGGAGAAAAGTGAGATTTTTATCTACCATGATGCTAAATACCCGTCTCACCTACTCCTACCGGTTATCCCAGATGCTCCGGAAATCATGCCGGTAAAACAGCCGCTGTGCGATGCCGTACCGGGGGCACCGAGGTTTGTAAGTAAGAAAACTTAGCCTGTTCTGATAGGCGCCATAACCCCTACTGCACAGCCTTCTCGAGCCCACGCCTCGGGGGATGTCACTCCCTCGGGCGTCTACACTGCGAGGTACCTTCAAATATTTTAGAGACAAAAGGAGGTGAAAAGCAGTACATTAAGAGCAAGTAAATATTAGAAAGAGCTACTAAGGAGCGGACGATGACCTCTGAATCTCTGTTAACTTATTGGCCTGAACTGTCCCACTTTTGCTGACTGTATGTAAATTTCAATTTTTCTACAATATAAATATTCGATAAAGTACAAATAATTTCGTAGGAGGATAAATTGTGGAAAAGGAAACGTTAGTCATCAATGGGTTGGAAAAGACGGTTATCGCGGAAGAGAGCGGTTCCTTAGCATCAGTACTGAGGTAACAACTTCTTCTAACCGGAACCAAGATAGGTTGCAAGATCGGTCAATGCGGGGCCTGTAATGTCATCATGAACGGGAAATTGCTTCACTCTATAGTATTTTGAGGCCTCATTGCACAAAGTAGCGTTTTGTTCAGTCTTATACCCACTTGATCCTTCTGTCTGCACACTGGGGGACTATATCAATAGTAATTTTATAGTAAATTACTATTTCGTCTGACCGACCTAGGAATAACTCCATTATATAGACAGTAATTCAATTAGTGTTGACAAATCTCCATAGTACAAAGTATAATTGCGATGAGGTGCAATAACGATGAGTTGTCTTATTACCCTCAAGAAAAAGGGGCTAAAGCTCACTCCCCAGCGCAAGCTGGTGGTGGACGCCATCCACGAGGCCAAGGACCACCTGACCGCCGAGGAGATCATCGCCCGGGTGCAGGAAAGGATGCCGGAGGTGCATAAGTCAACCATATACCGCACCCTAGAGCTGCTGGAACAAAATGGCAGCGTCTTTAAAAGCAAATTGGGCGACCACTTTATCTATCACCATGCCGAGGAAGGCCACCACCACCACCTGGTATGCAGCAAGTGTGGCAAGACTATAGAGTGTGATGAAGACCTCTTTACTCCAGTTGAGGACTCACTGGCCAATAAATATGGCTTTCGGGTGAATTTCAAGCACCTAGTGGTTAGCGGGCTCTGCGGGGAATGTAGCCGGAAGAGCACTTAGGCTCTCTATATTTTTTTGCCTATTTTCTGCAACTAATTGCAACTACTTTAATTCGCAGCAATGCCAGCAAAAGGAGGTAGCTTTGACTTTGATAAAAGATGAGAACCCCAGACAAGAGATTGAAGACGCCATCTATGCCGGTGATTTACCCAAGCTGCTGCGGATAAGCGGCATGCTGCACGGCCACTACTGCTCTTTTTCGGCACTTGGCGTCAAGGCCGGTGTCCGGGCGATGAAAGAACTGGGGATAAGGCAATCGACGGGCATGGAGGAGGTGGTGGCCATAGTTGAGACCAACAACTGCTTCAGCGACGGCGTCCAGATTGTTACCGGCTGCAGCTTCGGCAACAACGCCCTGATATACCGTGACTACGGCAAGACCGCATTTACCCTGGCCAGGAGAAATGGCCAGGGGGTGAGAATAGCGGTGCGGCCCGACCGGGTGATGGCGGAACGCTCCCCTGAAGCCAACGAATTATGGGAAAGGGTGGTGGTTCAGCGCCGCGGCAGCGAAGAAGACGGGAAACGGCTGAGCGAATTATGGAAAGAGCTGTCCTTCCATGTACTTACACTGCCTGACGAAGAGGTCTTCTCTATCAACAGGGTCAATACCAAGGTGCCCGCCTATGCCCGCATCTTTGCCAGCGTGAAGTGCTCGGTGTGCGGCGAAGATATCATGGAGTCCCGCGCCAGGTTTAAAGATGGCAAGGCGGTATGCCTCCCCTGCTCCGGCCAGGAGTACTATCAGCTTGCCGGAGATGGCCTGTCTATAATCACCCCCAAGGCGCCGCTATCTTAGCCGAGACCAACGATTGAGAAAGGATGATTCAACATGACGAGAGTAGCTAACTTGCCGCTTAAAATAACGGTTATCTTAATGGCCATTACACTACTATTGCTGCCGGCCTGCACTAACGGAAAGGCCCCGGCAGGCTCACCGATTGACTCTTATACCATAGCCGACCCCACCGGCGACTGGGGCTATCCCTCCCCCTACGCCCACTACTCACGCGGGCCCGGCTACGTCCGGATGAGCTTTATCTTCGAGACCCTGGTCTGGAAGAACACCGCCGAATTCGTACCCCAGCTGGCATATGAGTGGGAATACAATGCCAGCGACAACTCGTATACTTTCAAGCTTCAGGAGAATGTCAAATGGCACGACGGCGCTGACTTTACTGCCGATGACGTAGTTTTCACCTATAACTATACCAAGGAGCACCCCTACCAGTGGGTGGATAACAGCATTGTAGACTCCGTCCAGGCTCTTGACGAACACACGGTAAAACTGTACTTAAGCCGGCCCTATGCCCCCTTCTTCCAGGATGTCGCCGGCGCCCAGCCTATACTGCCGAAGCACATTTGGGAAAATGTGACCGTGCCGGAGGAATTCCTGACGCCGAAGGCGGTAATCGGCACGGGGCCTTACATGCTGGCTGACTATAGTAAGGAGCACGGTACCTATCTGTATAAAGCTAATGACAGCTATTACCTGGGCCAACCGGCGGTCAGGGAGATAAGATTTATAAA